>JGI24021J15306_10004692_pt1 | contig 15982 bp, 10 predicted proteins | sample Ectturendosymbi1_FD_15306 | JGI IMG/M metagenome (IMG submission 15306) | reverse complement strand
TTCACCTTTCAATAAATGTAATCATCATTGTGGTATCATTTAAAATCCTGGATTTGTGCCCAATCGCTTTGTTTCAACAATTGTGAAACACCCTGTATAACCAGTCGCTGACAAGAACAGAAAACTGCATAGTTCGAATGAAGCAGATATGTAGATTTTACCCCGAAGCAATGAAAATCATGTTTGAAAGAGATGCTGTTTATATAATCTTCTGAATGTATCACATAGCCTATTAGATAAGTCTTTTGGAATGCAATTCCACGGCTTCCTCTATAAACAGAATGGCGTTGTTGTTTAACGGATTTGTATAAACGAATGGTTAGTATCTTATTATCCAATTGTGTTGTGTGATAATTATAATAGTTTGATGTGTATTGATGATCTTTGGTAATTTCGATAGGTAACATCTAATTGCATACCTTGTTTATGTATTTAGCAAGTTCGTATTCATATATGATTTTTATCTCCAGGATATACAGTAAGTGCAAAGATACATATCTTTTAAGAGTATTTGTTCATTGATGTGAATTTTGCAAACATTGCGCATAGCTCGGTTATTCAATTTAACTAGACAATCTAATACGGTTGCATTTGCAGTGCCTCAAATAAGAAATGCCTGTTGGAGGTGACAATAAACAATAGAGAAATAGACTTTAGGGAACAGATCCACATTTACGTACGGCTGCCACATGTACATCGCCGCACTACCACATGCAACCTTTTTTCCCACTTGAGCAATGGTTGATCCCAATTTAACCGTGTATCTATTACAATCCCTAGATATTTAATACTCTCAACTTGTACTATTGTGAGACCACCGCAAGAAAGGATGATGGGGGAGGTTAAAGGTGAAATTTTTGAAAAGAGCATGAATTTAGTTTTTGTGTAATTAACAGTTATTTTATTTGCATTAATATATTTGCATTCATCCAGTTTTGAATTTTTCTAGTTCCAAGTTTAGATTTAATTCCAGTTGTGCTGTATTATTATGTGAAAGCAAAAGAGTAATGTCATCAGCGAAGAGGTAAGACTTACATGTAGTTATTGCTGGCAAATCATTAATGAAAATTGGACCAAGCGAGGAACCTTGAAGAACACCACATTTTATCGTATTTAGGTTGGATCTTACTTGGTTAACACATACGAACTGCTTCTGTTGTTGAGGTAACCTCTAAAGAGGTCGTTTGCAACACCGCCTGTGCCACAAGGAGGTGATCGTATAAGTTTAGCAATGGCAAGGCAGTTGAATAACCACGACGAAAACCACATTGTTCAGTGTAAATTACATTGCGTTGATCAAAAAATCTATCTACGTTGTTGCATAACAGTTTTTCGAATATTTTACTAAAATGGCTAAGCAAAGAAATTGGTCTATAATTAGAGGGATTTAATCTGGAACCTGATTTGAACAGTGGAATCACTTTTGCTAGTCTAAGCTTTTCAAGAAAAATGCCTTGGATAGGCTTGCATTATAAGATCTGCAAGATAGATAGATAGATAGGATGTTCTTGACCATTTTGACTAAAGAGACTGATATGTCATATGGGTCATTTGCCTTGCTGCATTTGAGATGATTAATTTATTTACCACACCATCATGGATGACCGGGGTTAGGTACTGTGAATTAGGGACTGAAGGGGTTGTTGGGTTAATATAAGCTACAGGTGACGGAATTGCACGTGCAAGATTCGGTCCTACTTGGATAAGCACAGTACCTTTCAAATCGACTGGTAGATTGCGATCGACGTGTTGGGCACCCCTGGTCTAGAGAATGTGCAGGACAAGGGTGATCCGTACGACTGGGGATGAGCCTGTTTCAAGATTGGGAAGCAATGGTGGAGGTATTCGAGTGAAGCATTGCAGCAATGCGGTGTTGCTCCGGCATCCTGATAAACCACAGTATCCATGTCCACTCCTCGCTTCCACCTCAGTGGAGGGATGAATTGTCTTTTCATTAGTTCAATGTATCACTCTATGTTCACAGTTACCGGACGTCCACCAGCATTCTCGAACCAGTATGGCGCGACAAGGCCATGACGACCCAACGTGCACCAAAAAGTCACTCTGCGCACATTTTGTTTGTTCACGTAACCACTAACATAGACATTTGCCTCATCACTGAAAAAATGTAATCCAAGAAATCAGGATGGTCTTCGATTCGTTGACTTTTTCTTTTTCCCGAAGGCACGTCTCTCATCCTTACTTGCAACGGTCTGAAGTTGTAAAATCTGTATCCTAAACGTAAACAGGTGAAGGTCTTGTTGCATTAAGCCAGCGGTCCCCAATTTTTTTGGATATTGGGCCAAATTCGCAACCTTATCAGTGTCCGCGGGCCGGACTCTTTTGTGCATTGAAAATACAAAACAAAAAATCAACGCACAACATTAGACACGTTTGTACGTTGCAATTTTTTCTTTGTTTGATAACATGTTTGCAATGTGACTCCTGCAACAGCTTTTTTTGTTCCATGGTAGTTGTAATACTTGGTTTCACGCTTGATGCTGCTATAGGCTACGTTAATTGCTTCTACGATTTTCAAGAATCCTGTATACTTCACCAATCACTGACTAGACAGCAGAGACGTTGTCGAGACCTGGTGAAAACGTCGAGACCGAGACTTCTTCAAAAATTCTGAGACTCAAAATTTGCAGATTATGCCGAAATCTTTCTACAAATTTTCGAAAAAGTGTCACAACCACTTCGAAGTTGAAACTTTTGGGAATTTTTGGCAGTTTTCATACTTATGTTATTTCTTACCTGCAGATACAACAGACAAAAAGTACGTTGAATTGAAAAAGTTTTACTAAGCCATATTGTTGCAGTATTCAAAGTCTCAAAGCCAGCTATGTCCAACCCGAGAGATGCATGCGGCCCAGTGGAAGGTTTTGTGCAGTCCAGTTCAGATTTTGGATGTAGTATAAGTATCTTAAATACTGAGAACATGTCCTTGTGTCGATAATCTTGAATTTCACATTTTTGATGCAGGTGCAGTCCTCACTGCCTCTTTATCGCGTCTGATACGACTACAGTTAGGAATCGAACGCTTTCAGTGGATTGGCTTAAACTAAATGTCGTTTGCTAAGATCACAGTAGGTGATTGAATGTGCGGCCCTCATTAATATGTCACTCAGTGCGCGGCCTTGGTTAAGATAGAGACATTATTTTTGGCTCAGTAAGCCATTTGGGTTGGACATGGCTGCTCAAGACAATAGGTTTGAGACCGGTCCAAATGTACAACATTTCAGAATTTTGACTTCTGTTGCAAACTTTTGCAGCTGTTGCCTGATCTTGACAATTTAAATGTGGATAACGCTTAAATTTGAATTAAAAGCCAAAAATCACAAGTGTTGATGCAACAATTGATTATACTGACACAGGCAAAATCGATAATCTGTCGCAAAATTATGTAAAATTTTACATAGTTTGAGACAGGATATTTTGCGCCCGGACTTAACTATAGGCCGACACGTATCCTTCGAGATTGAGACGAGACCTGAAACCTTCGAGACTGAGACTCGCAAAATTGGTTTCGAGACTAGCCTACGAGGTGTAGAGGCAGGCAAATTTTTGGGGGTGCGAAGGATTTTTGTCCGAACTTACTCAAACTTACGCGAAAATTTTGTCTCAAAATGATTAAGAATTTTTTTGGAAGTCACACAAAAAAGGTCTTCATTTGTAGTATGGAGAAGAAAAAAGTCAAAATCAGACGTATTTCGACAGTCAGTCTCAATCATCACACAATGAGAACAAAGGTGACGAAACATCTGTGCCCCATTTTTGGCCGGATTTTTTCCGTATTTTCAGAGATTTTTTCCAGAATTTTGACAGATCAAAACTTTTGGGGGGTGCGCTTGTACCCCCCTGCATCCCCGCCTCCTACACCACTGTCGAAACTGGCCTCGAGATCACGTATCGAGACTCCATCACTGCTATTCACTGTTTTAAATACAGTTAAGTACCCAACAAACTCGCTCAAAATTAGCATGCAGTAGGCCTACTCCTGTTAAAAAAATCCCAAAACTGCCAAATAATACTTCATACGCCAAATGCCTGCTACAGTTTACAAAGTTTTACGCACGCTAATCTGGATTCTACAGTAGTCTAGGCGCCAAGTTCAAGTGCAATATTAGGGGGCTAGTGCGCAGTAACTTCCAACGAAAAAAGCAACTAAGATGTAACAATTTTGTATGTTTGTGTTTACTTGTCTGAGTTGTACTCAAAGAGTAACATTAAAAAGTATGGCCTAGGTCCTAAGTAACTCATTTCTGTTGCACAAAATGCAAGTAAACTCCAAAACGTTTGTAGGTGATCTTTTGATTCAAGAGATAAGTTTGCTTTGCTTGGTTTGTAGCCTAAAGCTTATCGGGATAAAATTCTTTCTTACAGCAAATTCTTTTTGCTTTTTAGCCGTTTTGTGTAACTACATCTTACATTAATTCATTTACACGAAATTGTTAAAATACTAAACATTTCTAGGAAAGCTCGCGGGCCGAATTGGAATCCTTCGCGGGCCGGATCTGGCCCGCCGGCCGGACTTTGAGGAACGCTGCATTAAGCCAATAACCAAACCTCGTCTGTCTCTAGGACAAACGTTTGTGGATTTTCTTCCAGGTTGTTCCAAATATTACCTCACTGTCAAGATGTGATTTTCTGTTCTGACTGACTGTGGCCGCCCACTGCGACCTTTCTTGTTATCTTGTACACTTCCCGTCTCCCTGAATTTGTCCAGAAGGCTCTTCATTTTGAGTCTGGTTTGAGCGCTACTGCCGGGAATGTCCCTCCAAAATCGCCGTTGAGTTTGGACAACCGATTTCGTCGCAAAATAGGCCTCTGCAATTTTGACCTTCTGCTGCATGGAACATTTTGCTGCCTCATCTTTTGGAGCTGGGAAATAAAACTTTGTATCTCTCACCATAATTTACCTGGAATACAGAAGTCTGGGTTCATTGGATATAAAATGATAGCGATAACAAAATGGATACATCTTTTTGGACCACCCTGTAGATGCTGCCTTTAGCGAACCGTGTAGGATGTGGACTGCCACATGTTTTGGAACTGAGTCAAGTGAAGGCGTTAGCTTTTTTCCCATTACTAGACTGAATTTTTTTTCCAGAGAGAGTTGTCGTTGGACGTAAAAAATAGATAGCAATTGCTTTTTCGTTTTTTCGAGTCTCATTCACTTGACGATGTTGTTTGCACGGCACGTGTAAACATAGCCTAAAAGGCCTAACAAGCAGGAACAGCACTGTCCATTTGTTTATGAAGGCCTGCTGCGTTTGTGAAACCAAAACAGTAAACCTGCAAGTTACCGTGAAAATACGCGCTGAGCTCTTGTTTTGGCGCGTAAGCTTGTGAGGTTGAAAAGTCTGCGATCTGTGAGATTGAGCAGAAAGACTTCGTCAATGATGTCGTGTTTGCTATCTTCAGGGATGCATGGACGAGAACAGCAGAGAAGAAAATTCCAACAGAGTATGGCTAGAGCGCAGCCATGTTTTACACCGCTTTTGATCTCAAACTTATCTGTTAAAACACTTTCAAATACATTGCGTATTTTCATAACGTCATACAACGACCTGACAAGGACAGGCGGAAAGCTTGTTTTTTGTGAAACAATGTATGGTATCTGCTGACATTATCAAATGTCACGTCAACAAACCCCATTGGTCAAGTCAACAAACGCGACGCACAGCCCATTGGTCAAGTCAGCAAGGGAGATGTGCAGTAGGTGGCCTTCCTCACAGCACTTCTGGATTTGGCGCTGTTAGAAAATCACGTCCGTAGTAGGTCTGTTGGTACGGAAACGGCAATTCAGGACAAAGCTTCCTCCACGGGAGTTTATATGTGGGATAGTAAAATCATGGCAAAGGTCCTCCAAGTATCTTTTAAAGGCAGGATTACTATACGTTTGTGGTAATCTCCCTTTTCACCTTCATTTTTGTACAGAGTGGAACTTTGGGGCCCCTCATTTCTTTCGGAAAATAACCTTCATTCCAACACTTGCAAAGAATGCTATACACGTTTTATAACAAGGGAATTATCACAATCGAGCAGTTCGTGAATAATATCTAGAAAAGTCATTTACATGATGGAGAAGCTTTGACAGCAGTGATAAATTATTCAATTGTTGAAAGGTTGCCCAGGCCTTATGAGAAAGGTAAGTATAGGATTTTGCCCTTGCAATTGCTTCACTGCTGATTGGCCGTGGTCGAGCATAGAGCTCCGAAAAATGTTCGATCATCCGGCCAATTTTTGCCTTATTGTTCGCGATCAAGGCACCGCATATAGACATTTGGGCGAAAAAGGTAAACAATGCCAAAAGATGATGGCTGCCTCTTACGAAAGAGCAAAATCGATCCCAGAAAACCGGCATCAATGTGCAAAAATAATTGTAATCCTCACAAGTGGAAATTAGTGCGGCTTGTGTGTGACGAAAGTTAGTAAAACTACACAAAAACAACTTTTTACTGAACAAATACAAACGACAATGTTTCACGGGAAAACACGTCCAGTGCAGAATGTTTGGAGAAGGTTCTGTTATCTGATAAAAGTAATGTCAGGGCGCAATTGCTAATTTTATTTGTGGCAAAATTTGATCAAGGTCAAAACGATTGCAGGCAAACTTTATGTGTTAGAAAAAACAAGTGCCCGACATTTACTTCACTAGTTCAAACACTGGTTTGAAGGTGAACTTCATGGAAATAAAAATATCCACACTTCGACTTCTGGTAAAAATGGAAAAATCGTCGACTCCGACTCCGAATTTCTTGTCAGCAACACTGTAAACGTAATTCCTCTATGCGTCAATACTAGTCACGAAAAAGTGTACTTCGTCACCAGCGAGCAACCCGATGCTAGGACTGAGAAAATTGTAAATGGTTTACAAGTACGAAATAGCATTTTTCTTGGCCAGATTATGACAACACGCGCTTGTGTTAGGTCAAGCCATTGATCATGGCAAGAAATACAAAATGTGCAATAGTAATTGGCACCTTTGTTGTTTTTAATTTGGGCATTTTTCAAACAAACATAACATCTCATACGCCAGCCCGAGTTGCCTCAGACAACTTGCTGAATAAAGCCAACAGTCTTTGAGTGAAAACCCACACTGCTTAGAGTACATTTCAAGAGAAATGTACGCTTCGCAGTCTTCCACCACACCCCATGCATTTTGTAAATCGGTGCATATGGAAAGTCAATGCAGTTCTACATTATAATAATCGTGATGGCGTCATTCATGCGTATGTCCTTTAACACATGCTTGTGTTTCATCAAAACACATGTATTAGCGCCATCAAGCATATACTTTTCTACTACTTCCACGTATGTATCCTCGAGTTCATTCCTGTATTTGTGTGTTCCTTACCATTGCGGTGCATGTTTAAACCTTGTGCGTTGCGTGTAGGAGTGAAGACGTCATACACAATAAGCCAAACCAAACCAAACCGAAATAACTTACATCGGAATCTTTAACCATGCCTTAGCGAAAGCAGTGACATGTGACTTCACTAAAAAACCTTATATTAACTGAGGCCATTCCAGTTTCGAGTGCCAACAGAAAAGCGTTTGTGTTTGTATTTTAAACGGCAACGTGAATTACCACGTTCACATCCATCCATTCATATTTGCTGAACAACACGATTTTTGTCAGGCACGGTCGCCAAGGCTCCTGACAAGGAAAAATGGATTTGTGAGCGTTTTATGGGTTTCTCAAAATTACGGCCCCTGAGCTAACCCACGAACAAAGCCAAATGTGGCACTTATGGGACAGTTTTGGATTGCCACCGTAAAGGGCTACTCAAAGTGACGAACTATCTTTTCACGTCTGTATGAAAACTTCTGTGACAAGAAACATACGCAGCACTGACAAGAAACAAAAATAATCATACTGTCGCATGATGGCGGTGCGTCGCTCCAGAACGGAGTGTTCTCTCTAATTCTGCATGTTCTGTAGTCTCGATTTCGGTTTGGCTGGGTATTCAAGATATAACCTGATCAAACATAAAAATTCAATTGATTTCTAGTTAGCAGGTTGAAAATAAAAACTTCAACCCAGACAAGGTGCGATCAGCACGTTTGCACTCTGCGCAGTTTTTGAAGCAAGATGCCTATGAACATTGACCAGTAAAACTTCTCTCAGCAACAAAAACGCAACTATGAGTTGTTTGGGAAAATTTTGTGTTACTGACATTTTAGTCGTGAAGCACCCAGGCCCGTAACCAGCTTGGGACACCAGGTGGGGCGAAGTGTTGTCCAACACATTTTTCAAAGTGGGGGCGAAAAAAATTACAGGGGGCTTCGCCCTCGTGGTTACAGGCCTGGAAGGATCTGGTGACTGATAAGTTAATGGTAATTAAAAATTGAACGAACACAAAAACTGAAATCCACTATTCCGAACACCTTTCTCTTTCGGAGGCGCCAGGACTTCGGTAACCAGTACTTTAATCAGGCCTACTGGCGATAACACATACAAAACACGTTAAACAACTGGCCAACGTTTTTGATAGTTGGTAAACTATCTTCGACAGAGCGAACACGAAATCCTGAGAGACTCAAGCACGGAAGTTATAAAATGTGCGCGCTCCAGGTGGCAACGTGCTGATAAGAATTCAGGAGGGAGGAACGTTGATTAAAAGATAAGACGGTAAAAACAACAATAATAAAAACCGAGCGGTGGACAGGAGGAAAAATGATATCCATACTCCGTACACTATTGTACCATGAACCTGTAAATATCAGGGAACAAAACTAAGCATTTTTCATTCATTGCGTTTTCAACGCTGTTTATGTAGAAAGACGAAAGACTCAATAAACTGGCGTGTGCGATAGTGTTTCAAAGTGAGATGCATTTTACGTCATTGCTGAGTTTTAAGTTCCGGTGGTTTCTTAAGAAGCCCCGACTTTGGAGGGCGTGTGTGAGTTGAAAACACTGCTCACGTCTAACTGAAAATGTACACTGTTAGCCCCGACAGGACAAAAATTATCGACAGGACAAATATTACCCCGACAGGACAAATATTGTTCTCATCGTTACCGAGGCTTACGCAATCGTTTCAGAAGCACAGTCGCATATTTGCAGCAACTCAGCAATTATTCTCACGCTCACCCGACAATGAAAAAGTAACTTGCTGTATGACGAAAAGATTTTATTTCAAAATCAAATACACATCCCTCCCAGAAAACGCGGATAGCATGAATCGAAAAGGCGCAAAATATACACGAAACGTTTCGAAATTACGCAAGTAGCCCTTATTGACGGTCTGTACAACATCCATATCGGGATGTATTCGAAGCTGGCGGAAGTATATGCAAATAAAGCAAATTAGGTTGCGGCAAGGGTTGCCAGATTTGATTTTTTAGAAGCAATTGGCGTCAAAAAAATGTTTGGCTTTTTGACTTTCTCTCTTCAATATTTGGTCTTTTGGGAGGCAGCTGGCACGTTCTATCAGACTGGTGTCATGGCTTTTTAAATATCTTGCTGAAACGTGTTATTCGTTTCTGTAGACCGTGCTTGCTGCATTTTCTCAAACGTTTCTGGCATCCCATATCTCCTGAACCAAACATAGGATTCGTTCAATCCAGTTGTTGTCATTGTCGTTCATGTTGAAATACGTTGCCTTGCCCTTTTGTTTCAATTCACGGGTATGGCATCCACAAACTGGACGAGCAATTGTGACAAAGAGCGGAAATGCAATTATAACTGGGAAAAGACATTTCCTTTGTTGAAGATGGCCAGTTCGAGTGAAAACAATGTGGAAAATGTGCAAGATGAAAATTTGGAATTGTTCCTGTAGAGTGTAGAGGTAATGCTACAACTTCATTTTTCTAAAGCAGTAGTTCTTAACCTATTCTCCTCAACGGCTCTCCTAAGCAACTGTCCTTTGTTTCAAGCCCCCCTGACTTTAAATAAGCTGTAAGAACTAATGTATTTGTTGGTGAATTTAATGATCAAACTTACCATGTTGTAGGGCGCGTAAGGGATCAGGCAACCCCTGGAAATTTATTGACGCTTACATGGGGGACGCGCCCCCGGTTAAGAACCGCTGTTCTAAAATGTCCTGCAATTAATCAATAATTTTAAATTTCATGTTATTTGACAAATTGGCGTTTTTGCCCGGTTTGGCTCTTTTCAGACCTGGTTTGTTTTTTTCTCAAAAGGTGTCTGGAAGCCCTGGTTGATGCACAAAAATGTGTTATTTTTAGGAAACTTTTGTGAGGTTTTGCACATAAAGTCTATTCATCCAAAATGGGAACATTTTATCACAATACCAGGTAATCTGCAGCACAGTATCGATCATAAAAAAGTTTAAACAAAGTTATTTCAAACAGCGGCGGCAACGCCAGTTTTTGGTTAACGTACGTGTTTCTATAGGACACAAGAGGGTTTGTCTTGACCGATGTTTTTTGGGTTGCACGTAAAGTCTATTTACCCAAATGGGCACATTCTATTAAAACAACACCTGGGAATCTGCAACATCAGTATCGATCACAAAAAAGATGAAACAATTTGATTTCACACACATAAAGGTGGCAACGCTTGTTCTGATATTTGTGGTCTGGTTCTACAGCCCTAATTTGTGGGGCAAGGGAGTTGTACGAATTACACAGTGAGTTTCAGTTTTCAATGGACCAAATGATTTTGAAGCCGGGGCAAAAATCTTTCAGATGTTGGATCCGGAGTTGGAGCCAAAAAGTTTAGATACCTCGAGTTGGAGCCAGAGCCTGAAATTTGAGTTCCGGTTCCACGGCCTTGTTAGATCGTGAACCGCACAGAGGGAGGCAAGATCGTATTGGAAAGACGCCTTATAGCAGTGGCTCCCAACCGGGGTGCCATTTACAGTGCCCAGGGGTGCCGCGGGCTAACACGTTTTTTTACCATATCATTAAAAATACATTTTCAAGCTGTTATCAAACCTCAAAGCAAATTGCTATGGGTTCGGCACTATGGGTGCCGTAAATTATTATTCTTTTCTGTAGGGTGCCGCAAGCCTAAAAATGTTGGGAAACACTGCCTTATAGCCTAAGTCTTTATGAAATTCATTGCCCATTTCCTCTGAAACAACCGTCATTTCAAGTTTTTTTGCGGTATGTGCAACACTGTGTTCACCTGTAGTGAAGATGCAATGCTCTGGCGTCTTCAAAATCCTGAGCTGTTCCATGAAAACAACTTAAAACATTTCTTGTCTAATGGAACTAGGGTTGCCAGATCACCTGAAACTTTTTCAAGGACATTTTGTCGTTTCGTGATTATTGAAATGCCACTTCGTGCCTACTTTGAACACTTTTTAGATATAGTTTTGTAGCACATTTTTGCAAACAAACATTGCTGAATAACAATGGGCAATCAATGATTACCTCTTCAATTACAATGTTTGATTTTGTTTCTTGAATGTTCAATGTAATCAACAATTCAACTGTTGACGAACTTTCAAGTACGCCGCAAAATGCTCAAGGTCAACAAAATGTTTTCCAGGCATCAAGGACATAACCCGTTTTGATAGCAAAACTGCACTGGAAAGTCCTTAGTGCTCAAGGACCTCTGGCAACTTTAAATGGAACATAACAAGATTTACTGTGAAAACTCAGGTCGCATGAACCAATTACCGAGATAAGTCAGGCAGGTCGAATCTACTTCAGTTAAACGTACATACGCTGTACTTGTACATTTCACCAAAAATAACAAATTACGAATACTTCTTAAAACAAGACTGAGCGAAGACGTAAAATTTCCAGCAACTGACGTATCCAAAAAAATAAAAAAAACTATTCCTGTGATACAGCAGTTGGGCATTGGTTATGCGCCAGCCAGGACAGAGCCCACCAGTCTGTTATCCTGCCTCATCCTCAGCAGCCTGCACTGAATCGTTCACTGTCCAATTTAACTAAGAGACTAGAGCCATGAAATCATTCTAACAATTAGCCTGTCAGAGAAAATTTGAATTTAAAGGCATGATCCGGTTCCGGCTAAAACTCAAAATTTCACTCTTGTTCCAGCTCTGATTTCGGTGTTTAATCATAATTCCGACTCCCGAGTCCTGCTCTGGCAAAAATCGTATACTAGAGGCCAGAGTCCACTCCGATTACCATAAGCCAACAGACGTATGAGAGGTTGCTGAAATCAGTAAAGTATGCCAGACCTCCTAAGGTTGCTGCCCCCACCATCCTTCCCAGAGTGTGAAAATGAACATATGGTTGAAACGCTTTGCGGATTTGAACATACTGTACATGCAGCTTAGCTTTCCGGAAATTTTTAAACAAACATTTTGCAAGATCATTTAATTGTGCAACAGTGAACGTACGTAACTAAAAATGCAGCACATACAACAAAACAGGTTTTACCTTTGTCGCAGGTATACGTCACTCGGCTACCAAAGTGATAGTTCGGATCCTCAGAGATGATAGTGCCATGGCTGACAAGTTCAGGGGGAGGACAACGTTGCTTCTCACATCGGAAGGTCACCGGGGACCATGTACCACCGACCAGACACGTTCTCGTTTTTCCCGTTCCCCACATGAAATAACCTGTGCAAGAAATTCTTGTCTTTTTATGCCTGGTTGATAATAGTGTGCGTTCAATTGAGTTGTACTGTTGGTCCCACTTTGTTATGGATTCAGAACCAACCTGCTGAGGCTGCTGCCCCGGAGACCTTCTTCAGAGGAAAAATGTGTATGGAAATGAAAATATGAATTAATGCTGAAAGAAATGAGCTCAGTAAGATACACGCTTACGCCTGGAGTTAAATTTCTCAGGATACAATTGCAAACACGCAGGTCTTATTAGGGCAGAAACTGCTCAGTTTACAATTTCTGATACGTCTTTGTTGAAGGCAGACAAACATTCGCTGTGCACTGCGTAACTCCAACAGGGGCGTAGCCAGGGGAGGGAGAAAGACGCTGTAGCTCTCTCATCCGAATTTTGGACGGCAATAATTGAAATCGTCGTGGACGCGTAAAGACATTTTTTTGGAGAAGACAATTCTCGAACTCCCAAAGTTTTTTTTCTGGCTGCGTGCCTGAATTCAAATATCTCCTTCGAGCAGGGGTGTGAGGTAACTAAAAAAACTGCAATTCGAACTTGGTCTTCTTGGTCCAGACCATCAAAAGATGCGCAACGCTTTCCAACCGAAACCACTTATCCTGCTATTTTCTTGCAGACAAACCGCTGCGTTGATAACAAATCTCAGTACCAACACCGGTATTTCCTCAACTGTTTACATTCATGGAACGTCACTAAATCACCAGCTTTTTGAAACATGCTATTGCTTCAAGTCTTACTTAAACCATCTGTTTTACAGCATTCCCTGAGTTTGACATTAACACAATAAGGTATTTAGGGGGTTAAATCATTAATTTGAATCGTGAAAAGGTCGGTTGTGATCCATATAACGTCAATTGTTTTTAAGGTGTTACAGTTTTACTGCTTTGACTGAGGCACACGAGCGCAGAACTGTTTCAGAACAACAAGATGAAAACGTTTTTTCCCCGTGACACTCAATACTGCATGGCAGCCAACGCTTTAGCTGCAACAACGCTTTGTCCATATAAATTCTAATAGCATCCACGTTTTGAAGCAATTCAGAAAACTGTATTTGCAAACAGAGTAACTGAACACAGCCAATGCAACGTTATCAGTGCCGCCACACTGCCTGCAATTGCATAACACAGATACAAGCTATGGTGTGGTGGCATAAACATTGTAGGGTTGGCTATCTCTCGACTAGAACTATTTCAGAAAACTGCTTGGCGACCAATACAAATAATGATAACATTAATTTGAAACAATCTATGTCGCAGCAATGAATGCACTTTTTTTGGGTAGGCTATGCATTTACTTAGAGCAGGGGTGGGGAACCTAATCAATACCGCGGGCCGCATGAATTGTGCATTATCGCTGGCGGACCGCAAAACCAGTTGAGTTTATCCTAAAATTCTACCTTTATTTAAATATGAGGAAGAGTGGCTTCTTTTGAATTACTATCTAAGCACCTGCTTATCATGCTCCTTCGTTTTGACAAGATGTTGTACTCTAACGTGGATAACGAAAATTCTGGTGAGAGTGATATGAAATGTTCACGCGGGCTGCATTACCCGGGAGCCGCAGGTTCCCAACTCCTTACTTAGAGAATCAAAGGGGTTAGAAACAATAACCACTGCATTCAGGGTCGTTGGAAGTTAGTTTGCTTACGTATCTTTTTAACCAACTTTGAAGGTACAGTGTATACTCGCCATAGTCAAACCAACACAATCTTGAACTTGTCTTTCACAGCGAATAAAAAATTACCTTCGCATTGGCTGGCATGAGACAGCTAAGATGCAAAATGTTTAACACAAACTCTCGCCGCAGGAATTGATGCATACATGGGCCTCGAAAGGGTGGCAGGGAGGATTTGATCCACTTGAATTTTGAATTGTGATATTTTCGTATTAAAGTTATGGTATAAAAAATGTTTTTCGCTTGGCTTTGAGTTGTTAAAAATAAATTTCACCAATGTTGGTCACCATGGAAAAACCCTTTTAGCCACATCTTTGAAAAATCCACTACTGCCTCCTCCTGGAAAAAATCCTTCCGACGCCCACGTATTCGCGACAACTTACTGAAAGTGCGAAATACTTCAGAAAAACCTGACGAACGAATGCGGATAGGAATCGAAATTCAACAAACGTCAACAACAACTCCTCATCGGAACATATTTGTCTTCATCCTTACCACTCAGCAGACCGCTGTTCTCGCGTGATAGCAATGGTCATGCACCACAAACCTACCTATTCGACATTCGTACGATACAGAAGTTCCCACAGGAAATACATCGGTTGTTGGAACCGGGTATCCAAAGCGTATTCTGCTTGGTCGTTGTGAACATCCAGCTATAAAGTTATTGTGAAGCGTTAATGTAAGCCAGAGTGCACTTAAAAATGTTTTGAAAAAAACGCATCAACAGCCAATTCAGATTAAAAAACTACTTGGTTAACTTACGTAGACATGACAATGGAGCTCAGCTCCGTTTCATGTCCGTAGGTTTTTAAGGTGTTTTAGGGACCCGATTCGGGTCCCTAGAATTGAAAATCGGGTGCCTAGAATCAGAGAAAATCTGTTCCCTAGAATCATGGAAATCGGGTCCCTACAAGTCCATGCCAGGTACCTAACATTTTCCTTAAAAAAAGCTGTGTCAGCAATTCTGTGTCAGCAATTTTGTAATGACAATTTGTAGTTGCATAACAATTTGTAGTTGCATAACAATTTGTAGTTGCTGACCTCTTAAAGGCACCAGAGGTAGTCACGGATCCCAAGTGCCGGAGTCAGCTCCGACAAGATTTTTTTTCGGACGCGGATCTGAAGCCGGAATCAAAATTTGTGGAAAACTGGACCCTGATCCGGAGTTACTTTTTATTTTCGGCAGCAGCAGGAGTCTGCGTGGTTTTTACAAATGCCATTGCTTAAGCACATTACTGAATTTCCGTTTAATCAATGGTTTCCGGAGTTTGGACAGAAGTCGGATTCTGGAATCTGACAAAATTTAGGGGCCCGAAGCGCAGAGTCTGAAAATGTGATTCCGGCTGCCTCTGGAAGGCACTGACCGGAAAACATGAATTTCAAACATGAATAAAGTGAGCTGATGATCGGACACTTTCCGAAATTCACAATTTTTCAACCACATTTGCTATCTCCGGCGTTCAGCGCAAGGCGTTTCCACAGCAAAACTCAGCTGCTTTCGCCTGCAAAACCCCTTAAGCTCAAGCAAACTGTCGAACCACTACGAAAGTGTTGTTTAAACGCCGACACACCCAGTCACCAACACAGGTATCGAGAACAACTGAGGTGCCCAGGGCGCTATTAAGGAACACAAAACAGATGAACTGAAACACGAGCACAACAAAGTTAAAGGCCACAAAGATGGCGGCAAGTAAATCAATCACAGTTTATTGACGGGGAAACTAGTTTCGCGTTTTCCAACGCATCATCAGTCCTGTAAATGTAAGACAAATC
>JGI24021J15306_10004691_pt1 | contig 15983 bp, 12 predicted proteins | sample Ectturendosymbi1_FD_15306 | JGI IMG/M metagenome (IMG submission 15306) | reverse complement strand
ATCTGGCAGCTCTTTCCCACACAGGCTATCCGATTTCATGTAAATTTGGCTTGCTGTGCACCTTAATCGACCAGTCAAGGGGCAACGACTCGATAACGTTGCGTTTTTTTCGGTGCACCGGCGTTTTTGCAATTGCTATGATTTCTTTCTCGTCTTTGAAATTCTTAACTTTCGCCAAATAAACTCAACTCAACTCATTATGAAATCTATTCATTTTTATCCCAATACTAATCTCGATAAGGATGATAAGCAAGGTTGCGGAGCCGGATGTAAAATATTCGACTCCAACTCCTACCTTTCCAAAATTTACGACTCTGACTCCCGATTCCAACCTTTCCAAAATTTCCGACTTCGACTCCTTAACATAAAAGGAATGAAATTTGGCTGTTAAAATAAATGGAAATCGTGGTGCACAGCAAGAAACCTCTGTTTTAACAAAAGTTTCAAATTAATTTGTATCATGTCAACAGGAATTCCCATTTTAGGAATGTGATGCAAATAATGATCCTATTGTAGATACGGAGTCGGACAAAAAAATCTGACTCCGACTCCGGCTCCCAGTGTTGTTAGAAACCCGCCCGCGACTCTACCCAAAAAACTTCGACTCCTTACGCCTCAGCAACCCTGATGATAAGTATAGCAAGTTACGGCCACTTATCACTCATCCTCAGGGAAAGTTCATGGAACATTTCGTTGCGTTCCAAAATATTTGCCATGATGAAGCTAGTGTATGATCGAATACTTTGGCAAACATCGGTGCAAACATGCTATTATAGGCAAACTAGTGCGGTTTGGTCACAAAGTATGGTTTCAAAATTTGTTTTTGGGTTACCTCATCGCGTATGATTACCAAGGGAAAACCTATCACTCAAAAGAGGAAACCGAGAGCAAATCTGGAAAGTCAGCATCTACGGTGCTGCACTTGGCCAGTCCATACAGCAACGACAAAGCCCCATTGCCATATCATTTCTATTTCGACAAGTTGTTAACCACTCATCCTCTGATGCAAAAAACGTGGAGAAAAAGGCAATCCAACCTTTTTAGAAAAACGATAGAGGCCATGCGGAAGCAGGGGCATAACGAGGGGGGAAGGGGGACACAATTCCCCGAGCGCCGAATCACTTTGGGGGCGGCAAAAAATCCCGAAAACATCACGAGTACTTTCTTCAATACAGTGCATTTGCTTCCGGAACACCTCAGGTTCGAACATGGGGACGCCAAGCTCGCTTCTTACCCCGGGCACCATCTAACCTCGTCACGCCCCTCGAAGTAGCTACTGCAAAGATCGATGGAAAACGAGACGTTGTGCTTACAAGATGGCGCGATAATGCAACAGTTACTGTTGCGTCAACAGTACACTCAAGGGTGTAAAAAGTATAGCCAAACATCGGATCAAGGCACATAAGCAACACATTGTGGTTCCTGTTTCCACAGCTATTCAACTTTACAATTCCGTGGTAAGAAATGGTGGTGGAGTATTTTCACATGGCTGACTGACGTTTCCATGCAGAACGCTTGGCAACTTCATCAATTGATTAGAAGAAATTCTGTCAGCCATTTGAAACTTCGGAGAGATACTGACATGGCATACCTTTCAAAATTCAAAAATCTTCCAAAAGCGAAAGGCACAAAGCAATCGATTCCGCCAAACGAATTACACAGTAGATTCGACGGTAAAAACCACTTTGTCCAGAGAGTGCCAGGAATTCGGAGACATCGGTGTGCAGGCAGCCACTGTTCATCCGTTATGCGAACACAGTGCAAGAAATGCGATGTCGGACTTTGCATTGACTGCTTTGCTACATAGCCTACCACACCAAGTAGTCTAACCACTAAAAAAATGAACCAGCACCGGATTTAACCCAGGAAGGCGCAGTGCTCCGCACTGAAGGAAATGTGGCAATACACGTGTTCCGAAAAAATAAAGAGAAGACAAAAACGTCTTTCACTGACTTTTTCATAAAGTTCCAGAAAATTAGGGCCCCCAATGGCAAATGGGCCCCAGACCCCAAACCTCCAAATTCCGGTGTTGTGCTAAGTAACTTTTACCCAAACTTCTTGCTGAATGTGTTCTGTTGTTTCAGTTTTCTTTAGATGTGTTCCTTTGTGTTACATGCAGTTTCGTTTTTAAATTCTAAATTTTGAACTCATATTTTCCTAGTGTTGCTGTGTGGCAACCACCTATTTAGAGAGGTGAAATTTAGAAAATAATTGTTGTGTTATTTTTTGTAGAATACTCGCTAACCAGGACAAATATTGATGCTTTATTAAAATTTGTTCTAATTCAGGAGATAAAGGGTTGTATGTTGACACAACTATCGGACAATTTAAGAACTTAAGAAAATTTGAACACCGCACAGGCTTGAAAAAACACTTAGTACTCGTTGAGAAATCAGAACTAAGCCTTAACAACTACCACGTATTCCCACAAGCCTTTCCTACAGGTAATTTAACAAGTCACGTAGTTTTATCCTGCTTGAAAAAGCCTGCATAAACGTACTTGATTAAGCTATTCACTCAGGTACACTCACAATCTCACACTAATATTGGATTTTTCAAACTTGTGAAAGCATTGCTACGGATTCACTCGTGCTTTTTTTACACAGTATAAAACTAGGTGTCTTACGCGATCAGCAGTCACGGTGTCGCTGCATTACCTGTCAAAGATGTCTGAGGTCAACTATCACATGCGGAAAAAAGCCTAACTACCGTAACTTGAATTGAACTTTTGGAGATTCGTTGCCATGTTATTGATACGTAGCAAAGATCAGCAGTAGAACAACCCGCTCGCAGGTTTCACAACCTGTCTCTGCAGACAAATGAGAGGACATAAGTGAACTGCAAGGCGCAAGCTCATCTTTGCACAGGGGCGGGTCTTGCCAGTAAGGTTAGGGGGTGATTTCAGTAGCATTTGGTAGAAAAACCTCACAACAGCTTCGCTACTGTAAGAGGGATGAAGTATGCTTCACAACACTGCGGGGACAAAGCAGTGGACGACAAAATGACCTTATATCGCGAATGCTGTTTTCCGATTTGTAAAAAATCATGGTGACAGAGTTACTTTCGTACGTTGTAGGGGAGCGATCGCCCCAATCTACCCCGGCTGGATCCGCCCCTGTCACTGCATGACGCAAGAACAGTGAACATGACACCAGAATCAGTGTGAATGGAATACCGGCAAATAAAGTCTCGTTGCAAGAATTAAATCAATGAATTGCAATTAGGCTACTGACTTCAGATTTTCTGGAAAGTTTTGGTTCTAAGCCCAATTTCCAAACGGAAAAAGGCCCGATGTGTTCACCAATGTAGACGACCATGGAGAAAGTTTCAGGGACTGGGGGAAAGTTTCCAAATCCAGATTTCATGACAAACACAGGGGTATTTAACACTTTGCATTTGACTTAAACGTTTGAATAAACCTTTCATCGATTTGCTCGCTACAAAACCCCATTTTCCAATTTTTTACGTGACGAGTGTGAGGCTTATGAATGACAAAAGCTTAAAACATAAGAAACAGCTTTCAAAAACTATTTTTAATCAACAATTTGCCGCCACCCAGAAGTCTAACCCGGGGTTTTAGGTCCCCCACTTGCTACGCCACTGATGGAGTGACTACTGCGTGTGATCTGTTGTTGCTTGCTCCACAGTGTGAAGCTTTACGTTACACACTTGTCGCTCGGGCTTTCCGATCGCAACGGCAGGCCGACCGCTACTGTAGCGTATTAGTTTGTAATGGATATTATGGACACTACTTATGTTCAGCAGTTCCTTTAAATTTTCAGTTCCACGACATGAGTAACGTCAAGCTTATTACTGCAAAATCTGCTGAGCTTATTACTGCAAAGTCTGTGGAATGCATCGCCGGTTGCTTGCATAAGCTGCCTCTGAGTTTGCTGGAAACTTGCGTCAGTTACAGGTTTTCCACATTGCAAGCATATTGTCATTGCTGTCTTTCCTTTCAATGCTGCAATCAAGTTTTAAAAAGTAAACTTGCAACAAAGTCAGCCGAATTTTGTACAGCCCAATCGCAAAACGAGAACCGTGCTGTATTACCAAAAGCGATTGCGTCTGTGATTACCTGAGTAATGCTGAGCATTTCTCCTGCTGGAGAGAAATAACAGAACAGGAGCATTGTTACAGAACATAGGTTTGTTGATAATATTCGATAATTAAGACTGGTTAAAAGAAGGGACGCAAGAGAGGGGAGGCATGACAGTGTCATTGCCCACCCTGCCCTTTTGAATGGGAGTCACTGAAGCGGAGATGTTTTTCATAACAGTAATTTCATGATTTATCAAAATCGTCTTGAAACAAACTTAGTGCAGCTATTCGCGCACCCAGAGAAGTCACAATAGTTTTCCATAATTTTTATTATTATTTTTGAATTCAAAGAGAAACAAGCATAATTAGCAAATCCTTTTTTTTGATAAGTTTCCATCGCCCTTAACTCTTTTACTGCCGTCCCTGCCCTTTCGCTTTTCCGGCGTCCCTGATTAAAAGTGTGGCTTGAAAATCTTTCAGTTCAACACAAAATAAAGCCTTGTTTAGCTTAGAACCTGGATTCTTGAACTGGGAGCACCAAACGTTCGCACAGGGGGAGCGAGTATGGCAGCGAAAGACTGCTAAAAGGATTATTTTCATTGTTTGTATCATTCGTAAACTTCTTGTCATGTTACTGCAAATTGTCATGTTACTATACTGGTGTTCAAAAAGCAGTCGGATTAAACAAAATAACGGCAAATTGTGCTGTTTTTTGTGTTTGATTTTGAGTTTAGGTTACTGAGTATCGATGATTCGAAGAATCGTGACTGAAAAAGGTCAAGAACTTCTCTATCTTTGCATCTTTTTTGATAGCCTTTGAAAAGACGAAGCATTCATAAGAAACAGTGTGCCATTCAACCGTGCGCCACAGACATTCCAGAGAGGAAGTTGCCCCAAACTTTACTCCCTAGTTATGCCATTGTCACTGGAGATATCAACATCTTGACACAATACGCCACGCGCTTGTGAGCATGAGACCGAAACCTGCAGCTTTCCAGACCCTGACAATACCTTGATACACTAGTCAGGAGTCTCGAAACACCATCATCAATACAATTGCTGCAGCGTAGTCTGAAGTGTCTTTTTCGGCTTCGAAAAGGACTTCAATTTGGATTGCGATCAAGTAGGCATTGCATAAGTTGAGCGATATTGTTATTAGCACTTTATTTGCTCAAAAGCAGCTCATATTCCATTCAGGCCCGTAAACACCCCGGGAAAATGTGTTGGATAAAGTTTAAAACTACTGGGCATAGTTCAAAAAATTTGGGTCACTCTCAGAAAACTCTTCGCCCCGCCTGGCGTCCCAAGCTGTATACGGGCCTGATTCCATTGTTCATCGAAATTTAGCGGAGCGCAGTAGCTGACCAGCCCTTTTCAAAAACGCACGTATCCATTTGGAGAAATGTGAAACTGGAAACACGTCCTAAGGTTTTAGGATTACGAGGTGGCAAAAATCCAACTAAGGCTGTTGTCTTCCTGAGTCTTTTTTCACTTGCCGAAACAATTAACACAATGAACAAGCGTTATAAGCGTTTTTACGTGAAGCTTAGATTTGGACTCATTCAACGACATGTTGCACGGCCTGACCAATATGTGGTCGGATATGTCACATTCTCCCGCCATATCACAACTGGAGGGCGCGTAAAGTGAGGTTTTTATCAGGACCTTCACGAGCGGTCCCCTGTAACAGTTCGGTCTTCTATTCAGTCACGTGCGTTAGTAGACCTACATACGCGCGAATAATGGCCTCTTCAGCCAGAAGGAGAATTCAAAGTTTGGGCAGAGCACAAGGAACAATCACTGTGGGGTTTTCCGCCGCAACAAAAAAGATCAGCGCAGTTTTTGGTGAAGCTAGGAGCCATGTGAAGGTCAAATAGTCTACACACCGGTGTCAATAGGTGCTGTTTTTGTTGCGTTCGTATGTGTCTCTTGAAAACACCTGCCATGCAAATCTTCTTCCACACACCTGGCAACTATGCGGTTTTACCCATTGTGCACTTCGCATGTGTCCAGCCAATTGGACACTAAACGAAAACATTTCTCCACCTTCCCGGCAACCACAAGGTTTCTAACCAGCATGGGTTCGCATGTGAACTGTCAGGTGGCCTGCCTGTGAAAATCTTTTTCCACACTCCTGGCAAAAGAAGGGTTTTTCTCCAGTGTGTGTTCGCATGTGCCTGGTCACGTGACTAGACTGTGAAAATCGTTTTCCACACTCCTGGCAACAGAAAGGTTTTTCTCCAGTGTGTGTTCGCATGTGCCTGGTCACGTGACTAGCACGTCGAAATCGTTTTCCACACTCGTGGCAACGGAAACGTTTTTCTGTGTGTGTTCGCATGTGCGTGGCCACGTTACTAGCATGTGAAAATCGTTTTCCACACTCCACGCAACAGAAAGGTTTTTCTCCAGTGTGTGTTCGCATGTGTGAAGTCAGGCTGTTGACACGGGAAAACCGTTTTCCACATTCCTGGCAACAGAAAGGTTTTTCTCCTGTGTGTGTTCGCTTGTGACTGGTCAGACTGCTGGCCTGTGAAAATCGTTTTCCACACTCCTGGCAAAAGAAAGGTTTTTCTCCTGTGTGTGTTCGCATGTGCGTAATCACGTTGGCGGCATATGAAAATCTTTTTCCACACTCCTGGCAACAGAAGGTTTTTTCGCCTGTGTGTGTTCGCATGTGCGTAGTCAGGTTGCCGGCATGTGATAACCTTTTGCCACATTCCTGGCCACAGTGAGTTTTTTTCTTTGAGTGAGTTTGCATGTGCGTAGCGAAGTGACTGGCATCGTAAATTTTTATTTGACAGTCCTGGTAACCATATTTTTCTCTCTGATGAATTTCGATACATTTAGTGAGATGACAGTTTTGTATAAAACGTTTTTCGGACTGATGGTAATAATTTTTGTTTACTCCTACGGGAGATTTTTTGGGCTTCGTGGATGTACATTTTCTGACCAAGTATTGCCCAACGGGCTGATTATGCCTGACTTCAGGGGATCTTGCACGTGTTACTAAGGGCAACGCTGCTTCGTGCGGAAGTGTTTTTCTACAGTGATTCAAACAAAAATAACTTTTGTCCTCTGAATGTTGCTCACTCACTGTTGCACATGACTTGCTTTCTTTATTAATTCCACCTCTATTGTGTTGAGAAGACGTGCGCTGAGAAGGGTTAGGACGACGGGTTTCAAGCTTCAGCACACTGTTTAATGCTTTCCTGTTCTTTTCTGAACTGTTGCTTGTAGAAGTTTCCTCTTGGTTTGTTTTCATCAAAGCAGATGAACGAAGCGTTCGTATATACTGTGTTCTATAGAGTTTGTGTTGAACATTGTTACTTACTGAAAATCTGGAAGAAATTTTCTTATGACGCTTTCCTGCTTCAAACGATTGACTGTTTTTTGATGTGGTTTCGACGACAAATTTTCGAGTCATTCTTCCGAATTGTGGCAAATGCCGACCTTTTGATATTTTCATTGAATGTACCGAGTGCATCTTGTTGTGGTGGTTGAAAAACATTTCGGTGCCTGATGATTTGTCGAAATTCGTTAACATCTTTGCTTTTTGCAATTGGTTTTTGAAACAACGTTTTTTCTTGTTTTCCTTTCCATATTTTCGATAACTTTCTTTAATTCTTCTGTGATCCAGTTTTTTTGAGTTTTTTTTTATTATGAACATGTTTTTCAAAGTCATTGACTTGACCAACATTGATGTCGTTGTTACGGTTTTCTTCCAGTGTTCGCCACCTGTTAATTTAAAATCCTTTAGTACGTGCCATACACAAAATTATAGTTTTAAAAATTATAATTTAAAACTTATCAACTTTGATCTATATATAGAGAGTTTGTGAACAGAAACGTTCTCATNCTAGAAATGTACCTGTTGTTGGCAGCCAATCCACAACCTTTTATGATGTGTTTTTACAGTTTTATTGAAATTATAGCTTTTCACACTTTTCAAAAATAAACGTAAAAACAACCATAACACCTCGTTAATGCTTCGCAATCTAAAAAAACTGCACCAAGTAACCAATTTTTTTAAATCATACCTGAAATTTTTGAGCCAGCGTTTAGATTCGTTTGATCGTCATTTCCATTTGAAATGCTTGAAAACGGGAAACTGGAAATGGTTGCAATGAACAAATAGATAAAACATTATAATGTTTCTATTTGAAAATATTTATTTTCAGTGGTGCATGTACATGGGCGGCGGGGGGTATTTTTCTCCAGGGGAAGTAATAACAGTATTTCCAGTGTTGGCCAAAGAGAGTTTTTGTAAGAGAGATCCAGCAGTGGTGAAATTTCATTTTCCAACTCAAAAGATGAAAACGTTTTCTAGGAAAATGTTAACAAAAACTATAAAATGTCAAAAATACCATGGGGACCAAATCTCTCACTGTACTCCTTGCGACGACCAGCTACGTGTATTCCAAGATAATGTACTTATTTAACTGCACATTTTGACATTCGGCAAAAGTTTAAAATTTTCTAGACGCGTTAAATGATCCACATTCTTTTTTAACACTTTTGCAGCAAAACATTTTTTCAAGCAATTTATAATATACGTGTTTTGATTTGATGATTCGCGGATTCAATGTTTGATTATAAATAATGCATAAAAAATGTTTTTTCAAATGATAAATAATAATAATACTGCTGAAATATTACAAAAAAAATTTTCATTTTTTGTTTTGTTTGAATTTTGTATCGTTATCTCAGCACATAACATGCTGGATACCACTCACTCGCAACAACTTTAACTGCATCACTAGCAGATTCTGCATATATAGTAGCAAACACTTATTTTTACGAAGGTTTTTCGCTTGCCTGGTAATTCCGTTGCTTAACTCGAAATAGCTTCTCAACTGTTCGCCAGTAACTGAGGTACTTTCGCTCTGAAATGACGCCTGCGTAAACACCACATCAAAAATAATATAAATACCACATCAGCTATATCTTAAAGTGTATACTTACCAATGCGTTCAAAGCTAAGTTGCATTTAAAAAAACACCATTAAAAAGTATGAACAAACGCTGAAATTTTGTGTATATTGTTTTATGCTGCTTTAAGGATGAGACACTTCACAAAATCTTACTTAAAACTCTTAAAAACTAAGAAAACCAAAAACGATATTTACCTGTAAGATAATGCACAAACGTTTTAAAATCATACTGTTACCGAAGCAAATGCTTTGCTTGCTTAAAATCGAAACTCGATGCTTACATCTGATATTGATATATCTGTTCGCTCAATTCCATCAAAACACTTCCAAGTCATAGACATTTTCAATTTCGGATTGTCAAGCTTAAAGAAAAATGCTCTATCAAATTTCTGTAACGATTGAAAAATTATGTAAGACAAAACAAAATTATCCAAACCCCAGTAACTGCCATTCTCTGCTTTCATCACTTTCAATGATTCGGACTTGCACCACACTTCAGCAATAACTCTCTACAAGTGAGACGCAATTAAATCACATGTCAAAATGTTTTACGAGCAAGTCAATTTCGCATCAATTACGCATCTTCAGTCCTGTGAATAGTAAGAAAAAGCTCATGGGTGAAATGGCGAAAAAACTTAACCAAGATTTAGCGAAAGCACGAGGAACTAAATATTTTCAAACAATAACATATTTCACACCGCCAAAGGCAGTGTAAAATGATTTTGACAGCATTTGCTGTTTGGATCGATCAGGAAACTTTTACACTTTTTGTGCACAATATGTTGATTTTTAATTACACTTCAAGACTTGAATAATGTTGCACTCCATTGGTTCTCTTCTGAACGACTCCGAGATTTTCATTGTTACGCGTTTGTTGCACAAACCGTGATTCTGGCCGGTACCCTGGCTTACGCAGTAGCGGCAAGCTGCATCTTCTTTATCGTAGCTTGAGATTTGTTTACTGCTAATGCTTCCTGCAGTATGTAAAAACTCTGCTCAACATCAGGAGATAGACATTAGCACGTTACATTTACTACACAATGCCCTTTCCAGTCAATCTGAAACATAAATAGTTAAATATAACTTACAGTAAATCTAACACGAATGTAGCACCTGAAGCCAAGAACGTAAAAAAGCCACGACATCGCAGAAACACATGTGCAATTTAAAGTAATTACAGAAATAAAAAGACAACATTTCAAGCAGGAAACATAGGAAACAATTTCAGACCGGCAGTTTATATTTGTGTTTTCGAAACAAATTATTTGTCATATTGCAAAAAGTAAACAGAAAAAACATAGTGGTGTTGAAGCTATGTATGTGAAAATTCAGTGATTTTCTTTAACATGTGAATAAGCGTGCACTTTGGTAAACAGAGAATGAGACTGGAAGATACCTGAGAAGTTCTGAAACACTGTACTTAGCTCTATATATGCGCTATTAGTCAGCCAGTGGAATGGCATCCAAAGTTTGGCAATCTACGCATGAGAGTGCCAGAAAGTTTAGAGAAGAGTGTCTTATGGGGTTTGCATGGCTTGCAAAGCAGGTTTCTGCTGGTGCTTTGTACCCTTCGTGTAAACTGTACAAAAAGAAAATTCCAAACTGCCAAGCAGCTATTACAGTAATACCGGGGACCAAATAAATGAAAATGCAGGTGGTGGGAGTTTGAATTTCACAGAAGTGAACATATCTGTCAATGCTGAAGTTAACAGGGTAGAAACTGATTTTGCAGCTTTAACTTTATGATGATGCCACGGCTCAACAGCAACTGTTGATCAACTAAATCAGTGGTTCCCAAATTTGTTCTAACCATTATCCAAATCAAGGTAGCTATTCTGTCTTAATACCCTCAATAAAAACTGTTCATGTTTCAGGTCGAAAATTTCTTTTGCAGCGATCACTCGTAATACCAAGAAACATTGTGATTTTGGTTCCGCGTTACTCATGGAAGAATCGCATATTACCCCTGGGGGTTAATTTACCCCCAGTTTGGGAACCACTGATCTAAGTGAAGTAAAAAACACATGCAAAAAACAGGATTTTATTTTAAGTGCTTTGTTACAGATTAATTTGGTATATGTTTGGTCTATTTTTAGCCTAGATTTGGTATAGGCTATCCATTGCAAGAAGAGTTGGCAACACTGTTTGTAGACAGTGGGCAGCGCAACTCGGAGACAATGTAGCGCCAAACAGATGAAAATTCATCCCTTGTTGTCGAGGGTCCTCAGACAAATTTTCTCCTGATTTCAATTTGTGAACGTTGCGTCCACGTTGGCTGCTTTGTTTAAACTCCTTTGACGCGTGCCGCCGTGGGAGCAGTGCGGTTGTCATGCCTTCGTTTGTGTTGTGAGCAAGTTTTGTTCACAACACGATTTGACCAAAATTCCAATAAAAAGCGACACAGAACAAAACGCCTATGATATAGATGCAGCAACTGACATAAAGGAAAACGTAGTGAGCGATTCTTATGAGACAATATGTATGTTAAGCAACAAGGCAGGGACCTTATGATAAACCCGTGATGCAACGAACAGCAGAATGCACAATTGCTGCAAGACGAACTGAAATGCAAACAAGTTTATGCAAGGACCCGGAAAACAGGGTATGAAGCAAGATTAACTGGGAAGCTTAATTAGCGAGCTGAAGGAAGCCGACCAGAGTATTAAGAGTAAAAGCACGAAGAGCAAAGTACCGGGAGGTACAAGACTGACAGGAGATTACGAAATGGAGCTCTCAAGCTAACACTAAATAAGGAAGTGGTTGGTTCGAGGCTGCCATGCACACAGCGAATGACAAGGCAAATTCAGGAGGTGCACCGGCAATTGCGAAACGCGCCAGAACAGTCGAGAACCGAAGCTATCATAAGTAAACTAAAAAAGTAAACTTTCCGTTAAGAGCACCTTCTAATCACAGACATAAAGAATAAACTAAGAAATGATGCACTTTCCTGTTGGGAGCAATACAAGAAAGAACCCTTTACCCTATAAATAGACCGGGAAGAAATCCACCGTTTTCAGACTACCTCGTGGTCTCGAAGACGGATTTCATCAATGGAACTGAAGAAATATACGCTTGGTCACCTGGTTGATGTTCTGTACGATTGTTCTACAAACTCTTCGATGTTCTGTTCGTTCGCTCTACAAACTCTACGAGGCTCTGTTTGTTTGTTCTACAAGCTCAACGTTTGTTCTGTACGTTCGATCATCACGTGAACGTGGTTCAGTTCGTTATGATTGCAAAAGTACGGTTATTCTACGAAAGAATGCTTCAGACACCCATGTTGCTTGAAGGGACGCTGACTGCTGAAAAGGTACTTTATGGAGTCAAATAACTAGTGCTTTATCTATAACTTTGAATACCTTATGTTTACATTTGTGAAGTACTTAACGTTCAATATTAAATGATCTATTTACAAAAAATATGTTTGTGTTGACTACCGGGTAAATGTAGGTAGGTTAAACAAACAATGAAGCTTCTGCGATAACTTACCTTGGTGTTCGTAACGAACTCACGTATTAATTACGGCATCAAAATATGTTCTTTGACATGTCTTTCACATTCCTGACCCAACAGTGATTGGCATTAAAAAACACAATATTTGTTCCATCAATCCTCGACTGTGGACGAGAAGCGGTAGTCAGTGTTGAAATGAGCACAGTGCTTGGCGTTAGTTTTAATGAATTGTATGCTACGTTATTGCGTTCGTCTTGTTTCACGAACTGTTTTGTTTCAAGGTGAAATGAAATTGTATTTGTGTCTTTACTTTGCAATGGTTTTGCAACATCCGCAGTGAACATTCGTGAAGCTCTGATCTCACAAATTTTATGTGACCTTCCGTTGACTCACTTCTTTTTCATGTGAGGGTGCCCCGACGCGTGCATCCCCAGTAAATATGTTGTTGTATCTCGCACTGCAATCCTGATCGTTTGTTTCTTGATGTTCCCTATGAATGAAATTTAGAAATGCCTTTAGCACACTGGTTCCCAAACTGGGGGTAATATGCGATTTTTCCGGGGATAACGATAAAGCAAAACCACATTCTTGTTCAGTATTATGAGCGATCACTGCAAAAGAAATTTTCGACCTGAAATGCGAAAATTTTGTATTGAGGGTAATAAGACATAATCGATACCTTGATTTGGGTAACGGCTCGAAAAAGTTTGGGAACCACTGCTTTAGCATATACATTTTTCGAAAATAAACCGTTATTGTGAATATCTCGAGAAAACTCGTTTAGGGTGATTGAAAGCAACGTTGCTAATTTTATGTTGGAAATCTTTTATTCGTACACATGATTGGAAGTGTTTATATCGGTCTTAGAATAAACTGATTTGCTACTACGTGATTTATTTTTTTAAAGTACACTCAGTTGCCATGACGTGGTTTGACGCGTGTAGTTATTTTCATTTCCATGGCACTGGATGCGCGGTTGTGTTGTGTTTTTATCGTTTTGTTGAAATGTTTTATTCGATGGCAAACACAAAATAATGAACATTTATCCAAGATGGCAGAGGGTCCGTAGACAAATTCTCCCCTGGCTACTGCAAAAATCTAAGACAGTCTTAGTCTCGCGATGCTTCCTGTACTTGCTAAAAGGTCGCCTCAATGTCGGCATTCAAAGCAACAAGATGTTTACGGAAACGCAATGAAGTCCAGCCTAGTTGCTCACGAGGTCGGGACCCTGCATCAAGAATTGATAGAAATATCTGTATGATTGGTAGCGCAGTCAAAAACTACAATTTGCCCGAGTTACCGTATTTATTCGATAGCAAGGCGCGGCTTACAAAGATTTTTTTCATCATTTCGTGCGACTTGTAATCAAGGGAGGCTTACATTTTTTATTTCTTTACCTTAACGAAAGGTAGAGATGACGTTCCATCTTTTTTTCGTTACGTTTCTTTTACCAAACTATTTTCGCATCCTGCAGCAGTCTCTTCACCATCACGTGCGCATCCATCAATGGAGGGATAATGATAAACAGAGGGCAGTTGCAATAAGCATCATCACCATGGCTGCCGATACGCGAAAGTATCTCAGAGACTTAGGTAACTCATGTGTCAGTGCGGCTTACAATCAAGGACGGCCAGCATTCGCATAAATACGGTACGTGGATTTAACACTGTGTGGTGGGGAAGGAACCAGGGTGTCCGGACAACGGCCGCCTGTAGGACAACTGTCACCTAGAACAACTGTCACCCAGGACAACTACCATCTAGCAAAATTTCCACCCAGGACAACTGCCGTCCAGGACAGCTGCCACCTAGGACAACTGCCACAATAAAGTGGTAAAGTTCATTCAAAGACCATCGCATTATTGCTTTNTGATAACTCTGGAATGCTACAAACATACTTTATCCGTGTTTGCATTGTCAACCGCAACCTTTAAATTAATGCTTGTCGCAGATGTGCTTTTGGCCAGTTTTAAACGTAAATACGGCGGTGATTTAGATTTCATACGCCTTGAAGCTCAAACTCGAAGCAATCCAGTTTCAAACTCTTCTATATTACGCCAAAGTCACTGTTTATCAAAATTAGCTGCCATTCCAGATTGTACTTGTGACGACATTTATTGTGACGATTTCAATCACAAATATGCGGAACCTTAACGTCTTTGTCGATGATTTCCCAGTACTTTACCAGCAAGGAAAAAAACAGTCGTTCCAATCGGTTCTAGGACAATTGCAACCGGACAACTGCAACCTAGGACAATGGCCACCCAGGACAATGGCCACCCGGACAACTGCCACCCGGACAACTGCCACCCAGACAACCGCCACCTAGAACGATCGCCACCCGGGAAACCGCCACCTAAGACAAATTGTTTTTGCGTTTATTGCCATTAAAGGTATTTGAACCTCACAAGAATGTAGTGCATAACAAACTTTCTTCATCCTCTGAGCACTTTAAAGAAACGTAAGTTCAACTTTGAACTATTAGCGTTTTTTCTGCTAAATCTGTCCGATATAATTTTCTTACGAACGGTGCCCACTAAGGAACACATACTGCACATGCAGTAGAGCAAAGTTCAGTTTTTTCAGCACTTCTCAGCTATGGTGCAGTCTCACTTTCCGCTTACGCAAAATGCACCCTTGCTCCTACGCCACGCAAAGTCATTAAACTTTTCATATATACAGTACCTTGGAAAAACACTGATTTTTCTCTTCATGCTTTGCAATATTACGAATAATGTGATGTTAAGTCTCAAGCAAACCGTCCGACAGAAATATACCAATAATATACAAAATTTTTCTTATATACCAAACGAATGATTGATACACCAAGCACTTTGAAAACACACCAAAATTTTCAATTTGGGATATATGTATACCAGTTGGCAACACTAGTTGGGACAAACTTAACACTGATTTCTTACTGTCAACTCCATTGTTCTTTGTTACCGCACTAGTAACTCGGTGGCTCATTGTACCGTTTCTGTTTAAGAGATGACTCATATGAAACATAGGTGCAGGAGCAGGCAATTTTTTGGGGGTGCAAAGAATATTTTGCCCAGATTTTCCCAAAAACTGAAAATGTACACCATGAACATTTAACTAAAACAATAAAGCCTTCATGAAAACACATTAACAGCTGGCATGATTTCAATAAGACCCAAACATTACAAANTAGCAACTGAACNCTATTCTAATAAAATACATTTTGATGTTAAATAAAANAAAAAGTACTTCCTTCACAAAAACATATTGTGAAGCATATACTGGCATAATTTGAACAAGACACAAAGACTCAAAAATTGCAATTTTAAACACTGGCCTGTAAATGTACTGTATGAAGATTCAACTAAAGGTTCTATACTGCCTAAATCAAAACACAGTGTAAGGTATCAACAAGGCATGGCTTCAACAAANCTCAAGTTTCTAAACTAGCAANTGAAAACTCTACTGGTGTGTGCAACTGGCATGACTTNATACAGTGTTTGTCTCTGAGCTTCCAAAATAGCAGCTGAACACTGATCTGCAAAATCCAGTAGAAAAAAATATAACCAAATGGAAAA
>JGI24021J15306_10004690_pt1 | contig 15984 bp, 10 predicted proteins | sample Ectturendosymbi1_FD_15306 | JGI IMG/M metagenome (IMG submission 15306) | reverse complement strand
TTGAACCAGAAATGCTAGAAAGTCCATCAAACCCTCTAAAGACTCGTATTGAAGCCTAGAATCCAAAAAAACTTCGAGTCACCAAATCCAATGGTTGGTTCGACTCCCCGGAAGTGACGTCATTATTCAAATGCATAGAAATATGCATGAACAACCTCTGAATATGCAAAAATTAACAAAAAACCGTGATCTCAAGCTGAAAATTTTTTTTTTCAGTCTAAACTACTAGTCTTCACGAATCATCAGAGGGTTTGAACAGCTTTCTAGCCTTTTCTAACAGCGAGTTATGGCCATATCCAAAAGGAGTATTATTCCACCCTGGTTACCTTTTTTAGGGGTAGGATTTTTGACTACTTTTTGGTTATTGTGGCATAATTTTTCATCCAGATATTCTAGAAAGTCAATCAAGGGCTCTAATGACTCCTGCGATAGCCTAGTTTCGTAAAAATATTTGGGCCAAAACATGGGCCCATTAGATGGGCGTCCAAGGCCGTGCAAAGTAGGTTACAAAAATGCGAAAACACCCCCACTTGTGACGCCCCCCCAAGAGAACCCCAAACCCAAAACTGAAAATGTTTTTTTTCACTCGAAACTACAGACTTGCTGAATCCATAGAGGGTTTGAACACCTCTCTAGCTATAGCGGCTGGTGAGTTATAACCAAAAAACCTAGAGCCAATTTATTGGCTTTTGCGGTTGTTAAAGGGCCCTTTTAGTCCCGCGGGCGCCACTTTTCTTGTAGAACTTTGCAATCCTATAACTCGCCAGGCGATTGAGCAAGATAGCTGTTTAAACCCTCTACAGATTCAACAAGTCTTGTAGTCGAAATCGAAAGAAACAATTTTCGGTTTCGGTGGGGATTTTCTAAAGGTGACGTCACAAAGAGGACATCATTTGGAAAAGTACGCCACCTTTGGCCGGCCCTGGGCCCCAAGCCATTCATCCATTCTTTTGGCTCAAAGTTTTGGTGAAAACTAGGTCAAAATCCGTGTCTATAGAGCCCTTGATTAACTTGCTAGAACATCTGTGGCCAAAATTATAAGCTTAATTGCTAACTTTTCAGAAAAAGCATAATTTACCCTTTCAGGCCAAACTTTGGCCAGCCATTACTCGGCAGCAGATAGAGCTAGAAAGCTGTTCAAACCCTGTAATGACTAGTGGTTTCGTGTAGTTTAGAATAAAATAAACATTTTTTAAATTTGGATGGGGGGTATTGGGCCAATGGGTCATGATGGGCGTCTGCTTTTTGGTTAATTATATGACGTCATCACCCAATCCCACGCGCCAATATTGTGACTCGCAGTATTTTTGGATTCTAGGCTAAAATACGCGTTTTTAGAGCCCTTGATCAACTTTTCTAGCGTTTCTGATTTAAAAGTTGTGCCAAAAATATTGCAGATATGTCAGGAATTCCCAAGGGTTTTCAGGGGATTTCTCATATTAATATTCTACCATTTTTTCCATTACTCATCAACTAGAAATGCTAAAAAGTCCATCAAACCCTCTAAAACCTCGTACTATAGACTAGAATGCATTTAAATCTCGCGCGGTTTCGCGCCGCTGATTCTGCTCGATTCACGCACTCCCACGGGCCGGCGACGTCACAGATTGTTTACAGAAACCTGTTAAAACATGTCAAAACAACCTGTGGTTTTGTAAACATAGCCAGAAAGGCCAAAATCGCACGGAGAAAAGTTCTCTTTTTTCAGCTTAAATTGCAAGCCTTTCCCCATTCAGACCGGATTTGAACAGCTCTCTAGCTCGATCCGCTGGCGAGTGATGGTCATTTAGAAAAGGGATGTTTTTCAGCCCAGTTTGTGGGTGCTGAGAATTTTACCAATTTGGGTGTTTTGTCTATAATTTCTGCAACAGTTAAGCTAGAAAGTTATTCAATGGCGTAAATAATGCGGACTTTGGCCTAGTTTCCAAAACAATCTTGAGCCATAAGAATGTCCCAATTGGTTGGGGCCCAGGGGCAGGTAAACATAGCCAAAAACACCCCCACTTGTGGTGTTCCCCTCCGAAAACCCCCCTCCGTAAATGAAAAAAAATTTTTTTTTCGATTTCGGCTACAAGACTTGCTGAATCAGTAGGGAGTTTGAACAGCTCTCTAGCTCAATCGCCTGGCGAGTTGTAGGATTGCAAAGCTCTGCATGAAACGTGGTTTTCGCCGGATAAACATGAAGAAAATCTCCGCTTTGCTTTCCCTATTTCCCTGCATTTAGTGTAAACTATAAACGTAGGGAAATCTTCGCCTTGCTCTCCCTGTTTCCCTACATTTGGTGCAGATCTGAAACGTAGGAAAAGTCTTCGACTTCCTCTCCTTGTTTCCCTACATTTAGTATAGATCGGAAACGTAGGGAACGTCTTCGCCCTGCCTTCCCTATTTCCCTACATGTAGTGTGGATCTGAAACCTGGGGAAAGTCTTTGCCTTCCTTTCTCTATTTCCCTACATTTGGTGCTGAACCTGAACGTAGGGAAAGTCTTCGCCTTGCCTTCCCTATTTCCCTACATTTAATGTAGATCAGAAACGTAGGGAAAGTCTTCGCCCTGCCTTCCCTGTTTCCCTACATGTAGTGTAGATCCGAAACCGGGGGAAAGTCATTGCCTTCCTTTCTCTATTTCCCTACATTTAGTGCTGAACCTGAACGTAGGGAAAGTCTTCGCACTGCTTTCCCTATTTCCCTACATTTAGTGCTGGCTCTGAACGTTCGGAAAGTCTTCGCCCTGCCTTCCCTATTTCCATACATTTAGTGCTGGCTCTAAATGTAGGGAAAGTCTTCGCCTTGCTTTCCCTATTTCGCTACATTTAGTGCTGAACCTGAACGTAGGGAAAGTCTTCGCTCCGCCTTCCCTATTTCCGTGCATTTAGTGCTGGCTCTAAACGTAGGGAAAGTCTTCGCCTTGCTTTCCCTATTTCCCTGCATTTAGTGCTGAACCTGAACGTAAGGAAAGTTTTCGCCATGCCTTCCCTGTTTCCCTGCATTTAGTGTAGACACTAAACATGGTGAAGAAAATTTTTTTGGGAAACACTTCCCTATTTCCCTACGTCCCTTTTTCCCTACAATTAGGGTTGTCCCCACTTCAAGATTTGAGTGGTGATGAAGTAGCTGGTGATTGTTTGGGTGCTTTTTATTTAGTAGTTTTTGAAAAAAAAAAAAAACCTGACATTTGTTGCCTTAAGCGGAAAATTCTAGAAATAGTTTTGGATTATTCCCAAAGATTCACAAAAATCCTTAGATTTTGCACAAAGCAATATTTTTTTTGTTTGATTTTTTGCACTTTAAATTGTAAACCAGTCCATGCCTTATTACATTTGCAAACTTGGTGTCACTCATACGAATGTGTTTTTTTCTGTAATTTTGTGTGAAATTTATTTGGATTAATTGGTTTTTGTGCTCAGGCACTGTGAGCAGCTTACACAAGAAGATGTATTTTTATAAATGTGAATTTCAATTTCAGTGGTGAGGAAGGAAATTGTTTCATAAATTAGGCTTTGTCAAATGATGGTTAAAGGTTTGGTTCTTTTTTGGCCGTTTTTGATTGAGCATTTGACTTTTTTCAGCAATTTTGTTGGCCGTTTTCGGCCTTCTTTAATTAAAGGTTAGGCCTTTTTTGAAAAAATTTGATTCTGGTCACCCCTGTGCCAAACCTAAAGCGCCTGCTTCCCGAACACACTTTTACCAGGGAGGTCACTTACAAACAAAGCAACTAGAAGCATGATGTGCTCACTTTCCCCGAAATTACTCAAGCATGTCCAGCCAATAACCACAGATGTAGGCAGAGTAAAAGCTTGTTTAATATTTTATCGAGGACACCATGATGGTGTCCAAAAAGGGATGACACTAATTGGAGGGCCGGCTCACCGGGCGGGCTGGAAGGGTTTGTTTCCAAATGAAAAACGTTAATTACGGAGGGCTACACATAGAGAGCCGAGCCAGCGGCTGCACGAAAGGCCGGTCCAGCGGGCTTTTTGGCAGCCCGCCGGCCCGCCTTTTTATGTGCAGCTCACTCGCCTGCCTTGTTGTGCAGCCTGCCAGCCCAGCCTTTGGTTGTGCAGCCTGCCTAAAATTCATGTTATTCATTTTGAAACAAGCCCCTCCAGCCTGCCGGCCCTCCATTTAGTGTTATCCCCAAAATGTTTTCCAACCTCAGCATGCAAGTTTGAAAAAGAATATTATGACGAATTACTCAAGACTGCTTGAACTGAAGTGATCATTGTCATAATTTTTTGCATAAAAGCATGCTGCTGTAGTGTAAATAAATCATTACAAGTCTACATTATGGATAAATGCTTGTGCAAAAATGTGGATTACTTTTCATGTATAGAACACAGTGAACTATGGATAATTTAATTTTTATTTATTTGTTTGTTAGCAGACACGAAGTCCATAGTATGAACACACACACTCTGCAGAACACAGGTCGATAAACACAGACAAAACAGCATGTAATATTAGGCATTGAAGCTGGTGGAATCACAGGGTTACAGACACCTTTTGCAACCGCATTGAAGACAGAACCATAGGGTTACAGACACATTCCTAACACTAAAGTTAGCTAACACCACTTGTTACAAAACTATTGCGCAGTAGAGTGCCAATTCCTGAATTAAAATAATAAAAGAGGATAAATTAAAACAATAAAAGGGCTGTGTTTTTTTACCCAGATAAGTTTTTTCCCCCTTTGCCGAGGTAAAAAAAGTGTTTTTAAAAATAACTTTTCAATGTGTCAGTATGCATTGACACGATTACCGTCCATCAAAAGACCAAGAAAATACCTTAGCTTGTTTTAGAGATAATATGAACCTAAAATTTTTGTTTTTTTACCCCATTTGACTATATGGGGCATTGTGAATTTTATACAAATGGTAATATTATGTTCTATACCAGCGATCCCCAAAGTCCGACCCACGAAGGGTTCCAGTTTAGCCTGCGAGCTTTCTCAGGAATGTTTTTTAGGCAGTGTCATTTTGCCGCCAGGATGGCAGCAGCAAAAGACTTAGTAGAAACAAAGTAAATGTAACTATAAGATAAACCTGCAACCTAACCTCAAACCTTACCGTAGGCCTAGAATAACTCTAACCCAACCCTAACCTACCTAATGCTAAGCTAACCTAATGCTCACCTAATCCTAACCTTAACCCAACAACACTAACCCCTAAAAGTAACACCTCAGAAGAGCCTGAAAAAAAGCAAAGAAAAAAAATAAGGAAAGCTGGCAAGTTGAGAGTCGAACTGAAAACCATTGGCATAGCAGCCGTAACACCTAACCATTACACCATAAGTAGGATGACGTTTTCCTGATAAAGTGACCTTTTTCTTTTAGTATTGCGTCATGTCACGAGACCGAATCTTCAACTGCCGGCACAATAGCTCCAGCTGATCTATTGTTGCTAGAATAGCGTCAGTAAAATAGATACTAACTTTTTTGTATTGTAAAAATTTCATGTAAATACATTAACGTGAGATGTAAGTATACAAAAAACAAAAATCATTTGCTGTAACTGAGAATTTATTTCGATATCTGCTTTAGAAACAAAAATAAACTAACCTTTCTGCTTCAATCAAAAGCTCAACTAAAAAGTTTTAGAGATTAGCCAGCCATTTAAAATCGTAAAAGTCAAATTTTTTTGTGCTTCAGGAAGGTATGAAACAAATTCTAAAACAAATATCACATCCTAACAATGTCTATAACAAAATTATTAATTCTAAAAAAGTCATAATTTCCATGTTAGGTCATAAAGTCATATTTTGCATGTTTACAACCTAATTCAACAAGGAAACCATTAGAACAATCTCAAAATACCAATTAAAACTACTATATCACTAGGTCTGAGCTGCATCCTGCAAAAGTTGGCAAAGACATTGGTGAACCAAGTTATTTGGATGATATGTAATGCACTACCTAAAATGCATGCTCTTTCTGCCCCAAAGAAATGAACCAATGTCCGTGCATCTTTCAATTTGCTTCAAACCAAACTATATGTTCTAAACATGTTTTGTGCGGTTAATATTAGTGGGGTTTCAAGAAATCATGGGCCACCATCACTTATGCCTATTTTTAATGATAGTTCTTTTCTGTACAGTAGACTAGTTGTATCTTCCATCTTAGCCTGTTTTTTCGCTGATATATTTGAGTCATTTGTCTCACAGTTGTATTAAAACTTGCCATAGCAGTCTTCATTCGGCCTATGCAGTATTTTCAGACATTCTGACCAAAACGACTTAATTTTTTTCGGTCATTTTGAAAACATTTTAGTCTGTTACTGACAAATTATCGAAAAAACCTGAGAGCACAGTCATTTTATTTGGTCATATAAAGTCAAATTTTCTGAAAAATAAAGTCATATTGTCAAGTTCTTAGGTCATAAAAATGGTTCTAGTAATGTTACACTTTGCGAACAACTCAGACAAGTAAACATAAAAACACACAACTGCTATGTCATAGGTGCTTTTCAGTTGGAAGTTTGTTCGCACTAGAGACCTGCGCAGGTTAAATTTTTGCCCGTTCCTGCCCTGCACAACTTCAGCCTGGCCCGCACCAGCTAGAATTTGAGAAATCGGGTAACACTCTCCCACCTGCAAACTTTGAACCCACAGACTTAAAACCCTGCATCCACCCCGTGCACCCTACCAACCTGCATGTGCCCTACTTGCACTGACTGTTTCTGCCCAAGGCACTAGGTTCTCTTTGCAATTTGGATGTCTCTAAGGCATTTGACACAACTAACCACAACCTATTGTTTGCAAACTATGTCTGTACATGCATGCATAATAAGACTGCTGTTGAGTTGATATAGGAATCTTGCCATGTAAGTTAAGTGTGGAACTTATTTTTAACACTTTCACTACCAGCCAATGTAGATCTACGTGAAAGGTATGCTGTCCACTGTTTTCAGCAGACATAAACTTTCATTATTGCTTTCAAAAGTTTCTGCCCATGTACATTTACGTTTTTTAAAATTTCATTGTTGGAAATGGTCTAAACTCTAAAATATGATTCTAGATTGTGTAACGTTAGGTCTTGGAGTGAGAATCCAAACTCTCTGTGGTTCAGTCCGACTGTTTAACCCTTTATGTCCCGAAATAGCATATCGGGAGCGAAAATTATGGCTCATAAACCAATAATTGACCAAAATTTTACTCCCTCAAATGCCACTTTCAGGGGCATTTCATCCCAAGCAATAACTCGCTGTCAGGTTGAGCTAGAGAGCTGTTCAAACCCCCTAAAGACTCCTGAAGGTATGTAGTTTGCAATAAAAATAACGTTCCAGTTTGGGATGTCTGGGTTTTTTTATGCTTATATAATGATAGGAGGTTTATGTTATTTTTGCCTGACCTCCCTTTAATAGCATGGTACTTATGAGTTAGTCCACCTAGGCCAGTGGTGCCAAACCAGTCGATCGTGGTCTACCAGTGGACTGCAGACTGTTCCCAAGTCAACCGCGAGAGCTGTTGGAAGAAATAATTATTTTTCTATAACAACTTCTATTTCCCTTATAATGATTGTAAAGATTTTTTCTCTGAGACAACGTGGCCCAGTAAATGGCATTATGACATTTCACTAACCCCTAGTAATGAAGGTCTCCTGCAGTTGCCAGCCACATGGCGGGAGGAAGTGATGTGCTGGTTACTGAAACTAAGGAAAACTCTTAGTTCAGTGTCATGCTGTGTGTTACGTCAGTGAGCAATAAGACCACCACATAGAATTGCATGTGTATGTGAGCGCATGTTCTCAATTTTGAGTGTTGATTGGATGGTGGCGCTTGCTTCAGTTAGGTGGTTGTCAATACAATCAGTTCAAAATTCAGGTTCGTACGAGTACGACCGCTTTGCAGGAAGTTGACACATATGGTTACAGATCCTAGCGTGAGCCGTGCTCAGGAAACCAACAATGATTTTTGTGTGTTTTTGCACATGGTTTTCTATGTTGCTTACAAAGGTTAACTATATTTTCGAAAGAAATATTTATGACTCCTGAAAAATTTTATTGTATCAATACTAGCAGCTAGTGATCAGAGCTGTTATGTGTCTTGAATGTTAACATACCCAAGATTGAAACGAGCCGAAACCTATAGTACCTTTTTTGCTCCGAACGGTTGGAAAAGCATTTTTGATTATTCTCATTCACAACATCTTTGTTTGATCTGCAATGCAACCATAGCTCTGATGAAGAAAGGGAATTTCGAGCAGCATTTTAAAATAGTATACTGTAGAAGAGCTACCTGAGGAATTTCCCTGCCAAAACATCTTTACGTGCCACAAAAAAATCAGGCATTGACATCACAGCTTGCAGCACGGCAGTCAATCTTCACCAAAGCGAGAAGCAAGGCAAGCCCGCAACTATTGCTTCCTATCACATCAGTCACATCCTTGATAAACACAAGAAGCCATTAGAGATGGCGATATTGTGAAGGAAGCCTTTCTCAAAGCAGCAGATGGCCTTTTTGAAAACTTTAATAATGAAACATAGACCGTGAAGGCCATAAAAAGTGCAACTCTCCCACAATACTTCCACAAGGCAATGTGAGGGAAAGGCTGTGGAGGAGCAACTGGGGAAGTTTATAGACACGTTTAAGTGTCTTTCCTTCCCATTTGACGGGTCGACTGATATGGTGAATGTGGCACAATTGTGTGTTTTCATCAGGATTGATTTTGAAGACATGAGCTCCAAGGAAGAGCTACTCATCATTTTGTCATTAAAAGGACACACCGGAGATGAGGATATTTCTAATGCTTTAGTGGAATTTGTTAGAGAGACAAAACTGCTGCTGTTCATTTGATGTTGGTGACATCGCCACCAAAGTCAAATCAGTTTTCAACTTGGAAAGCTTCACTCTTGAGGACTAGATTGATAAATGACATTCAGATCAAATCTACATCAACATCTGCTCAACCTGGATAGCATGCAGTGCTCTGGAAAATATTGGTGGGAGAGAAACAGTGGCGAAGGCAGAAAATTTCCAAGGGAGGGTCAAAGTTAGGTCACAATCGTGTGACGTCACAAATCAACTTTAGGGGAAGTGCCAAGAGCATGACCAACAGTTTTTTTTCTTTTTTGAAAAAACAGAAAAACCCCATTCTGAATTGTTTTTATTGAATCATGCCATATCACCATTTTCAGAATTACACAATAACTTCTTATACCTTTCATGGTTTTCAAAATTTAGGGGAAAGAAATATATCCCATCTTAACACTTTAGTGTCTGGCCACTTTTGAGGAATCTTGCACCAAACTCTCTAGCACAATCAGCGGAGGAGCTATGGCATTGGTAAGGCAACCGAAAACTGCTGGTTTTAGGCCGAAATCTTGGTACGAATATATCGTACGCCGACTCTCAAAGTGTGAAACTAAATTTCTTCTGCTTAGATCAAAGTAAGTCATTCAATGTGCAGCCCTGATTAAGATAGTGACATAATATTTGACTCAGTAAGCAATTTCAGTTGGACATAGCTGATATAATCATTTCTGTATCCTTGTGTTTTTTAACTAACATGATATAGACCTGTATTTTAGACAAACATGTAAATTAAAGAAAACAACTGGACTTGAATGGCTTTTTTGGTTAGTATTCACATGTGACATCAAAATTTGCCTTGTAACAACTAAAATTACATCCATCTGTGTGTCACTTTTGTAGTTTTCCATGAAAGACAAGGCTTGCCTCGGCACATGTTTTACGAAATCAGTGTGTACAAGACAATAATGTGGCATAACATGCTATGTATCTAAATATTTGGTAATATCCGTTGTTGGTTTAGTTTGCATTTCTCTCAATGATTGTTCAAACCAGTGATGAGTAAATTGTGGCCTATGAAGGTTTGTTGAAAATGGCTCATAAAGCAAAAAGCAATATCAATCCGTGGTGGCGAGCTAAAAACACTAATCTGATAAAAAGTAAGCCACAGGATATACAATGGTCTACTGCAGTGGTTCTCAACCTTTTTGCACCAGCGGACCGGCAAACAAGGCAAAATCATTTTATGGACCAGCAACATACAATCGCAATGAATGGACCAGATTATCACAATAATTTTGCTAACCAAAGCCATAGTTTCATTTTGAGGATCCTCATATTCAGAAAATAATATAGACAAAGTCGTAAGCTAACTCCTACAAATGATGACTTATGTCTAATAAATCTTTAGCAATGGCATCAACACTTTTCAAATATCGTTTAGTCGTAAAAATCTCTGTATCTCCCTTCTGCAAAATACTATCCCAAAGGACAAGCTTCTTGTTAATTGTGTCTGTCTCGTTTCTCAGTGCAAAAATATTTGTGCTAAACTCCTGCAGACATGGGTGTTGGAAGTGGGGGCAGGGAAAGCCTTGGCCCTTCCCAGAATTTGAAATTTGACATTTTGCTATTAAGTTTTTTGCAAAAAAGATCGTTTTTTTAGTTTTGAGTGGGTGAAATGAAATTTTGCCACTTTGCCCCCACTGGAAAAATATTTTTGTCTACGCCAAGAAAAATCCATTTTTTGGCCCCCCTGGAAAAAATCCTGACACCCATGCCTGCTAAGATGTATTAAGCTTGTTAAAATGGCAAAACATACCCACCAAGTAGGCAAGTTTACTCATCCACATTTCATCCAAAACAAATTCTACTAATGGAGAGTTCCTTTCTCTTGGAAACTGTTTCCTTTCTTTTTTTATCTCAACAAGATGCGAAAGAACTTGCCATCTTGACAACCATCTTACTTCTGTAAGGAGAAGATGGTCATGCTACAACTTCATACTTTCACGCAGTGCTTTCAATAGTCTTGAGTCCAAGGTCGACTTGCAGTTTCATTAACAATTTTTACCACATTCTTTGTTTATCACATTTTCAAATCAGTTGCTTTGCAGCTAAATGTTCCAGATTGACTATGCAATGAGTAAACTACATTTCTTTATGCACTACTTCGATTTGTGTACCATTTTTATTTTTATTTCATCCTTCGACTAGCTGGGGCCGTCACTCCGTTCACCTGCCCCTGCTTTGAATGAAAATGACGAGCAGATGTGAAGGTTTCATTGCATCATTTTAGAGAATTTGGGAGCATCTAAACATAAGGGCCACAGTTGTTGTTCACTACATGGAGCTGCAGTAAATCCAAGTTCCAGTCATTTTTTAACATATTGCCTGACAAATTCTCATTTTCAGTTCTTAGTTCATCTTGGTACTGTCAACATATCTGCACATACTCTCTTCGCAAATTGTTGTAAATTTGAATACTGGTACTTGCTTTATGTCTGTGAGAGTTTCCTGAAATTATTGAAATCCTGAAATTCTTTCCTGAAAGCTGAAATTATTCTTTGTTAGAAGTGCAAAATTCCCTGTTGCCCTCTTGGCTGCATTTTAAATCTTCCGCAATGTATATAACGCAGCTACTTCCAGTGACATGCCACGAAGTTTATGGTAAAAAATTTCATACAACAGTCTCTCAAAATTTCTTAGCGATCACCAAAGGTAAATCTGTAAAAACCTGCTTACTGCCAATAGCTGCCAATGTACTTTCTCAAGAACAAAATAATTATGAATCTACCCAAGAATTTTGTTTTGCACCATAATACCAGTCTAATCCAGCTATGTGGTACAGTTTGTTGAGCAGGCGCTGTGAAAGCTGGGAAGGCTTGGCTCACCTCCCCGTTGGGCCACACTGAAGACTTGTCAAACGGTTCTTGCGGCCTGTCCATGCAGTCTCGTGCTCGGCATTCATGGGTGGATGCAAGGAAACGTTTCACATGCGTGCTAACATTGACTCGCCACCGCAGTGCAGCAATCACTGCCAATGCAGCCGCGTGTCCCACGGTGCGACGGGCGCTTACAGACCACTCGCGACACTCTGGCAGGTGTAGAAAAGCCGAGTATAAACAAAACTGAACTATCCAGTCCATTTAATCGCAAGCCACATGTCAATGACCAGGATTTTACTGTTAAGCGCTAATCATTTTCAGTTACTTGATGGAAAATCAACAGAAGTACTTGACAGACAAAATGTAGGCTGCTTTGCGGACCGGCAAAATGTCTGCGCAGATTGGCGGTTGAGAACCACTGGTCTACTGATGTGCTTGTGGGCCATGGAAATTGCTGGGGCAAAGATTACACTTTACCATCATTGAATATACAAAATCTCAGAAGGTCAATCTGGAAAGGGGTTAGTGACTAGACATAAAATGACCTTTATGGAAATTCTAATGACCTTGTATTGTATTTTTAGGTCTTTGTTAAATTAATTAGGATGTAGACTAAGTCAGGTGTATAATTTGTATAAGCAAAAAGAAAAGTTTTAAACATACATAAGTTATGTTGGGAGAGAGTTCCTGTCATTAAAGCATGCAAGGTCATATTGCAACTTCAAGTTGATGTATTTTTGTTTTGGTAGGTGTAGAAAAACTTCGTTGTGAAAACTTGGGCTAAACATGCCACCATCGTTAAAAATCAATCAGTCTGTCCTGGATGATTTGTGTAGTCGATTTCTATTAAACATACCAACCCATGAGAAAGACAACATGGTACGGTTGTGCTTCCAAATTGAGTTAGCACACTGGTTTTACTTGGACTTCTATCGTCCAGAAGATGCAAGTCTGCCTGAATGCAACATGCTTGAGTTTACTAAACTTATTTTTAAGGAATACCCCTTTTTGCTTAAGCCCAGTGATGCTGATGTTTTGGCTGTTTTTGACAGGTGGGTACTGTTTTCTGCTTACATTTCTACCTATCAAAAAAGTAAATGAAAGTCTTTTGTGTAAGTAGCTTGGATGTGGCTGTTCAGCCAAAAGAGTGTACATGTTATCCACGAAATTGTCTTGGATGTGGTTGTTCAGCCAAAAGAGTGTATATGTTATCCATGATAATATTTTAGATCAAACTTGGATGTTTTTCTTGCAATGATTTGTTCACCAGCATGCATGTCATTAGCAAGTGATACTGGACAGTTTTGTACCATATACACTTTTTGGTTAGATTTATGGCATTGGCATAAATAATGCTTGTGCACATGGCATTTCTGTTTTATTTTGGATCTTAGATAGCTAATATTTCTAAGCTCATCTGGAAAAGCTTCTTGGCAATACTGCTGACAAGTAAAAAATACACTGTGAACAGCCCCATGGCACTAGAAAAGACTTATTGTCAATCTCAAAAAATCCCACTGCACAAAAAAACAGCCAAAAGTCACTTGGATCTCATTGACTTGGTGACAAATCAATCTCACATTATTTTTTTCTGTATATGGGTCATTCTATTGTAATTCCACAAATATTTTGCAATTTTTCAACCCATGGTCTTGGATTTTTATAATTTTTAGATATGTTTTTCTACACAAAGTTCTAAGCTCAATGCAAAAAAAATTTTTGAAATGGGATGTGCGGTTCTCAAGTTATGAGAGGTTTCATTTTAGAAACCACTAGGTGGCAGCAGTGACACCAAGAAACAAAAAACTGCTTTTTTGTGATCTACTATTGTTAAAGTGATGATGAAATATTCAATTCCACCATTTTCAAGGCCAACGATTTCAAAAATGCAAGTTATTTTAACCTATCATCACCAGAAAAAATCTTATAGCAGCTTTTAAAAATATTTCGCTGATTTAGTGTCGGCCAAAAACTGTCTGAAAACCCGTCTGGGGCAACAATTTTTTTGCATAAATTTTTTCAAAACCAATTCTCAGAAGGTTAAAAAAAAAAAGTTTCATTACAAAAAAAGTTTCATTCGTAACAATCGTGTTAAGAAAATATCAGGTGAGCCAGATGCTGTCATCAAAAGAGCCACATCTGTCTCGCGAGCCATAGGTTCCCGACCCCTGATTTGACCTCAGCAAATTATTCTTCACGCAACTTCTCACGAAGATATATGTGGCACATAAAAGTCGCCAGGAAAAAATTTAGTACTGCATTATTCTACTTCTGCAAAATAGCCTTGCCTGATTAAGATGTAGCAGCTACACATGCATGTTAAACATATCCAGACAATATGAAGCGAATTGTATTGCCACTTCATATGTTTAAAAAGTAATGTACGAAAAAAATATAAATTTGTTTGCTTATTCACATTTTACCAAAAATCTGAGGTGCTTTGAAAGATGTGTTTCCACTGATAATTGTCCTTTTCGAATTTGATGTGAGAAAAAAAATTATGAAATTTAAGTTTTCAAATGTGATGTGAGAATGCCATTTCGAATATGATGTGAGAAAAAAACATTGAGATTTATGTTAGTAGAACCGTGCTTTTTCTATTGTATTTTGTGTGAAAATGCCCATAATGTTCATGCAAACAACACTTTCAAATTTAACCCTTTAAAAATCGGTAGTAACGCCGCTGATGTCTTTGTCTACACGTGCAAAACTTTTTGTGCCTTATATTGCCTTTAGGCTACTAGACATGTTGCAATAGCAGAAAACTGAAATTCAGTTGCAGCATGCAAATATATCCATTAGTTCCGGTTGCACCCTCCTAAGGGTGTACAATTCCCAAAGAGAAACACAGTTGTGTGCATCACAAGACCTGACCAATAGCATGAAATCACGGAATTGAATAAAAATTACCAGCGCTGCATTCCAGTACGCACGAAGACTGAATTTCCTAAGAGTAACATTCACGCGTATGATCAATGAACGCAAATAACCAAATCACGCGCCACAACATAAGCATCTCAATGCAGGGTGCAGATAAATTAGCGTTCAAAATAAGTATGACAAATACAAGGAAACTGCAAAGCATTATAAACATGGGCGGCAATGATTGGATGGTCCGTTGCTGTGGTGAGAAACTTTTGATCTAGTTTGCCCTGTCCACGTGGACCAGGGTTGCCAGGTTGGCCCTTTCGGGGCAAAATTTCAGAAACTTGGTCCCAAATATCACTCGCTGGCCCCAAAATTTTCGTTTGGCCCTTTTCCAGGATAAACTGGACCCTTGGAAAAATTAGATCTGACCACCTGGGTCATTTCTGCGAAACCATATTCTTTTCGCTTTTTTGACTAATTTATTGTAGATTTTAACCGAATTCCTATATTTTGGAAAAGCTTCTTGGCAATAAAATTGTTTGATTACAAAATTTTGTCAGGACCCTTAGAGTTTCTGAGTTAATGTGAAAGTAAGTTCATCAGAATACTTGCTGGAGTTGTAGATGTAGCAGTGAGAACTGTTACGTTACCCAACTTACTGTTATTCAGGTGGTGTGTTCGTTGGTTTTGTTCAGATTGTTGTTGATCACTTTAGCACTTATTAAGTTGTTGTCTTACGATCTTTCATCACGACTTGTTTTGCTGTTGCGCCTACAATTGGTATTGAAGAACATTGCCATTTGATAAATTGCTAAGTATGACTTCATATGACCTTGTAACTCCTGGCAAATTTGGAAAAATGGTTGGCTCTTTCTTGGCCCTTTGTCGTAGAATTTGGCTCTTTTCTGGACTACATTTGGCCCCTTGGAAAAAAGTAGATCTGGCAACCCTGATGTGGACCACCAGCTTTGCAAAAGAGCAATTTTATGCAACGCACGCGTCAAATCAAAATGCACTCGTACGCCGCAGGTGGAAAAGCTACAAGAGAAACGTGCCCACTTACGGCGCCATTCTGCTCGACTCGAACTTGGAATACGTCCTGCTTGTGCAGGGCTATTGGGTCAAAGCCAGTTGGGGTTTTCCGAAAGGAAAAGTCAACGAATCGGAAAGCGCCGAGTCGTGCGCCGCGCGCGAAGTTCTCGAAGAGACCGGCTTCGACATCAGCGCGATGATCGACAAATGCCATTTCGCCGAGACGCACATGAACGAACAGCTGACGCGTCTCTACTTCGTGCGCGACGTTCCCATGAGCGCCAAGTTTCAGCCGCGAACCCGAGGCGAGATCAAGAACGTGCAGTGGTTCCACGTGAACGACCTGCCGGCGCACAAGAAGGACCCCACGCCCAAGCAGAACCTCAATCTGGCCGCCAACAACTTCTTCATGGTGTTACCGTTTGTGAAACAGATGCGGCGTTGGATTGCCGCGCAAAAGCA
>JGI24021J15306_10004688_pt1 | contig 15987 bp, 11 predicted proteins | sample Ectturendosymbi1_FD_15306 | JGI IMG/M metagenome (IMG submission 15306) | reverse complement strand
CCCGCGGGCCGCTAATTGCCCACCCCTGGTCTACCGGGCTTGAGACACTGTAGCATGAGCCGCACGCCGCAGTTTCTGAAGTCTTGCCCAAAAAAGTAGTACATCTTTTGCCCTGTGACGTCACTTAGACGGCAAAGCCGCTTGTATCTTCGAAAATGGAGCGCGGTAGAAAAGAGAGAACCTTTGTCCTGAGAAAAAGTTCTATAATTCCAAGCTGACAGCAATGACTTGAGCCAGAGGTTTTAAAAAATGCCAAACCATGTTTTTTCATGCCAACACCTTCAAAAAAAGCCAAAAAATGGCAAACTATGACGTACATGCCAAACACCATTTTTTCATGCCAAACCACTTTAAAAAAAGCCAAATTACTGGAATTTGGCCTTAAAAATGCCAACCTAGAAACCCTGGTTAGAAAAAGAAAAATGATTAAGATCTAAGACTCAGTCCAATATTTTTCAGTGGTTATAGTTATTCCCGCACGGCGTACTGTAGCTTGTTGCGGGTATCTGACATCTAATCAAAAAGTTTTAATTTACACAAAACACATCAACAACGTAATCGCCAAACTTTACTCCATTGCTCTGAGAAACAAAATAATTGACAATCAATAATAGGTCAGAAATTTCACAGAGGTCAGAAATTTTGCCTAACACCAGGCTGTAAAACTTCAAAATTTAGGACCGGACCGGATTTGGACTTAGTCAGTGGAGAATAAATGCGGCGTTTTTGTTATGAAAAAGCCACATTTTCCAATTTTTTGGTTTTTATTTCGACTTGGACTTTACATTTGAAAAACTTTTTGGACTGTGGTTGGACTGGGACTGAGTTCTAAAAAACAGGACTGGATCTGGATCGCAAAATATGACAGTTCTCTCATCTCTGTCCTGCATCACTGGATAGTATGTCGTGCTCAAAATGCAACTGCAAAGTGCAAACATGATGTACAGTTTCGACAGATGTGAGAAACTCTATTGAAGAAAACTTACAGATGAAATGCAGTAATCTACAGTTCTGAAAAAAATGAAAGTTGCGAAGAGGTTGAAAATAATATTGTAAAATCCAAATCCAATCCAGATACGGTAATCATTCTTTTTGCTACAAAATGGCATCAAGCAACAAAGATGAGCGGACTGTGACATTTTTCAGTCCGAGTCCAGTCCTGATCCGACAAAATTGAATCCGATCCAGTCCTGATCCACAAAATTTTTGAAAATCAAGAGTCCGATCCAGTCCTGATCCACCCATGTAAAATCGTGTATTTTATTTTGCCTCATGAGGCAAAAGCACTACTGGAGCTATTTTACCTTTAGCCAAATACAATTGGTTGAAGGCAAAACAGTGCCATCTCTACTCTTGACTCATGAGGCAAAATAGACACAGTGTTTTGGCATTTAACATGGCTGTATCTATTTTGCCATCAGAGGAAAAAGCACTGCTGGATTTATTTTGCCATTACGAGGATCTGATTGGTTGGATTGGTCAAGTGACAAGGACGATATACTTGGATTAGCGTAAGGTCCTTGTAACATCACCTAAAATCCTCAACCCAAAACTTAAACCCAAACCTAAAACAAAAAACCTAAACCTAAAACCTAAACCAAAAACCTAAACCCAAAACCTAAACCCAAAACCTTAACCCAAAACCTTAATCCAAAACCTAAACCCAAACCCAAACCCAAAATCTAAATCTAAAAGCTGAATCTAAAACTTAAAACCGGAACCTAATTCCTAAACCTTAAACGTAAAACCCAACCAGTGGGGTTCAACCTTTTTCAAGCAGCAACTCTATTTGAACTATGAACCCCCTTCCGAAATTTTCCAGTCAGGCATATGAAGTGCAGTTGCCTTTGCACAATACAAAATTTCAATGACTAAAAAATAACATACGATATTACTATGCTAACATAGCGGCCCGCCAGCGCTAATGCACATATCATGCGGCCCATGACAGTAAATAGGTTCCTCACCCCTGACTTAAACTAATGCGGCCACTAGTGTCCGACAAATAGGCTGAATGCAATGCTCCAGTCCAGGGCCGGCCCTTTCAGGTGCAGGGCCCAATGCAAAACCAAGGTGCGGGGCCCCTTTGAGCGGTGGTTTTATGACGTCATCGTGTTTAGTCAACCGTGCTATACGACCATGGTAGGGCGCACATATAAAGCCTTAGCACGAGAATTGAGCACGTTTGCTAACGTTTGATGACAGAGGAAAGTCATCGCTAGTTCTAACGAGAGCGTTTTTTTATTAACAATGAGATTTATAAACCGTTTCTACTGTATTCTCGAGCGCAAGTGGCATCTGGAAAAAGTGAACCCTCCACCTAAACACCATGGCGCGGGGCCCCCAGCGACGCGGGGCCCAATGCAGCTGCATCGGTGTAAGGCCGGCCCTGCTCCAGTCCAAAGACAAAGGTAGAGAACATTAGTTAGTCCTTGAAAAATTAGCAGTTAGTACCGCTGTCGACGTAGTTGAGCAAAAATGTTAACTCATGCAAGAGATTTGTTAGTCTTGTTTAGAACTAGCGTTTTCTGTCCAAACTTGGCCTTCTGTTCGATGTCCAGGGCCTTGTGAAAAGATCCTGACTGTGAGAAACTAAAATCTATGTGTGACAATTTAGGAGCGGTGTACAGTTCAGATGTAGATGGCAAACACTTATACGAGAAGAGTCTAGATTGCAAAATGCTGGTTTCAAGTGGTGTAACTTAAAATTATCGCGGCCTGAAGTCCTCCTGACATTCTTCGAATTGCTTTTTGCAAATAACGCTGATGTTAGCAGTTATACAGTATAATCAGTATTTACTGCAAGCTGCGAACAATCTGTCAGTAAACTGAAACTGGTCTTTTCATACCTCTGGGCCTCATTGATTAAGAATTAGTCAGGGAAGGTTATGTGATATAGCTTTGATGAGAATAGATAGGGATAAAACAGCAAAAGCTTGCTTTGATGAAATCATAGACGACTTTGCATCGATAAAGGCACGGAAAGTGTTGTTTTGTTTTAATTAGCACTTTTGTGTAATTTAAACGGAAAAGGCTGGATATGTCTGTGTCTCGATGGAATCGTGTTTTTCGAACAGAATAGATACATGACTTAACATTAAGTAGTTTATTACACAATTCAGATTGAATGTGTTTCATTTTGAAAAGTTTTCGTTTGCAGTTGCAGTATGTTATTTGATTTTTTTTGTAAGATCTACCATTTTGTCAGGCAATACTGTGTAGACCTATAGACTACGATAAGGTTATTTAAATGTTTTGATGTTCATCATTATGAAAATAAATGAGTATAGAAGTATGTTGTGGTCCTTATGGATAATTTATATTTTATTTGCTGAAAAGTTTAAAGCAAAAATAAACACAATATTTTCCGTTTTAGAAAATGTATTTTCTTTATGGTTTATCTTTCGAAAATGGTCTATATTAAAAATTTCAATTATTAAAAAGGGCGCACATTTGACTTTTGCCATGGGCGCCACTTTGCATAGATACGCCACTGCACACAAATAAATAGAAACTCCGTCATATATCTGCGAATAGCTCCGGGGGCCTTTCAGATGATTGAGTCAGTGAATGTGAACTGTCAAGGAACCTTCGTTGTTGCTTTCTTCAGTTTAAAACCTGGTTAACAGTAAAAAAATATGCACCGCCTTTTATTTTCAGGTCTGTAAAACTTTTTGCCCGTCACCTGAAAGTCGAACAGCAAGCAGCTGTGCTGGACGCTGTCGTGCACTTCGCTGTCGGAACCCCCGCCCGAGTAAAAACTTTGATACAGCAAGGTATGCTTCGCTACACAATTGGTTTGTCGGCATTACGTGTCTGCGTTTGCGTGCATTACGTTTTACAACCTCCTCGTTCGTCAGAAGCGTTCAAGCCACTGACTTTTCATGTGCAGAGTTCATTTGCTACGGAGCCATGTTGCAGAAAAGTTAACCTGTGTCTGGTCAAGCACGTCTGAACTCCTGTATAACATAAACATTCAAGGACAAAAAAGCCTGCAGTAGCTCTCAATGTGCAAAACAGTAGCTCATGAAAACAATGTGCGCAGAGCAATGCTGTCCACATGATTTAGTCAACTTACAAATGTCGAAGTAAAAACGTAGAAAGAACTGCATGTCAGCCTTAAATATGTGAATTCAGCTTTCATGCATGCAGGTCACTGGCATGTACTCATGCTGTGAAGCAAAGAATGCAAAAATAATAATCACAGTTGCAACATAGTGAACTACTTGCTTGAGAACGACATCAACATAATATTTCAACAATATTCATATTAGAGTAAAGCAGTAAGCAGTCAGAATTTTTGTTGATACAAGTGTTTGCTGCCACGCCTTTTGAATTAATTTAACGTATGAAATACCAACTGTCAAAACAAGCAAATTGATGCCTCATGAGTTGACAATCTTAGGCTTCGGACCAACTACAGCACAAGTTTGTAGGCAGGGTAACGTCTATCATTATGTTTAGTGGCTTAATTTTTATTACTTGAAACTTGGGAATATTCATTTAAATCGCTATTTTATTGTTTGCTTGCGTTGCTGTCTATACATACATACTGTGACTTATCGGCTGCATTCTTGTATTGAGTGCATTTTTCTGTTTGCAATATTTCGCATGTATTGCTTGCAAACAATGTCACACTGCCATCCAACATCACTTGATAAACGTTGCCCTTTACTTGGGAGCACCATACATTTCAAATCTCTATTTATCGTTTACTACCACTAATCAATGTGATGTAAACAATTATTTTTTTCTTGATTTTTGATGACGGCAGTTGGCGGTAGGCCGAATCCTGAAATTAGCTTCTTCTTGCCGGAGCGGTTGGGGTGAACGCTCTTGTCCAACCCTGCGGTGATTCGCTCAGCGACACGTGAATCGAACACCCAACCTTCCACTAAAACTCGTGACTCGAATATTTTACTAAAACTCGTGACTCGAGTCGAGTCGTTGACTCGAGTCACGCAATCATTCACCTGATGGAAGAGAAAAAAATCGTGACATTTCGACGGCCATCTTCAAAAGATGCTACACTGTATCATTCGTCTGTTTTTGACCGTGATTATGGAAGTTAAGGTATGAAATAACATCCGACTCCAGTGAGCTAATGTTTTTTCGGCGGCCTAGCTTCTGTGTTGATACAAGTGAAATCATTCTCATGTGAAGCTGTTTGCTTTGGCGACTTAAATATTCCAGAAAAATTTTTATAAGGAACTACAATCTTCACCGTGCTTAAACGAGACGATAAAGCTCGTGAGTATTGATATTCCCATTCCCCAGATATTACAAAGACCATTTGTTACGCAGAAATACAACAACAATCTGTCGTACGGTTCATCACCACGTTCATGATGGAAGCTTTTTTAGTTTTGCTTGCGATGTCCAGTGCTCTGCATGAACAGGCGTTCTGCCTCCATCACATGGTTTTAATGTAACGGAACACGACCTTCTTCCGACGTATATTAGGTTATCAGTAATACTGCGCTTATTTTTATCGGACACCGACGCCAAAAGCCGCCTCGCCTATTTGGCTGTTAGAACGAAACCTGAGCGGTTCGGAAACTTTTCATGTTGGTATTGCGCCCGAGACTCCGCTTTTAACTTTGTTTTCTTTGCCACGACATACGCTTTGTTTGTTAATGGCCTTGTTTCGGAAAACGCTTTGCTTAGCGGGCAGCAAAATCGGCACGCTCGCAATGCAGTGCTCTGCCATTTGCCCAAGCCAAACTGAATCCAATTGAATTCACAGCTGGATTTCGATCGATTTTTCGCTGGGAGAGCGGAAACGCAAACTGCGGTATCTAGACTTTTGTTCGATTGCGATTATCTTTCGCAGGAACCAGCCGCAAATCGGCGCAATCGCTCAGTCTGAACATGATTCAGTTCCCTCCCTTTTGCATACGTCACAACAATCACGCTTTCAGTTGCATGGCGCAGACGTGTAGCGAAAGCTTCAAATTCTTCAGAACGTAGGACGCTGTTGGTAAATTCGGCGTGCTTAAAAATTGTCGTATTCACGGAAGATTGCAGCGGAACCTGATGTCTTTTGTGTTCTCATTAACTACTGCTCGTTCTCAGAAAGGCTGCCAATCGTGCAACGTGCGGATAAGCAACACTTTTACACTTGCTAACTTGTGGAAAACGTTTAGGTTATTGAGCGGCTTTAAACAGTAAAAGCTTGTTCCTGACATTTTCTTCCAGCCTTGTGTAAGTTGTGTCGTTACTTGCACTCCTTTACTTTGCATGAAATTTTGTGTGGCTTAGTCATCTGTCGGTTAAATCAGTTGGTGATTTGCTCACTTATAATTCCGAAAGTGTATGCACCCTCAAGGTAATAGTTGACCAGTACATGTTCAGACAACTCTTGCTTGTTCAACTTATGAGAGCCACTGCCTACATTTGTTAAAACATGAAAAGCCAAAGGGGAAGCTCAAACTGGAACCGCAAAGAGCCGATGCGTGTCAAATTTTACGTGTGCACCAAAGTTTTTTTGCCTCTGCAATAAGGTTATGTTGAAATCTCATGTCTTGTGTATTTTCATTTTGGGCGAAGATCCTTCAGTTTACTTTTTCTCGATACGATACCGGAAACAAATGAACCTCTGATATTTATTTATACAGTATTTTTTTAAATACTTCGCTGAAATACCATACTGCAACGTGGTAGCATAGACGCAACGTATAATTTTCCGAATAAATCGGGTTCCTCAAATGAATCGAGCATTATTAGAACACCGCTTACTCCATGCCTGGATAGTTTTGTCAAGAAAACAAAAAAATGGCTGTCACGTGTGCATTCAATTTGACGAAACGTCCAGTTTTTCTTCTCATGCCGACCCAGTGCTGCGCGTTTACNGTTTCGAGATGCGTCACAGAATAGCACAACAAACTTCCTGTGTGACGTCACAACCTATGCCGCCAGCGGGCCTTTGAAAATAAAATGAATCTTCAAACGTGAACCCGGTGTGGTTGCTGAAGTCACGGCGTACGAATCCGAGTTCTAACCGCAGCTATTTTTGCCCTTGTGTTAAATTTTACCGTAAACCATTTCTACCCGGATAAATTTGTGTTCTGGCAACCCCGTCACATCCAATAACCTAACATGATGAAGTCGTGCAAACGCCGTCGCCACGAGTCGAACTGAATAATCTCACTTGACCCGAACAAAACTCGCGTTTTTTAGCCGAGATACCAGTGTCCGTTGATCACAATTTACCCAAAGTGAGTCAAAAATACTGATGTTCAAACTGGAATGATGGCCCAAATATAAACTCTGAAACAAAAAAACAAGTTTGTTCATAATACAACTAATACACATCACGAGCAAACAGAGCCCGGGGTTTTGGTTGTTTTCCATTCGCCTTGCCAAGAACAATCACAGGTCAACAAAACAAACACGCCGTTTTTTGCTGCGTAATGTTACTGAGGCAACTCAAATTTTTAGGGGTTTTGGCAACTGTCAGATTGAGTTCCACTGACAAGCTTCACCACAACGTAAATATTGCAAAACGTTGGTGGACGGCGTGAATTTGAGACTGAAGACAAAGTGACCGAAGGTCAGAGGCCAGTGAGGCAAAGTGACATATGCTAAAGATTGGATTTAAGGCTGGCAATGTTTCTACCTTAATCCATAGGCGTGGCCAGAGGGGTCATGGCCCCTCCAGATTTCTAGCACATTTTGTCACTTGGTGCTTTAGAGAGGCAGTGTCCCAAACAAAATACTGTTGCTCGCTTAAAGTCAAAAGATTTGGGCCCAAAAAAAATTTTGGGCTGGCTACCCCACTGCTTTCATCTACCAGTGACGAACTTCTTTCGTTAAGCTGCTTCTGCTCTGCAAAGTGCCTGCAGCTTTTTAACAGTATGCAAGTTGTTCCTCGTTTATTATGCCACTCCGGGGCATATTTGTGATTATTACAATACCCTCTGACCGGCATTTGAAAAATGCCACGCCCCACGTCACCACAAGCGTACTTCGAAGATTGGCGGTGATTGTGATGACCTTATGTGACGCGGCGAGAAAACTTTCAACGTATTTTCAGCGTTCCCTGTTCTTGGGGAATTTTTCCCTAGTTTGGGAGTTTCAGCAACTCTTGGGGGAAATCTTGGGTTTTGAGGAATCGGGGCATTTTTTAGGAAATTTGCATTCTTTCGAGATAAAACTGGGAAAAGTTGTGGTGACGCGTTTCCATCTGATGTGAAAATCAGTTGTGATTTACTGTCAGTTACAGGAACACGAAGTAGTGTACAATTACAGCAAAGTTACATATTTTTCCTTATTAGAGGAGCATTAGGCCTACCTGTACTATTATCGTCAGGAAAGAGTGCATCAAAAGTAGACCCTAATCATGGTTCAGTGATAAAGTAGAGCTTAATGGTATTTCAGCTTTGCGAAATTCATATTATGCTGTGGTATGCAATGTAGTTATTGGAATGTATTGGTTTTACATAATCACAACATAGTTTAATACGATCGTTGCTTATCTCATATTTGCACACAATGTGGTTCTTGAGGTGTGATTTGGCTATGCTTGTATGATTGATTTGTTGTATTTTGGAATAGTTCCTAAGTTATTAGATAGCAAATGCGCAATGCAGTGGTTCTCAACCTTTCATGGTTTGTGGCCCCGTTCCCCCTTCATCTGGCGTATAATTAATATTGTTACACTTGGGTTTTGCAATATCACGGCAGAGCTAATTAGTAAAAGCCTCTGCTCGTGGCCCGCAAGGGCGGCCGAGGTCTCCGTTTGAGAAACCCTGGTGTAATGTAACACACTATTCTGCTTGTTAAAAGGCCATTGAAAGTTCTAAAAGGTAGATGAAAGTAATATAAGTAATATACTGATTAATGCAAAATCCAGGAAAATTTGGGGAATTTTAAGCTGAACATTAGAGAATTTTTAGTCAACGTTTGTGGCAACCCTGTGGTATTTTGTAGCACTTCATGTGTTATTTGGCAGCTGTGTTGGAACTTGGAAGGAAGGCTGATGCAAAGCCGAGTTGTACACAGGTAGGACCGTGTGGTTGTAGTGATGAGGCCAGCGCATGACAAAGTTGATGTTAGGTTACCGTGGGTTGCCAAATGTTTGCTAACAGATATACACTTAGTGGCCATCTCTACTGTTTTCCCTGTGCAGACAAATTTTGCAGTAATTGGTGTTTGTTAAAATGTTTCTAACAATAAAAAAAACTCGAGCGAAACCTTGAAGCCATGCGAGTGTGGCGAACTTTCAGTTTTAGTAGGTTTAAAAAGCTAGGCGAGGGTGTGGTGCTGAATACCATGCCACGCTTGAAATCGAAAGAGCAGAGGTTCGATTCCAGGACGAACCTGCACTTGGCTGTTTTTTTCCGTCGCTCAATGCAACTACTGATCACCAGGTTAAACCCTCAAGATTGGGAACATTGGTTCAAACCAGCATTGAGCGATGAACATTGTTATATGAACCCTGTGATCCACGATCGGGCTTAGATCTACTAGACGCGGGGGTGCAAAACATTTTTGTTATTGCCGGCCGCATCACGTTCATTTTTATGAATTATCGCCGCCAATGAGTTCAAGACATTTTTGGTATTGCTTCTGTTCTGCTTCCTCNCACTGAGCCTACCCTGGTTCCACATATCTGTTTGGCCTTCTTTTTACTAAGTATCGTCATACACAGTAGACAAAGAGCTTACATTAATGCACGGTCGCCATAACATGTATTTGTGAACCCTGTTCTAGACGAAGACTATCACAAGTATGTTATACAGTGGAAGCCGCTTACTATGACCACCGTGGGTCTGGGTCAATTCGATCGCGAAACCGAAGTTGCTTTTCAACTATACCTGGACCGACGCGGCTAGGTCTGCCCTTTTAGAACCTCAGGTTTAGCTGGAATGACGTGCTGTTTTCTTGCTTCATCTTGGCTTTCAAAAATAAAGCTAAAATGCTTTTCGTGTTAAACGCTCGTAACCTAAACTCATTCAATTATGGCGCTTGCATCGTACCTTTCGGTAACCACGATGCAGATGCATAGGCGCAGCAAAAGGGAGCCAGGGAGCCGTGCTCCCCAAAAGTTTCTAGCATACCTTGTGGTTTTGTGCTATGAGAGGCGGTGCCCCAGTAAATACTGTTGCTCGCGTAAAGTCAAAACATTTGGCCTCTCACAAAATTTGAGGCTGGCTGCGCTACTGCCACGATGCAATCCCGTCAATATTTGACCGCAGCCCCAAGTGGCTGTACGACAGTTCGTTCCGCTGCACGACCGACGCGTCCGCGGTGCGCCTGCGATTTTGTTTCAAAATTTATCTGGCGATAGAATTGACGCAGGAGCCAGTCACGGTTTGCTACGGCTGACCTCCTCGCATGCGGTAGTTTTCAGCCGGACGCCTTCGTTACCGTTCATTGACTTGCTGACCCCTGTTGAGAACCCGGATGACCTCACAGCGCGTTTTGATGTCTCTTCCTTTCTCACGCCTTCCACCGCGTCGATTGTTTCCATCAAATTGCTCGATGATACTTGTGCAGCGTCGCCCATCCTTGATAAACTTTTTCCTGACTTGCATTTCGAACCAGCAGGGCAGCTGCCTTTTCCAAAACTCGAATTGTTATTAAGCAGTTGGTTGTGGTTGCGGCTAAGCCATGGTTTTCGCAACCGAGAGGCTGAAGTTATTCCTGGTTACAAAAAATTAATGCGTCCCCCATGCATGCATAGAGCACACGACATGCTTTGATGCGGGCACTTAATGCGGGCATTAAGCATTTTATGCGTCACTGATGGCCAGCCTCATTAAAATCTAGCAGAAGAAAAATTACTGGAGAAACTCGCCGAAGCAACTGCCCCAGAGACTTGTTGCAGAAAAAAGTTGGTTTTCATGGCGCTGCTTTGAAATTTGTTCAACTTAGCACAACTAGAGTACACAGCGCGCTGAATGTACCTGCGTGCCCTGGCCACTTGCAAGTTACAGTTGTGCGAGTCCGAATTGATATGGTCGCTGGCCGGTATCGTATTTATCCATTTGCGCGATGCAGAGTCATCATGCAAGGCCTTCAGGTGGCAGAGATGAGAAGAAATGCAGTGATCATAAACGTAAAGGCTGTCAACAGTAGTTGAGGTGTTTTAGTGGTAGAAACGAATACTAAGCGTGCTTCTAACTTTTTCCAAAAACTTTTGTGTTTGCAACGACGTCAGAGGAACATCGTTTAGTTGCCTGCGCACAGGTCGAAGGCCTATTATGCTTCGCTCATTTCAAACGGAGTGAATGCGAAACTTCACATTTTCTGTAAATAGAAACACAGTGGGCAATAGCTCATGTTTAGACATACTCTTGATCTATCGCTCGCCCCAAGAAAAAAACATGCGAAATATCGCCTGCGGTGTTTCTTATTTGTATCTCCTCTGCGCTGCTTGGCTCTGTTGCGAGGTTTGCCGTGCGCGTGTTATGCGCCAATTGGTCGTCAGGCCGATTGAGGAACCTGGCCATAAAAGGGCCATCGTCCATAAGCTACACACGTGCAGTCGGTGCCATGCAGAAAGAATTTTATGAGTCAGTGTATCCATTTCACACGGGTATTGGTTTGCGAACTCCACAGAAATTGCTGAGGACTTAAGTTATGCAGAAAATTCCCGTATTTTCTTATTGTCTTAAATAGAAAACCAACAAAAAGTAGCAGCAGTTACCGAAACGTCTACAAAATGTCGTTTATATCTTTTTCTTTGTCCGTTATTTTCATTATAAGACTATTCAGCACTTCCACTCTTCGTGTACCAAAGTGAACAAAAATGAGAGTTTTGCTAAATGTGTCTTCCGTGCGTGAATACAATTTGAACGCGGTCAAGATATGTGACCAAAGTGAAAAGACTTCCCGGAATGCAGTTGAAAACGATCACTTTCTCCTTTTACATCACGTGCTGCACATTATAGAACATCGAGCACATGTAACAGTTCCGAAGGTTATTGTATTCGCGTAGTTAATTCGTCTTTCAGCTCTTCATCCTGCAGCGTGTTTTCGTTTTGCAATGCAGTTCATGGTAAATTAACAGGTGTTTAAGCTGGGGCAACAAATAAAATGGTGAAATCATCACAGTCACTCCACAATTATTGAGCCTCCTCACAAACCCCTGTTAACAAGATTGTTCTGATTAATCATTGCAACAGTTTAGCAAAGATCCCTTGACTCCACCCAGCCCATGGATTTGAGTGGTCGAGTCGTCGTCTTTCGATAGAACGTTGCGTGCATCGCGTCAGACGTTAAGAATGGCTCATTACTTCTTCTTATACCGATAATTACCTGCACACCAGATGGCTGTCCTCTCAATAATTAAATTTATCCGTCGAGCACTCGGTGGCTCGCTCCCTTGCCAAGCAAAATTCCTCTGGACAGATATGGCAGCGCCTTCAGACTTACGACCGTTGATGTAAAGCCAGGGTGCAACTGCACATCTTCTGAAAATCGTTGTACATTCTATTTGTAAATTTTTCGGTTTTCGATTTATGGTTTTTCGGTTGTCGATTTGTGAAAGTTTTGGTATATTCAAAAAAATTCTTCGTCCCAAGCGGGGTGGATTGTTTGAAGTTTTGACATCAAACTTCACAGGCCTTTCCGGTACGCAGTGGACTACATCTAAGCGCGCAGAAAGATTGCGTTTCTCTTTCTTCATCGTACCGCCCTTTTCTCTAAAACTAACGAAAGTAGCAATGTCTTTTAAAAAGTTTTTAACATCTTACCATGCATGGATTGCCGAAATAATTATTTTGGATTTTGTTTACTTCTCTGCATGTTCGTTTTTGAAGTAAGTTTGTTGATCTTTGCGGTTATAAGATTTTGTGTAACCCTTCAAAAATTTTTCTTTCAAGAGTTGCAAAAAAATTTTTGCACCCAGCACGTTGGTTGGTTCAAGCCTTTACCATGATGTTTTGTCTGTGGGCAATCCGTGCCAATTGCATTTGTCTGCTACAGAAAGTCCAATGTTGTTTTCTTACGTATGCTGAGTTAGTCAAGCAGGGTACAGGCTCGAGGTCTTGTCACCCAGATGCACGTTTTTGTGAACGAAGTTCTTGTCACTTGATCACGGTTGTGCGGTATGTAGATATTTCATATATCTGGCCAGATACAGCTTAACTGGGCGGCGCGTAGTATACTTCATAATTTGCCTTTGCCATTGCTGGCACGTAGCACGTCCTTGTGACGTTGTCTTGGCGTAGGTGATGTTTTCTGTGCCTGGGCTCGGAAGGTAGTTGCCGCCATCAGCCCCGGCGGGCAAGTGTCCGTCAAGAGAATTCCCTATGACTTGGAAACGGGATACAGAATGAGAGAGTCCGAATGTCATTTGTAATCAGATACACGCTTCACCGTCGAACTCGTCGCTTTTCCGGAGTTTTTTTTCTTTTTTTGTTTTTATTTAAAAATTTAAACGACAGATCACTGCTCCACGTCTCTTGCGGAGGCGTTTCACCAGACAGGAGCGGCCTGTAAAACGGGCACAGCAGCACTGCGGTCAACGTAATCATTTCAATCCAGTCGACCAGCATGATGGCCTTTAGAACGTTTCGGGGATCCCTGTTCTTTTTTTCTCACGGTCTGTCAGTAACGTTTGTCAACGAGCAAGCAGTGGAGCGAGATGCTATCCGCGCGGGTTTGAGCCGCTTGGCAAGTTTCCTCGAAACAGCAGATCGCGGCAAGCAAAGGGTTTTTCGCGAACCGTGCAAGCAGCTCAGCGTCTCTGAAGTCTTGCATCAGGACTCGCTGCGGGGCTGCACGGAAAAAAGCTCCCTCCGTCTTGGTGCCACAGTATGTAACAACCGACACCAGTTTTTCTTCGTGTCAGGCGTTTGCAAAGTACAGTGCAGTTTATTGCGTGCAATTCCGCTGTCGGGCATCCGTACATTTAGGAGCGGATCTCGTTTGAGTACTTGTTCGTCTCTGAGACCCCGAGCGACAGTAGTTGCGCTCGTTTCAACAGAGAACGACTTGCTTTGCTACCCGGCTTCGCGTTGGCACTTACCGGCGCCTTCTTGCGTCTTAGCCAGGCAGTATTAGTCCACTGACTTGTTCAGGACGGTTCGTTTGTTGCTTACGACTAACGCGCATTCGTCAATAAGCTGCAGTCGTTGCGACCAAAACGAAAACCATCCAATCCTTAACGCGCGTATTGTCGGTGTACTGCTGCTCAGCCAGCAGCTGTGTTTGCATACAGAACCGCTCCGAGGTTGCAAGCGACTAGGAACTACAAGCTGTTATTTCGGCGACAGGATTTCTCCAAAGTTAGGTATTGCTTACCGGTGAACATTTTTAAAGTTTCGAAAACGCGAGTTGCAAGGCGCTGGCAAAGAAGGAAAAAGGCGGTTGCAATGATTTTTGGAAACGGTGATTTTGTTAAAAGTTTGCCGAGTTCTTAGCAAAGCATGAAACTTTGGTCTGAAAACTTAAACCTCCTGGTAAAATCATTCAAACACTTACACTTCAGTCAGACTGTTGGCAAATGAAGGCGCTAGTTGTTAGCAAGAAGTCATAAGCACGTGTTCGCAGTCACTCTTGTCTTTCGTGAGAGCTGCAAGTTGGAGAAAAGTGATGCTTTGACTTTTAGTTACTTAAAAATAGAGAATTTGTATACATTAATGTTTCTTGATGCTTTGAATACTTTGACTCTTCTCTCGTTAAACCATAAATATTACTTAATAAAATACCTCATATATTGAGTATGCAAGTTGTTCATTCCTTCCCTGATTTGTTTGTAATGTTTCAAGTTTAATTGCCAGCTTCGGTGGTACTTTTACCAAAACCCAGCTCGAGGAATGCCCGTTCTTGCTATGACCAGTTTACTCATAAAGTTCAGCTTTACTGTTGATGTGTTCAGGCACTGTCCAGATTTTTACGCAAGAGCAAAAGCCTGATCTCAGAGACATGTCACTGTCAGCAAGTTCAGTGATGGTATAACTGCTTTTTCACGCACTATTGCGAAGCATCTGCGTCGAATAAACGGTGATTGTATTCACGTGATTCATAACATGAAAACCTTAGAGAGGCTGAATTTTTTAGTATTCAGGTCTCTGTCCTTAATGTTTTCTCGTGTGAAATAGGCGAAAAATTACAAAATCAGTCGTCAAAATTTACAGACATGTGTATTCGTTACGGTTTTCTTCAGAACATGGTGCTGACGATTACAAGGACGCCAAGAGATACGGATTGCAGTGCCTGGTTCTTAAAACTCGCATTGTGTTGGCTCAACTTCATTAAATATGAAAAGCAATTTCTGGTTACACTTTTTATTTAGAAACATCAGCCTTCAACTCAGGTGCGGCAGGCTTCATAGTTGTTGCTTTGTAACAATTGCAGCAGTTTACGGATAGTTAATTTATTTCACCAAAACAGCATCTGCTTCAGCGGAAACGAGAGGCGTGCTGTTTGTTTTTTTTTATCCGTTTACGCCGTGTCTGGAAAACGAAACAAGCGCGAAACATGGCAACAAAGGTGGCGATATCAGCCGTCGTGGCTGGTCTCCTGCTAACCGCGGTGAAGGCCGAGAAGCGGTGGTGCCGACCCAGCGCAGGTGACCGAAAGCTTGCGCCTGACCTCTGGTTGGAATACGACGACGCGAGCCACGCGTGCGTGCGCTGCTCGGAAAAGTCGATCACTCTGCTTAGCATCAAAGAAAGGGACAACATGGAGTGCTGTTCTGGAAGCTTGGTGGCCCGCGGTTCCTGTGGCCAAACGCTTGGCTCTGGTATTTTTGGCCGAAGTTTGGGCCCGACAGCGTCCTGCTCCGCAAGCGTACAGGTAAGTTGGTCGATGCGTTTTTGTGAAATTGCATTTTTCACCAAGGTAGGCTAGGCTAGCAGTTAAAAAAATTTCCTTTTGTCTTTGCTTGTGCACTTCAAAATAAACTGTGGCTGTCATTCCTTTTGTCTTTGCTTGTGCACTTCAAAATAAACTGTGGCTGTCATATGAGCTCGTGTCAGGGGCGTAGCAAGGTCAGCTGGCGCCCGGAGCAAAAAACAAAATCGCCCCCCCCCC
>JGI24021J15306_10004687_pt1 | contig 15991 bp, 10 predicted proteins | sample Ectturendosymbi1_FD_15306 | JGI IMG/M metagenome (IMG submission 15306) | reverse complement strand
CTCGGCCTCTGAAGCTTCATATTCCAGCCTAGAATCCAACCAAACTTTGAGCCACTATTTCGGCTCATTGTCCGGGTGATGACGTCATAAAAGAATAACTAAAAATAGCAAAACCTACCCTGTTTCTAACGACACCCACCGAAAAACCCGAACCCAAACCTCAAAAGTTTTTTTTTAGTGCAAACTAAAAGGTTTCACGAGTCTTTCTCGAACGTCGCGATTAGCTCTCGATCGATAGCTCGCGGCAGTTTTTCTCTGGCAAATACGCTGTCAGTGGGAGACTGATGCTTTTTCTGCAGTTTTTGGAATTTTGAGTACAACGGGGTTTTTGGGCCATAACTTTTGTTCTAGACATACTAGAAGGTCAATCAAGGGCTCTTTATACGCGGATGATCATCTAGTTTCCAAACAAATTTTTAACTATAAAAATAGCTCATTGGATTAGCGCCCAGGATCAGTTAAAGTGGGTCAAAGATTCAAAAACCTGCCTTCTTTGTGACGTCACCAAGAGAAAACCCCTCACCCAAATCAAACAACGTTTTGTTTTAATCGAAACTAGAAGACTTGTTGAATCCGTGGATGGTTTGAACAGCTCTGTAGCTATAGTAGCTGGCGAATTATAGCTTTTAATGCATTTAAAATCCGCGCTATAATTATGGCGATCGCGGGACTTCAAGGGTTGAAAGCATTAAGCTTAATCATTAAGTTTATTCACTATGTTTTTGTAAACATTGCGAGTGATAGCTTTTTGTCGTAAAAGCTCATCATAAATAGAGACGATTTCGTTTCGAACACCTGTATTTCCTGCACTTTGGATGTGTCAAAATTAATTGAAGAGTGGTTTGACGAAGCGGGTGGAATAAGAGAAGTGCAAATAGAAGCGTAAATAGAAGTATTAATAGAAGTGTAAAATACGAAGTGGAAAGGTATTGAATACGTAGTAGACAGAGAAAGAAAAGTTCACGACAAAAAGCTATTTTTCCATCTTTGAGAGACACAGAGGGACAGAATCTGAGAGAGGTATTTCAAAACTTGTGGAATAATTTCGGAATAATTTTGGGAGTTTTGGAGAGTTTTTGGAATTATTTTTTTGTGTTGGTTAAGCAAATGGTGAGCCAGTTTTTCCGATATTTTGTAGTTTTTTCTCAGGATTTGTCCGTTGTGTCTCTCAAAGATGGAAAATAGCTTTTTGTTCGTGAACTCTCTTTCTCTATCTACTTTATTGCCCACTGTGAACGGTTGTGATTTAACTCCGCCGATACGGACACAAACTTCTGAACAGGAATGCAGTGACTTGACGGTCAGTAACAGGCGGCCGTCAACACTGTACTCCCGCATCACTGCCCAAAGCTTTTCATGAGTGACCCGGTCGTATGCTTTCTCGAGTTCGAAAAAACATGTGTAGACGTCTTTGGAATACTCCTAAGATTTCTCCAAATTTTTTTTGCAGTGTGAAAATTAGGTCTGTAGTAGAGATCGACCGATATGGCTTTTTTGGGGCCAATACCGCTATATCGGCCATTCATGGACCGATAGCCGATAAACGATATCTCCAAAATTTTTAAACCTTTTTTTCTGCTTCATCATCAAAAATATAATGTATTCTATGCCTTACGTTTTTTTCAAAAGCTGCAAAAATCAGGATTTATGAGCTAAAATTTTTTAAATTGCAGCAAGTTCAATATTTTGCTATGATTTTTAATTGATATGATTAATGATGATGATTCTATTGTTTCGGCTGCAACGGCCGATGCGTGCTCCATGGTTGATCTTGATGCTTGTTTATAAAAACGCACCTGTTAGCGTTGCTGCAAGATAACTGTCTTGACTTGGTTCGTTGTGTTTTCTTGCGCAAGTTTTCTGCATGCGTGAGGAATATAACAGAGTTTTGTCAACACCTACTGAGGCCGTTTTGGCTGATACCGATATGTCGGTAAAACCCAAATATCGGCCGATAGTATTGGCCAGGCCGATATATCGGTCGATCTCTTCTCTGTAGTACTACAACTGGGCCGATAACCGCTCTGGGTGTCCTCCAGCTTGGTTCAACCATTTCGCGGCATCTTTTTTCAAGACACTTGATGTGCAATTTTCTAGAGAGACTAGGGAGAGGTATTTCCCGGTAATTTGTGCATTCACCCTTGTCTTCTTTTTTGTGTATGGGGATGATCACCCCAGTTTCATTTGCCAATTTTGCGGTGCCTTGTACACCGTTTTTTTTCGGGGAGCCTGTCATGTGTTTTCTCAAGGCCGACAAAACAATTGAACATACTCCCATGATCTTTGATGGATTCAGCAATTCTAGACTGTTTGCTGCGGAGACGCCGTTTTGAATGTCAGAACACTTTATTGGCTTGCCAGTTATCGGAATCCAGCTTATGTCGGAAAGGATACTTTTTTTGATTGAAGAGCATGTGTCACCTCCTGGTTCTCCACCAAAGAGTTACGTTTTGTCTTTATTCGCCACATCGAGTTGTTTCCGTCCGTATACCCGGGCAGCTGATGAAGCTACAGGTATATTGAATAGCTTCCACTCTTTTTCTACGTCCTTTTTGCCTTCCAGGAGCTATCGTAAGAAGTACGATATGCTGTCTGCAAAGGCTTTTCTAACTTTTTTGTCCACCAGAATCTCCCCCTTGGTCCAATACTGAATCTCTCAGTTCTGCATGCTCGTTTGTGTTTAGACGTAGGTCGCAGACCACCAGGTGGAGATCGGTCGACAGTTCTGCGCATTGTTTGACAAGAACGTCCAAATCCGAACAGAATAAAGCAGTTAAAAATATGCAGAAATCCATGAGTGATGACTTACGGTTCACCTAAGAAATCTCTGATCACGGTGCACCTGTGCCAAGTGCTGCAACGCAATGGTTAATAACGCCCTCCACACCCTAGAATCGCTCCCAACATGTGAATTAAATTCTCGCAAAATGATTGCAGGTTCGTTAGTTTTAGCCCTTGGCAGGCATCGCTAGTTTCGTCTACGCATTCCCGGTACAATAACTTTGCATTTGGGCAGAATACCTGCATCAAACACAACGAGCGGTCTAACAACTTCAACCTCAACAAGCACGCCCTCCATCCTAGTGGGATCCATTCATCAACACAACTTGTCAAATGAGAGCTTGCAAGTAGGCTACCTCCACCCCAGCCGAGGGAAACTTTCTGGATCAACGCCGAAGTAGAAGAGTTCCCATCAATCATCCATCTCAAAAGCGTTAGAGCCACGACACTTAGTCGAAGAGATGCCAGCAAAATCTAAGGAATGTAGGTAATCTTCCTGTTTCTAATTACTAGCTTATGGCAGATTGCTGTCTACGTGTGGTTTTCAAGTTTCCAGGATAAAAGCACTCTGCGCGTTCGCCTCCCCTGATGGGCGCGCAGTGTAACCTCCACTTGTGATAGTTGATTTGGGGAGAGCAGTCCTTGGTCTCACCCGCGACGACCGATGCGCAATGGGTTTGATTGATTTTGCACATATAATGGTAGTACCTCCCCATATATCCTGTTGGACAGACCGGTCGCGCCATTTATACAACTTTTGTAATACCACGAGGTATCAGGGGAGAGTGTTGCTGCGGGCACATTTGTGTAAGAAAGGCTTTGCGCTAAGTCTACTGCAAGCATAGTCATGCTGCAATCAGTACACCTGCAACAAAGAGATTATGTTTTGTTGTATAATTTTTCTAAATGGCCCAGGGAGAAAATGTACTTTAGTCCCTTCTGCCTCATAAAGTTGGAACTCAGTAAAATGCACATCAAATTATCATAATAGAACACGGGGCCAACACATACTCGACGCCCAGCAAATTTTATCGAGTGGGCTTGTATATTTGCTGCAGGTTCTTATCACATAAATAGATAGTTTCACAAAATGAATACTCTTATGTCAGAACATTTCTTTCTATCCAGAAACATTTCTTAAAGCTTCCAACAGTTGCAGTTCCGATAAGACGAAACACTCACCAAGCCATCCCTTAGGTTTGAAGTCAATCACTTTCACTGGTATGATTTCCTTTTTGTTCTGAGACGCCATACTTATTTCTTTGTGGCAGTTGTCGCTTTGTTCAAACGCAGGTGATATGCAAGCGAGGAATACGTCGCAAAAACCCACCCCTTCAGCCATTCTCTCATCTACATTGCCATACATTTCGTTTTCATCAATCCAAACCTCAAATCCTTCATTCCTTAAACAGGAAGCAATCTGCAAGTGTTAGCCGTTACAATGGGAGTTGTTTTTTCTTCAGTCTACAATCTATAACAGGGGTGTGCAACCATGCGGCATTTCCTGGCCAAATGTACATAACCAGATTGGTCCGCAGGCCACAGCTGTATGCGTCAAGCTCAGCGGGTTAGCCAACTCGCTGGCCACCCACGGAAGATTGGCAATACCCTTTAAAAACCGTAATGCTTGCTTCAAAATCTGGTCCTTTCCGCGGGCCACAAAACTTCACTTCCTGTGCCACTTTTGGCCCCCTGGCCACGGGTTACACACCCCTGCTCTATATATCAGAGGGGATTGGAGTTGCACATAGTTCTGGCTAATTATTTCGCGTTTTGCGTTTATGCGCAATGGAGAACACGGCCCGACTGTGCCTTCGAAAAAATGATCTTTTGGGTCACACTTTGAAAATAAACTTTTTGATATTCATTGTCACATCACAGTATGCGCATAAAATAATGCGGGAATTACCGACGACCACGTATCAAACGTAGCTTTTTCAAACTTGTGGGAGCTGCCGCGTTGATGAAAGAAAACAGCTTCACCGCTCACTTTCCTATCACAAAGTGTATACGTCGATTGAAGATTTTTTTCAGAAATTGCATTTATATCTCCAAGGCAACATGAGCAGATCTGACTCTTTGACTATTACAAGACGATTAAAGATGATAATGAAATACAAATAATCTGTTAAAGAAACTCACGTTTCTGGGTATACGAGTGATGTCCACGCCATCTTGTCTCCACGCATAGCTTATCATTATTTTCGGCTTTGATTGTCTCCTTCGGTCAACTGAAACACATTGGAAACTCAGAAAGAAGGTCCAAAGCCTGCTTAACAGTGCGTACTGCCTATACTGTATACAAACACAAGATGAAAGTTTGTTTACATAGTATCAATTAATACAATCTGCTTAACGTCTATATCCACCTTTCAAAAAAGATATACTGTATTAACAGACGTTTTCTAAATGTTGCTACCACAAACCAACACCAAAAATAAACTCATGAACGAACGAGGAACCTTGTCATATTTTACTACTTAGCGTTGCTCGACACATGCCTTGGTTCAACTCAGAAATTAATACAGTACATTTACAGAAACTATACTACATCCCTCACGCTGCAAACGTATGTGATGCACACCAGCACACGTTTAATCGAAGCCGAGTAGCAACTTTGCTCCAAGCCACCGACTTCCGAAGCAGGGCCTCCACAAAACTTGCGCGCGTATAGGAAGTGGATCTCGTTGTCGTCCGATTCTTGAGCGAATAATTGATGTATGCAGCTGACAAACGCTAGAGCAGTGTTTCTCAAACTTTTTTGTTCCATCGCCCCCTTTTCACTCCCGACACATCGTTGTCTCCCCCCATGTCTGATATGGTTACTCAACACCTGCCCCGAAATCTAGCGCGGCCAAGCAGTGGATAAAAGAACTTGTTCAAAAGAAAGAAGAAGATGCCTAATAAAGCAAGCACAAGGTAGTATTTAAAAATATATTATCATCGATATGGTCCCTAGTTTAGTGTGATGGATGTGCTTGGCGGCCTTCACAAAACTTCGAAAGATTGGGAGACACTTTAGTGAGGGACAATCGTGGATCACCTCGCAAATGAATCAACAAGCGGTTTCTTTGCTTTGATAGCAGTAAGGTCACAGCCGAAGTTAACTCAATGATCGTCAACTGAAGTTAACTTAATGATCGATTAGTGGTTGAACGTTTACTCCCCCTTTGTGTTGTTTTGCTCTCCCATCGCCCCTTTGCCTTGTTCGCCCCCTTGCCCCTCAAAATCGTCCCAAGGGGCGATTCCGTCCACTTTGAGAACCACTGCCCTTGAGCCTCTAAACGCGTATGAAAAATGTTTGGATTGTATGTCATTAAATGTCATGTTGTGCGACTGCGGCAGCATTTATGTACACTACTTGCACTACACTTGTAAGACTTTGCTGCTGACTTCTCGCGAATAAGCTGAATGATTTCAAATTTACTGTAGGATAGGGTGGCAATATCTGATGAAAGTTGCAACAATACACAGGTAGGATTTGGATTGCTTAACTAGACTAATTTTTACTCCCTGACAAGGTAATTGGAAATCACTGATGACAACGTCATGGTTCCACATAATTGTGTTTGAACCGTCACGATACATGTTTATTCAGGGCCGGTGCTAGGTGGTTTGGGCCCCCCAAGCCTGGATTTGGGGGCCCCCAATGCACAATATATTGTATTTAACACAGAATGTGTGTATAAACAAAAATGTCGAGTTACTTCAACAAATATTTATAAAAGCATGTTTCTACAGCATCAACACAACACATAAAGCAGACAGACTTTAACATTTACTGTATTTCAAGCTAAGAAAATGACATTTCCCTAGTTTTCAAAGATGTAAATGTTTATAGCAACTCAGTCATAACTGATGTTTTTGCAGTTTCATTTTCAATAGATATAATTGCCAGATTTGTTAGTCTTTCATCAGTTATAGACGACCTGTGAAACGTTTTGATAAACTTCAACTTGCTGAGCCTCCGTTCAACAGTTTTGCGTATAGCAGTGATCGGCAAACTTTCGTTATGATAACCCGATACCCCCTTTCAGTCGTAATCAAAGGCCCGTGCTTATTTTTGAAGGTCCAATTTCAAACTTATGCTGTAATCAGTTGTCTGTAATATAACAATGCTGCATTAATGTCATAAACCGTATAATGACAACAACGTCAAACAAGCAATGTTCTATAGTTGTTGCAGTAGCCTGTGTTTTATCCCGCGCAACCGGGTCAGCACTTTAGCTCTTACGCACCACACATCTCACAAAAATAAGTGTTGCACGGCACAATAAAAACTGCTGATCGGCCTACAATTGGTCCGAGGTCCACAGTTTGCCTACCACTGGCGTACAGTGGTATTGGTTAAATGAATGAATTTCTCTTTTGTGTAAAGTAGGGATCGCGAAACTACAGCCCGCGGGCGAAATTCGGCCTGCGAAGTCATTTAGCCAATAATGAACTAATAATATATTTACGAAAAATTTGTTGATTTGGTAGAATGTAACATATTCCAAAACAATCACATTAAGTAAGAAGTCCGGCCCTCGAACTGTTGTATAATAGCTTATGTGACTCTCTGACAAAAATTTGTGGAGACGCTGGTGTAAAGTGTTGAGTTTTCATTGGACAACTCTGATACAAATACACCGGATGTTACAGGCGCGGGCTACGAATACGATTTTACATGATTGTATACCTTGGAGACGAGCTATTCTACTGTATTCTTGCACAGTGAAAGGATGTAATACAGGTCTGCAACAGTGACGTAACTGGCGGGGGTGCATGGGTGCAAACCACCCCCTACCTGGAAAGCTAAATGTGAAAACTGGGACCTAGAGCCGTAGCAACCAGCTCTGCCCCCTAAGTGCTTACAGAGCCCCCCCTATTCGTGATTTCTAAAAAACAGATTTATGACTTTATGGCACATTCCGAGGTCGAATGGCATTGACAACAATATATCCTAATTTTTTATTTTTTATTATGTCCCTGTTTTTTTAGTTCCACTTGCGGACACGATTTCGGCATAACCGTCGCAAGAAAGTCTTCAATTGGGGCTTCATGTTTGTGCAGGGAGCAGTGGCGTATCTGTGCAAAATGGCGCCCATGGCAAAGTTTAAATGTGCGCCCGTTTTAATAATTTAAATATTGGATATATGCACAACTTTTCAAAAGATAAACCAAGAAGTAAGTGAAAATTTTTAAACAGAAAATGTATGTTTACATTTGCTTCAAACGTTTCAGCAAATAAAATTGTAAATTTCACGAAAGGACCACAGCACACTTTCATACTTATTTATTTTTGTTACGAAGATTATTATGAAAACATTCAAATAATAACGTTACATAATTCATATACTGCATTGTCTGACCAACTTGTTAATCTTGCAAAAAATAACAAAACATATTGCAACTACAAACGATAATTTTGTAGGTATTTTGAAAATCGGTGCCTTAAACCGGTATTTTGAAAATAATTTGGATTAACTGTTAAGAACCGACGCAAACCCTCTCAAATTATAATGACTCTGGAAGCGATTTTTTTCAGGACAGTTCCTTCCGCGAAGTTCATTTAACAACACGCATTGTCTCTCCGTTTTCCTTCTTCTTTTATTTAGTAACACTTCGCATCTTCCGTCGTCCTTAACGTGATCTGTACAAGCATTGCTTTTGGCAATTAACCTCGTAACCGGCGTAGACGGGGTTTTTGTCTAAACTACTACCGTAAGCTATAGCAAGCAGAATGCAGGAAAATCAAAGAAATGGACAGGACGACAGTGACATTATAGGGACTACCGAACCTTTCACAATCACGCGAGCTGCATTGAACAGACACATTCGTCAGCGGGCCATAACTGGCTCAGGCAAGGGCCAGCGAATCAACCAGGAGGTCATATATCGGCCAGTCTTAGTGGACCAGAAGGTAGTGAGAATTTTTTTGAAGAGTTTCAGGTGAGCTAGAAATGTTTGTTACAAATTGAAGCGAATGTAGCACGCAAGAAATTATTAGTTGTGGTATGGTGTTCATGCAGGTGATACTAATGTAGAAAAGCATTTACCATCAAATTGTACGGAAAAATGTTCACTTCAGAAATTGATACATAACACGTAAAACCGAAATTTTATCACATATAAAACCGGAATTAAGGGCAAAATCGTCGATTTGCTCGAATTGTTAAGCTACTAAAATACAATCGTCAACAGGAACGTTTTGCAGGCCGGTGATTTTACTCAAGCACGTTACCCAAATCGGGCAGTTTTTTTCTGAACGTTTTTCAATCATGCCAAAATCTCGGTGAGCAATTGCCCTCCCCACCTTGTACGTCAATGCTACCAAAGTACTTGCTTGTTTTGAAAATCTCTAGAAAGCAGGTTTATAGTTATTAGGAAATCTGCAATTACTTTATATATTTCTTCCATGTTAGAAGAGAAAACAATTTTTTAACTTTTTATTAAAAACATGCTCTAATCATCGGTTTGTTCCCTTAATTGGTGCTCCCGGTGCTCTAAGATAACCATTATTTAAGTGTAAAGTATATACTGATCCACAAGTATTAGACTGGTGTTTTGTTTTTTGGTTGTAACAATCGAATATAGGTTACATATTTAAGAACAGTGGCGTAACCAGCCCAATATTTAGAGGGGTATGGGTGCCAAAAAGTTTGACTTTAGGCGAGCAACAGTATTTTGTCTGGAACACCGATTCTCAAAGCACAAAATGACTAGATAGGCTAAAAATTTGGGGTGGAATGGCCCCTGTCTACCTGGCTATGCCTATGTTTAAGAATAATTTTTTTCGGTTCTGTAACTAAGACAAATACCATGAGTCAAAGAACAAGAGACATAGACCGAACATTTTACATGGCAGTCAAAAGAGACCAAGGGCGGATCCCGCGAGTAAGTTTAGGGGGAGGTGATTTCAGTAATATTTCGTAGTCATGTCTCGTAACGGCTTCGCTGCTGTAAGCAGGATAAAGTAGGCTATACTTCACATCACTGCTGTGAAAAAACAATGGACGACAAAATGGCCTTATATCGCGAATGCTGTTTTCCAAGTTGTAAAAAACCACGGTGAATAAAGTTACTTTTGTAGATTTTAAGGAGAGCGATCGACCCCCGTGGATCCGCTCCTGAAAGAGAGCTGAAGCTAAAAAAGTCCGAAGCAGAAAAAGATAGGTGCGTTGGATACGAATTGTGCAGGACTTCCATAGAAAATTCAAAAAAATCTCTAGAAGAATCACAACCAGGGTTTCGGAGTCGGAGTCGTAAGGATTCGGAGGTTTTTGGGTGGAATCGGAGTCGGATTCCTGACAACACTGGGAGTCGGAGTCGGATTTCTTTGTCCGTCTCCGGATTCCAATTGGATCATTTTTTACATCAAACTCCTAAATTGGGAATTCCTGTTGAAACAGTGCAATTTCTTTTGAAACTTTTGTTGAAACAGAGATTTCTTGCTGTGCACCACGATTTCCATTGATTTTAACATCGAAATTTCATTCCGTTTATGTTAAGGAGTCGGGAGTCGGAGTCGGAAATTTTTGAAGGGTTGGAGTCGTAAATTCTGGAAAGGTTGGAGGAGTCGGATATTTTACCTACGACTCCGCAACCCTGGTCAAACACAGTGAAAATGGTTTTCGTGCTCTTCAACAAACTTTAAATTGTAGTCTTATTTACTAAGGCAAACGCTCCTGCTACATGGCCAGGTGTAATGAGTCGGAATGCTAGGGACTATTCAGCCCAAGCGGGATCACCTACAATGACAACAGAATTTTCCCCGAAAACGAAAGTGATGGAACAAAGCTTTCTAAGTTTCACTGCAAAAGAGTACCGCCAACTAGTGAAGCGGTAGGTCGTCCATGGCTATTGGCTAATATACTCGGCATGGAAAAATATAACCTTTTGTTAACAGTGCGAACCTTTTAGCCCAGGGTGTCTACTCGTACTACAAGGAATACCTCTCACCGGAGGTATTGAGAGTAGTAACTCAGGGTTTTATTGGGTATTACAGCGCTGGTTTATTTCTCGAAGGAGGACTTGACATTCTGAAAACTTGATAAAAAATCCACTGATTTATAATATTTCATATTTAAATTTGAAGGGCTGAGCCCATCAATGTTCCCCCGTGGCCACGGGATTGGTTTAAACTTCCCTGATGCTGTCATTATTGAAATACTCACAAAAAGCTACAATCGTGGAATCAAGTAAGGCTGAACAGAGCCTGGTAAACAACCAAAAAGGTTTTGTTCTGGCCTTTATAACAAAATCATCTGGGAATTCATTAAAATTTGTTTGCCTAAGTTTATTTTAATGCATCGAATGCTTAGTGTGGACAACCCCTCCTGGAGCATTGCGATCGTTTGATTCATTTTTAATTCTTTTGAATCTTGAAGGTCTTTCTTCTGAACAGTTAGTGATTGTCAAGCTGAAAAGTAGGGGTCCACGTGGTTGGACAAACTAAAATCCACTAGTCTAAGGCATCAGACCGAAACGCGCGTTTGTCATTTTCTTGCTGTTACCCTTTTCTTTGTGGTAGAGTTCTGTGGTTGCCAGCAGGCAAAGTGACTTCTGCTTGCTATTCAACCTCATTAAAATCTCTGATTTGCTTAGCATGGGAACAGTGCAACTTGCGCAAGTGCTCAATAGCAATCTGATTTCTGAATGATTTTGTTGAAAAAAATTAAAATGGAAAAAATCACATCTGAAAATGCCAAACGAGCATTACGTAATAGAAATGCTAACAAAACTACAAATAGTATTGCTCAGTAGAAGCAAATATGTGTTTGTTGTATGACAATGCTGCTAGCTTTACACATAACTCTTGTGTGCAGTACAACCTTATGCTTCGATTAGGTGCATTTCAAACACGAACAGCCACAAGTTCTTTCACCTGGTTCACACGTAACAATCGGTACCATTCAGCAAACGCAGAACGCAAACGGGCATTTGCCCCACTGGCTATTGGAACAATGAAACAAACATTTCTAGAGAACCTGAAGTCAGCAGCTTATTTCCAATTTGACTTTTGTTTTGCAATGACAGTTTATTTGCCGGTGTGATACTCACTGTACAAGAGCCAGGCTCACTCTTCTGGTATTATGCATTGATGAACTTGCGGTTGAGCCTACTAAATCCGTATTCTGCTCCTTTGCCTGCAGAAGTACGTTGCGAAACTTGGGAGTGGATTGTTCCGCTATTGGTCTTTATTGTGTAACAATAGCACGGCAAAAACTCTTAGAAAGTTCATTTCAAGTTTCTCAGTGTTGCCATTTTAGCTGATTTGCTGCTAAATTTATCAGGAGTTTCGCGCTATTAGCTGTAAAATTTTCATTCTAGCACTTGACTAATTTTCTAGCAGAATTTTGAAAAACGTTTGGCAGCCTTGGCAGGCAACAAATTCCTGATAAAAAACTTGTACTTAATGTGCGCGTTAGGTTAAAAGACTACGTTGGTAAAATGTGCTTATTCCCAGGTGGCTCAATTACGCCAGTGTGCAGTAATGTCAGCTATAAACACTTGGTAAATAAAAGCAATATTGTCAAAACGTTTCGACATATGGTTGCAACAATGCAAAAAGCAGAATTTAGTTGGCTCGGTGCCTATCTTGTTGATTCACGAAAAGCCTTTTGCGAAGTTTGCAATAATACGATCAAAGAGAAATATGTGAACCTAAAGGCATGCTGGAAGTAAAAAGCTCCCTGTTGAGGGTAAAGAACGTTTTGCGCACTCCCAAATGCAAATAACACCACTTTTTGAGTTACAAGGCAAGATGTAGAAAGTTGTGGGCCTGAAACTAAGCTTTGCATGCCTATAGCTGAGCATTCTTCTTACAACACATGAGACCAGTGTTGCCACTGGGGTAAGTCTCGTTAGCATCGGATTGCTGCGTTCTTCAACATCAGATAACATCAGATTTTTACGTTACAGTTTCATAAAAGCTTAATGCCTCTATGACCACTCCCGAATACAGTGCGATTAACCTCGTTGATCCGAAATTGAGCAGTGACGTCATTAAATGGAGTATGTCATAATCACCAAGTTCCCCACGTAATTTAGCCGTCAGGTACGACGTCTGATTAATCATGGATACTCGGTAAAACATCCTGCTTTCAACAGGTTCGACTAAAAGCTAAAGTAGGATAGGTTTACGAAAGCACTTTGGTAAACAATGCACGGAGTCGCTGTAGATTCTTATTGTAAACAAAACAGCCACAATAATCGAAAACATTATTTTATTCGACGTTTAGGCTTATGCGTAAGCCATCATCAGGAATAATTTTTTTTCGACGTTTCGGCTTATGCATAAGCCATCATCAAATCAACGAAACTTCTTTTTGAAAGCAGTTTCGTTGATTTACACTAGAGTATTTATTTGGTTTGTACAAAAGCTTGCTTAACCTGACAATTTATGGTGCATTTGCTTCAAATTGGGAGGCAATTGCTTCATTGCCCCCCCTTCCTACGCGCCTGCAGGGACATTCTTTCCAAACGCAGGAGGTCTCATGGTCATTACCACCGTGGTGGTGTTGGATGGTTCTACTTTAATAACTACAAATGATGTCTGGTTCCATCAGCGGCATGCCTGTGTGCTGCTGAGGAACCAAGTGCAAATCAAAATGTCCTGCAGTGTCCCAAACAATAAAGTGCTAATAAAGCATTTGGTCTAGAGTTTTTACATTATGAAGCGCAAAACTGATTATTATCCAAGGCATGCTGGGAAATCTAACTTGGCTGAGTGGTACGGAAGGAAAATATCAACTCAAACAACATGACAAGAAAACACGGTCTTGTAGTGGTTTTACGGAAAAGTGCATCATATCGGAGTGAGTTTGACACCTGTCTTACCTGTGTTGTTCATGCCAGTCTCTGACGTCCTGTTCTCGTCACAGCTGTCTGTCCTATCAGTCCCAGGTGTGCTTTGCGGTGTTTCACTACTGGTGCTTTTGGACAAGGTGGTTTGATCATTTTGAGCATGTTCAGTTTCGGACGTTCCAGAGGTACAAGATGACTCTGAAGTTACAAAAGGTTTCCAGCTCAGGTATGAAAAGATAGTACAGTATACGTTATGTACTTTCCACGAGGGAAACTGTGTAACCCAGAAACGCAGCAAAGATCTTCAAACATGCTGCCTAAACGATATTTTTTCTCACAAAGTTGATAAAATTTTAATTTTACAAAAGAACATTTACAGCATGGGGATGATACGCACACGGAAAAAACTTGCAATGGGGAGTGGCACTGCGCAAGCAAGGTGAAAATCACTGGCCTACATCAAGAAAGAGGATCATCAGGACATCAATTTCAATTTTCATGCGCCCAAGATAAATTGTTCAACTGAGACACACCGGATGTGTGCGAAATCTATCGAGGGCTTACAAGGTCACGAAGATCATGGAAAGCTAACCATAAACATAGTTTTTGATGATAATCATTTCAAGTGTAGAAAATAATTTTCTTGCAAATTTTTTGAAAAAATGTTTTGAAGAATTTTAACTAAACTTTTAAAAGTAAAATTTATCAAAAGAAAAACGTTTAGTTTTCTTAGTTAAAAGATTTAGACAATGTTTCTTGAAAACTTCAACGATTTTCGAACCATATACTGTACAATTATGGTATTGAAATTAAGGTGACCATCACAAGCCAACACAAGCAGATCTGATGATTCATTTTTTCACTTTGTATTCAAGTATTTCTGTTTCATTTAATCGAATGCAAACACACTTCACATCAGTGGTTCCCGGCATGGACCCACAAACCCTTGGGGATATGTGAATGCTTCACATTTTGTGAAAACTGAAACTCTTTTGCAATGACAAATTTGGAAACATGGCACCACACAACGAAAACTTGGCGCATTCAACACCAATTAAATGAACTGTTGAGGGAGTCTTGTCGTGAACGTCTAAAGTCAATCATTTATAAGAGCTCACAACACTTGCCACCCAAATATTTTTTCTGGGCACACGCTTGATTGCGCTCATATCTCAATTTTTTAACATCTCAATAGAGAAAGATACTAGAAGTTACTGAAAGCCACTCCAAAACATTCTGCCTACTTGGTCTAATGTTACGTCATCATGTTTACATCATGTTTAATGTTACGTCATCATGTTTGAAGACTTGTGTAATTGCAAGCTAGTGCAACTGCAAAGCGATGAAAGAGCAGAGGTGCTTTTTTGTAGGGATGGACGAGAGATTACTAAATCCATAAAGCGATGAACTTTCTAGAAAGTTTGGAAATACTGCCGCACATAGTTTATTATCACTCAAACACAGTAAGTTGAAGAACGTTCTGATACCTCTGTCAGGAAAAGACGAACTGATTTCCTTTTTCAGTTTATCAAATTTCGTTTCGAAATCTCCTTTAGAGAAGTTGATGCATTTTTTCATCGCAATATGAAAATCTGTCAAAAATCATCATTTCAATAATGAAAACATTGATTCAATAAATCGAGGAACATTGGAGTTAGTGACTTAAAAAATTTCAGGTTTTCGAGCAAATACAATTGAAATAACAACTTCCAACTTTTTTATTCCAGTGGTCAAGGTAATCTGAAGGTAAGGGAGTACAAGGTAAGCTAAAAGAAAATCCCCACATTCAATTGCAGCCATGACCAACAGGATTCACACGGTAAAACATTAGACAAATGTTTAAGCTGATACGGTTTCAAACTAACTACTTGTTTGTTACTGCTATCATGTGACTTTAAAATTGATTTATTATTCAATAAGTTATACCCATAAAAGGTGTTGCTGCAAAGACTGTGATACCAAGCTAAGTACGTCTGCTAGTATAGGGTAGAATCTGCTTTTACCATCCAATGAATAACAACTGCCTTAGCAAATGATAACTTGGTGTTAATATACTGCTTTGAATCACGTTGTTGATGAAGTTCATTGTGCTTGCTGACTGCAACACTTTCGACAAAAGTTGCTGACTGCAACCCTTTCGACAAAAGTTCAAGATGAATCTTAAAATATAGGGTGAAGTAATTGAGCATTGAATAGAAGAATTTCTGAGATTACAGCTAATACGCCATGTTAAAAGCATTGGAGTCCACCTGCCCTGCATTCAGTGAAAAAAAAAGTTTTTACTGTTGCGATCGGAAATCCCGAGCGGCATGTGCGCTAAGCTTCGCACCGTGGCAGCAAGCAACAATAGAGATCACCCGATGAGATCACTCTATTATTGCTTGTTCGCGCCACACACATATATTTTTGTTCTTCGCGC
>JGI24021J15306_10004686_pt1 | contig 15992 bp, 6 predicted proteins | sample Ectturendosymbi1_FD_15306 | JGI IMG/M metagenome (IMG submission 15306) | reverse complement strand
GAATATAATTATTCATAAAAAGTCGCATTTTATGGATCAAGGTTTAAAAATAAGGGGCATTAAATATTTCAATGTTGAGACCCGGTTGTTGTTTGCCCCCCTATCAAAATTTCTGGCTACGCGCCTGACTGCGTTCCCAAACCCAAAGATGTGTGGAAGCACCGTTCCCACGCGTTCCCGCCCCACTACACCCCCTGCTGCAGTCCCATCGCCGGTTTCACACCCAGACTAATGTTGTACACAATAGCAACGCAAAAATAATCACCAAGCAACAAACGTAAAGCAAACGATAAATATCACCAACAGGGCGTGCTGGATGAGCTATGACTGGCTTTCACGAGTTATTACGAGCATAGCATTTACGATTATTCGTAATGAAAATAAAGGAATCAGCTTCTACGCAAAGTTGGTCTATCTAACGTAAAAAGCAGAAATAAACGTAGAAACAGAAAGAAGTCAAACAGGCAAATCGGAAAGATCGGAGGTTGAAGTCTGTTCAGCGAAGCTCTGCTGGAGAGACAATGTAACTTCTTTTAAAACAGAAGCACTTCCAAGGATGAAAGGGAACACAGGCCACGTTGCAGACAATCTTCTTTGAAAACTTAATCCAAATTTAGAAGGCTAATCTTTACAAATGAAAAGGCACGCGGGAAACCGAGACGAATGATTAATTATGCAAGTTCAACACATTGCGTGTCGATCTAGGGTTAGGATCTCTTACAATATTGAGATTACTTTGTGATTTAAACAACGGGACAAAAAATTGTGAGCTTATATCTGAGGACAAGCGAACAATGGCTGGCCAGATCTTCTCAAGTCAGAGTACTGAAAACTTTGTGCTAAAAATGCTTAATTTTATTTACAGCTTCTTGGAGCTATAATGGACTTCAGGTTAAAATTACAACAAACACAAAAAAGGTGAGGCTTCTGAGTAGTGGCAACGTGTTTCTTGTTCATTCGTATAAACCTGATGTGCCCTGTAACGTAACCAGATGTCAGTCACTTTCAATGAGAGAGAGATTTTGGATAAAAGCTATTGGCGATCTTTACATGTAAAATGTGCTGTTTCTAATGACAACAGCAGCTTACACCGTACGTCACTGACTATTTCGTTTTTTTGTTATGTATAGAAGTCCAGCAAACTTTTTTCCTTCTTCCCTGCTGAGGCATTATCAAATGCCTGAATGCTTATGTTAACAAGTGTTGTTTTTGAGCTCGTGCAACAGTTCTATCATGCTACAGAAATTAGTAATGTAGCCAATGCGGTCAGCACATGCGCTGATCAGCCTTAGCAGACAAACTAAAGACAATTGTTTTGGATAAAGTGAACTATCGCGGAACACAATCTTAAACATGCTTAGTGGACGAAATGTCTGCAAAAAGTGGTGAGATGGTTTCTGGATGTAGACGATAACCCAGATTCACACCAAAACATAAAATTATTACTTTTTGGCTCATTTACAATGTTCCTTGAAATTTGCATGCAAATTCATTCCATGCTCTTTGCATTAAGTTGACAAACTAACAAGCAAAAAGTCAAAAAGTATGCGAAAACAATTAATCTCCTTTGTTCAGGTAATACAATTTTTGCAACATATCAAACTCAAGGGGGATTTTAGCCCCCAACCCCCCTTGCGTACCCCCTTGACCGTATTCACTCGATTGTAAGCCACGTCGCATAAACTTTTTTTTCGTCGTTTCGTACGGTTTACAATTAAGGGCGGCTTACATTGTTTTTACTTTATTTTGTCCAAAAGGTCTAGATACGCCCAGCTGGCTTTTCCTTGGCTACGTTTTGCCGACCGAATTATCTTTCACATTCTATTCTCTTCAGCATCACGTGCACATCCGTCATAGAAGGGATTATGATGGACAGAAAGCAGTTGTAGTTGTGAAGCATCATTTCCATGGTCAGGGATTCCGGAACGTGGGTGCATGACGGAGGCACTGCCCCCCTGCCTTTTGAAAGGGGGGTAACGGGGGAACAGGTGCCCTTACATAACGATATCATAAGTAATTTCATGATTTATCAAGATCAACTTGAAACAAATTTATTGCAACTATTCGCACACACGTAAAATTCAGAATGGTTATCAATAATTTATGTTTTTATTTTTAAGGTCAACATTGTTGCTGAATATATAAATATGAAGAGAATGACCATTATAGTGCGCTTTTACACTGAACTCAAGCAAGCAGTTTTGAACTCGTGGTACGTCAAAACCATGGGCGTCCGCAGGGGGTAACGGGCAATGTCCCCCCTGGAAATTGGGACTAAGAATCAAAATTTTCTAGAAAACCTGACGTCAACAGCTCAATTCCGATCATTGATTTATTTCTTGCAATGACAGTTCATTTTGGGTATGACACTCACACTGCACAAGAGCCTGGTTCACTGTTCTGATGTCATGCAATGGTGAGCTTTTAGTTCACTCATTTTCGCTTCTTTGCCTACAGAGCAGGTTGCCGAACTTGCGAGCGGATTGTTCTACTGTTGGTCTTTATTGTGTAACAATAACATGGCAACAAATCTTCTAATGTTCACTTCAATTACGATATTAGGCGTTTTGCCGCATGTGACTCTTGAACGCAGACATCTTGGCAGGTAATGCAGCGAGTCAGTGACTGCTGATAACGGTAGGCAGGGACTCCGGAGAGCAGGGGTATTGCCCCCCTGACCTTTAAATATGGGGGCAACGGGGCGGAGATGTCTTTTTCGTTTTCATGTTATATCAATATCAAATTGAATCAAATTTTATATAGGTTCTTTTATTTATATTTATTTTGAGGTCAGTATTGTTGTTGAACAGGCATAATTGTTAACGATTTGTTTGTTTTTTTTATGTTTCCATTGCCATCAACTTGTTTACTGCCCTCCCCTGCCTTACCGTTGTTCCTGACCACGAATGCCAAAAACGCAAAACGAGCTAGTACGCGAAAGTATCTCAAAGACTGAGGTAACCTATATACAAGTGCTGCTTACAATGAAGGGCGGCTTACAATGAAGGGCGGCGTACAGTCGAATAAATATGGTACGTCGTGAGTCTCACAAGATTGTCTATTCAACTGCGCATATATGCAACATGGAACAAAGTGCATGGCAAAATGTTTTCACGCAAACAGTGTAGTTAAAAGAAAACAAAAGCTTTTCTGTACTTGCCTGATGGCATGGACTCTACTGACATGAAGTAGGTGATTGCAGTATACTCGATAACCTCTGTGCACAATTAATAAAGCACATAATTGAAATGTCTTCTTTTGCCAAAACTTTCAAGTGAGCCAGTTGCTCATCAACTCTCACAAAATAAACACGAAGTCACTAGAAATATTTTGTTGATTTTATATATATTTACTGTGTTTTGTATGACAAAATAAACTTTTATTTATACACCCAATAACAAAGAAATATAATTTCATTAATATTGTTAAAAAATGTTGAAGCTTCTTTGCCCAAATTTTCTGAGATTTTGCCCAAATTTTTGAGAAATTAAAACTTTTAGGGGTGCGCTTTTACCCTGCACCTCCAGCTCCTACACCATTACAATTATGGGAAATAACTGGTGTGAAATTATGGGAAAACAGGTTCTTGAATACAGTTATGGGAAACAACAGGTTGTTTGAATGGAAAAATATACCGATTGTCTTGTTACGGTTAAAAACAATTTTATGTCAACTATCGCAATAAATGTTCAGAAGGTGTTGAAGACAATTGATGCTGGGATCAAACACATAAACCATTTGCAAACAGCAGGTAATTCACAACCATATTGCCTAAACTGCATCCTGCTCTGATCGTGCCACGCCCAGTGTCACGCCCAGTGCCACGTCCATCTGTATTGGAAGCTCAACGAGGTCAACAAGGAATCGACACTGACACAAAACCACCCCTTGTCTTACCCCGTTGGTTACGGTGAAGGAGCCTGAAAGACAAGTGCCTCACTTCCCTTGCATGGTCAGATTCCTCTCCCAACTCACCATCAGTCTTACTATACACATAAGTAGGCTATATTTTCCTCCCCCGACAATAGTACAACAGTTTACAATCAATTCCCCCCAAAGATATCAGCTGGTTGTTAACTGTCACTACTTTTCACTTACTTTTGTCTTGGCAAAACTTAATAAACTGTTTTGAGGAAAACGTTTCAACCCGTCAACTTTCAAGACCTGTCCCTATTTCATGAGCTTTACCAACACATTGGTCATCATTTCTGCGGTAACACTTATCAGTTCTGCGGTAACACTTATCATTTCTGCGGTAACACTGCAGTAGTGAACAGAAGAAAAGCAAACTTTGGAGATCACCAATCACCATCAACGCGAGATGGCTCCGCATCATTTCTCGCAAAGGGTTTCGGTCTTTAATGAGCTGTGGAACGCAACCGAGGCAAGGAAAACGCGGAATCAACAGGATCAAATGCTGCTTGTTACCATTGTTTCACAATTAGTATTAGGGAATGAAGTTTTATTCACGTGTACGGTTGAAACATCCTTTTTTGTCTTTGCAGGAGAAGGTGCTCTTCATAATGACGTGATATCACTTCGCAGTAAAACTTTTATCGGAAACTATGCTTTTAACATTAGTGGTAGTTAGCGACATATGCAGTGAAATGGCACTTCAAGCGGTGTGATAGCAGTTTGCGGGGGTTAGTTGCTCCGATTTGTCTCCTTATATCAGCCACTGAGCTATTTGTATCTCGCATTTTATGTTTTTTCGCTGTGATTCTTGTGCAGGCTGATCTATCTCGTTTTCTGTACAATGGTGAATGGGAAATACTAGAGAATCACATGGAAGAAGCTAACTGCAATGTCACGTGAATTATACCAACATTTTTATTTATATTTTACTAGCTGTTTGTTCATTTCTATTTGATTTGGAGTTACTGTATCTGACAAGAAGTAATAACCCATTTCGCTATTACAGCATTGACTCGCTTTCTGATTCACTGGAAGAAGTGTTTTTTCAACCAGGAATAACGTACTACTTCATCATACGACGTTTACCGCTTTTCTACACAGCCTTCCTTGTGAGTCCCTGCCTTGGTATATCTTTTTTAACAGGTAAAATGATTCTTGTTCAACATTAACTTTTGTGACAATCATGTCATCCATGGTGGGAAAAAAGAGGCCAGCCGCCCTGCTTTCCCATCATTAGAAAATCGCCCTTTGTAGCGAAAAATAAAATTATTAGGCAAAAATTTCAATACGTTTTGATGTATGAAAGATTTTTATTGCAAAAAAAAATGCGACGGAGCTTTTACGACTTTGTTAGTTCAAATATTGGGGTATCTGTCAAATGTGATAATTGTCAAAATATGATAAATGTCAAGATGTAATAATTGTCAAATATATGATAACTGTCAAGCAAGCACATATATCATTAATCAGGGAAAAAATAAATAACTGTTTGCCAAATATTGCACACTTTATGATACCAAATTTTTTCAGTAAGAAATATCAATTTTTGAATTTTCTGTTGGGAAGAATCAAGATATGTTGAATATTTTGCTATTTAAGGATCGGAATTCATGTAACTTTTGCCCACCGCTGTTCGCATTATATGCGCCAACGAGGTAAATAAGTGGATCTCTCCTATCGAAGGAAAAATGAAGGAAAGAAGTTATTCTTAGTTTCTGTATTGGCATAGAGCAGGGTTCCCCAACCTGTGGTACGCGTACCACTAGAGGTACGCGAAGGTCTTCCAGGTGGTACGCCAGCAACTTCCATTTTTTCACAAAAACTTTGATCGACAGCTTGCTAATTTACATATCGGGTTTTGTTTCTAAATAAATAAATTTTCCTGTAGCTGCTATTCCTACTGTTTCGTAACATTATGACTTTCGATGCGCTGTTAGCAAATTTATGCCACGCATCGACCGATTGGTGGAAGGTGAACAAAAAGAAAAATCTGACTAAATTTAGTTGTGGTCTTTTATTGTTATTTTAATTTATATTATTCTTCTGAGTAAACGAAGATTCGATGAAATTAGTTGTTCTGGAAGAAGTAGTACGGGTTGACAATACGCGGTGCCCAAGTGGTACGAGAACGTAACAAGGGTTGCGGACCCTTGGCATGGAGTTATGAAAGTCAGGCTTGGGCATGAAACGTGACGTCATAATGCGCTTGTGACTCATCTTCGAACAAGTATCTTGAGTCCATCTTACTGTATGTACAGCAGACTACGATTTTACTGCTCTTTTGGAAAGGATCAGATAAAATGAAAATTTGGCAGAACATTGTCTATGCGTTCCCAGTACACCGCGCTTGATGGGGTGGTCGGTGGATGGCGTCACAATCACATTCTTTCAGCAAAAATTTGGCACATTCCGTCTTTATCACAATCTGTCGCATTTTCCCAATCCAAATGAATGTGGCATAAACCTTTGAAATACGCCAAACATGTCATTTCAATGTGACTTCATGTTGCATACGGACCCTAAATTTCTAGTGTTAGCACTGCACTGGGAAAAATTAAATTTGCTGATGATGTAAGTTCTGTTGCATTTGCAAACATGAAGCAGTTGCGCGATGATCCAAAACTGACAAAAAATGCCTATTTAAATTTATTGTCAAACAGGGTTGACTTTGTGGGTTGTCCGTGATTGTCAGCGCGTGTCATTTATTGTTTGTTTGTAGTGGGATCAGGTCCCACGAGAGGAGGGTGCAGCTGGTGCGCCACACTGGAAGGTCCGTAGCCACAGGCGGGCATTCGGGGACAGTGCCCCACAATTTCTCGTTCCCCGCCAAATTTTGTTGTGCCAAGGAAAATTTATTTTAAACATATAATAAAAACAAAAATCTTCCCCCCTAAAAATTAATTTTCTCCCCCAAACCTTAAAACCTGACTGTACGAGCCTGGCACCAGGGCCCATAAGGGTCTAAATCAGTGGTTCTTAACCTTTTTTCTACCACGCCTCCCTTCAGTGATTGTCCTTTGTTTCAAGCCCCCTGACTTTAAATAAGCTGTAAAAATAAATGTATTTATTGGTGAATTTATTGGTCAAACTTTCCATGTAGTAGTGTGCGTAAGGGTTCGCGCCATACCGGTAGCCAATGGTGGGCCAACGCGGCCATGCCCCCTCCCAAATTTTTAGAATATATTGTGATTTTGTGCTTTGAGAGGCATTATCCCAAACAAAGTAGTGTGTTATTCGACTGAAACCAAACATTTTGACCCCCCAAATTTTGTTGTCCCCCAAATCTTTGGGCTGGCTACGGTACTGGTTCGCGCCCCCATAGAAATTTTTTAATGTCTCACTGGGGCGCGGCCCCCCGGTTAAGAAAAAGTGGTCTAGAATCTAGATTGATGGTCCGTGAACCTCAAAGTTCAAAATTGAAACGGGCAGTCATGCGTAAAGTTTTTATTGTTATAGTTTTATTTATACAGTCTTGTGCTTACTTGACTAAAGTTGTTTTTTCAGCCCTTATACAATGTATCGCCAATTCTTTTGGTGTGCGTTTGGAAAATCTCAATTGCTGCTGTTTTATTGCTAGCCCACTGCGCTAAGTGTTGCCTGGCATGACGGAACAATCGAAAAGTATGTTTTATGACGTCACACAGGTCTTTAAACAACTCAATAATTAGGCTTACCATACGTCCCGTTTTAGCCGGGACAGTCCCGGTTTCAAGGGCTTTGTCCCGGCGTCCCGGTCAGTCAACCAAAATGTCCCGGTTAGGCATTCAGTCAGCCAGGATAGTCCCACACAATGGCGTAATTGCCGGCCGGGGCGGGCCAATAAAGTGCCGCCCACAGCTCAAACTTGCTTACAATAATTTAAAATGTTTAAAGATAAGCGTTAACTCTGTCAACACTTGCATGGGGACCTCTTAAGGTCCTGGAACCATTCAAATAAAATAAGTGAAATAGGCCTGAAACCGGCTCTTGTTGAGAAGCGCTGGCTTGCAACTTTCATCATGATCTATAAACTTGGTCTAGTTCATGGGCGTGCAGAGGTAACTGCTTGATAGTATGCCCCTATCAATTCTAATATTGAGGAATGTAAAAATACAAGCACAGCAAAACTACCTGCCCAAACCCTTGCCACATGCAAAAGCATTGCGCCACAAAAGCTTCACCCCAAGTGAGAATAAAGAAGCGAAAAAAGTTGTCCCGAGTCTCGTACCACGTTACGCAACAATAGCAAGTCACTTGAACGTTGTGAAAATAATTTTGCATGGCACTTTTGACGAGAAAAAAGTGAAACACGTTTCTGATGCTGGAGCTCTGCTTAAAAGAACATGGTACATTTTGAACGGTATCTTACTTCCTTGGCGCCGAAGCGTTTTAACAGCTCCGAACGATGTTAATTCTGACAAATTTTCTATATTATTTTGATCTTTTCTACAACAATTGAAAGCGAAGAATCTATCTATGATTGCATTATTGTAAACTTTGCAATAGGCTTTTCTTGAATCAGAACAGTGCGTAGCCAGACCATAAATTTGGGTGGGTCAAAAAATTGATGGGGCCAAAATGTTTGATTTTAGGCGAATAACACTATTTTGTTTGAAAAAACACCTCTCAAAGCAAAAAATGACTATAACTTCTTAAAATTCGGAGGGGCATGGCCCCTTTGGCCCCCCATGGCTACGCCTATGAATCAGAACGGTAGGCAGTAGTTAGCACCGAGCCAAATTTCCAATTCAAAATTTTGTAAGCATACATGTCGAAGCTTTTGACAATACTGTATTGCTTTGACTTAACCAAGGAGTTTTTATTACCAGACATTACTACTTACCGTCACAGGCGTAACTGAACCAGTTGGACATATCATATGTGTCGGGGGATAAAAACATATTCTACCAATGTAATTTTTTTACTTAACGCGCTCACTAAGCACGTGACAGAAGCAAATAATTTAAAACTTCACCAAGTCATCTAATTAGCCTACTTATTATTGCGACGTAATTATTATTATTACGACGTAAATATTATTACTACGACGTAATTAAATACTTATTATTACGACGTAATTATCTGCTTGATGCAGCTTCGTTGCCTCATAATAAAAATTCCAAATGATTGAAGGCAGCTGGTTTTGCCCAATTGAAAGCGTTTTGAAGAAGATAGATTATTTTATGATGAAGAAGATGTGAGGTTTTCATCTCCAAAAACTGTTGAAACATTTTTTGCCAGGAATTCGTTACCAGCTAAACCTGCCAAACGGTTTTTAATATTATTCTAGAAAATCATCTCACTACTAGACTGAAAATTTTACAGCTAACAGTGAGAAAATCCAGCTAGATTTGGCAGGAAATCAGCTAAAATGGCAACTCTGCTATCTCGCTTCAAGAACGTCGTTTTCCGACACTATTACGTTATACAGTAAAACAGCAGATCTGCTGAAACTGAGCAAAGCTAACTTTTCCGGGTTCTTCATTTCAACCGCCAAATTTAATATTGATAAGCCTACCTAATGACCAGGCTACAGCTTGTGGCACTTATTGAAAATATCCCACTGAGCATTAAAAAATAGCATGATGCATGCCAAGAAATATTTGTTGCCAATGCCTAGTTGTCAGGTGATGTAATGTGCCTTTGGAGTATTGCTAAGGATGGAACGATAGGAGGGAAAAGATTAAACTAGCTTTGACTATTCACCATGATTTCATGCAGGACCGTTTGTATTAGATTTTGAGTGGAGGGGCACTATGAACCTGGAACTACCGGATCAGTGACATTTGCTAGTCTGCGATCGAATGACATCTCTTTGCTTTGTTCAAAGGATTTTTGACTGGGTTGAGGGATGTGGCTTTGGCTGGAGAGGAAGGTGGAGGGATTGGAGGAAAATTACCCCCAAGTATGCTAAAAAAGTCCTGATTTCAAAACAAATATTGGGCCACTTTAACAAACTGGACTTGACCAATACTTTTGAGTAAACAATCAATTTGCTCACTCCACAGCCACATTTCCTATTTTTTTAAGGCTAGCCTACCAGTCTAGGGTTTCTAAAAGCAAAAACTGAAGAGTTAGAACTTTTAAAAATTTATTTACTGTAAAAATAATAAAGACGAGTTGGAACTATCAAAAAATAATAAAGACGAGTTGGAACTATAAAAAAACAATAAAGACGAGTTGGAACTATCAAACTACTTCCAAAAATGAATTCTGGGCCTGGAGCCTCCATGGCCAGTGGCGATTCTAGAATGAAAAACTGGGGGGCCAGTGCGGCGCCAATGAAAAAAGTAGCGGGGCCAACATAAATGTCTCTTCTGCCTGGTGATTTTCCGTTGTAATGAACATTTTTTTGCTATGATTAACTCTATCAAACCCAACATAGGCTTGTGAATATCGTCAGAACCGTCGCCAGAAAGTCTTCAAATCGTTTGACATATTGCTGGCTGAAAGTCAACTACTGTATATGTCAATCAAACGCACTTGAACGTAAAATTAAGCGCAAAACTGAGGGGAAAGCAGAGAGCCAGCCAAAAATCTGGGGGGGCATGGTCCACCCAGGCTCCCCCTTAGAACCGCCACTGTCCACGACCCCTTACTTGCTACGCCACTGGCCCTGCACTTGGCACATCAGCTCCCATTGAGAAAATTTGTCCTATCTCGAATAACATGCGGTCTGATAACAGAAGCCAAATGCTGGAGCAGAATGTGAAAGCGCTGATCACCTGTAAAATTAATACTGTCTTTTCCTCATGTGATTTTTACGAGAAAACAAACTCGAATAAAGTCTTTTTGAAGAAAGTATTGTCTACAGAAAAGCGCGATTGGCCGAATATGTAAATTTACAAATGCTTAAACATTGTTTTGTTTCTTAGTAAAATGCATCATTTTGGTTTTTCTTGGTGCCTCAACTACAGGAATCCCAAATAGCGACATGCTCAGTAAGATTTGAACCACATTTATCTGATATGGCTTGTTCTTCTGAAGCGTCCCGGTTTTCAACCACAAAAATATGATATGCCTACCAATACTGTACTGCAATGAAGGCAGTTCTTTCTGTTGTACAGTAAGTAGTTGAGAGTCATGACTCATGACTCATACAGGTTGGAATTTCTGTGATTCTTTAATGGCAGATATCACACCTAGGAAGCGGAGTCGCATTGTAACGCTTTCGGAACACTGAGACTATACCCAAACATCCATTGCAAAAGGTATGCAGAAAAGACGAGTTTTGATTTACAGAAGGATTTGATGCATCCTGGAGTTCACATAAGCTCTTCTCAAGTATTGTGAGATGTAGCCTACCAGAGGCTGGTAGAAAGGTTAAGAACCACAGGAAAAGCAGCTTCTTACTCAAAAAATGAAAAACATATTACAATGGGCAAAAAACATAAATACAGGACTGTAGAAAACTGGAAAAAGTGCCGATTTCAGATGAAAGTCATTTTTACAATCAAGGGTAACACAACAGATTTGTCAGTATCAGGAAGGGTGAGAAGGCAAGTCCTGCCCATTTCAATGAGGTGGTAAAACACACCAAAATAAGATGTTCTGGGGAAGGTTTATAGCTTTTCTGGATTAAGTTCACTTATAACGCCAGTTGAGGGTATGATAAATTAGAGACAAATACATTGACGTAATTGAAGGAAAATCCATTCATTCCAGATATGAAAAGGGCATTTCCTGAGGTGGAGTAATATTCCAACAGGAACTTGCCCAGGGGTGTAGTGGGGCGGGAACGTGTGGGAACGGCGTTCCCGCACCTTTTTCATTTTTTGCTTTAAAATGAGTTAGAAGCTGTTTCAAAATGGCTGTTTTTTGGATGCGTTCCCACTCCATTTTTGTTAGCACTACGTCCCTGATCTTGCCTCATATCTATCGTCCAAAAGGTTGAAGATTATTTTCAGGAAACACAAATGAAATGTGTTAAATTGGCTTGGAAACTCACCAGATCTTAACCCCAATGAGAATTTTTGATCCATAACAAAATCTCGGTTACAGAAATTAGATTACACCACCATAACTAAGCTAGTAGAGGCCATTATTCAAGTATGGTGTCGGGACAGTAAATCAAAGAAAACTGCCAAAAATTGTTAGAATCCCATGCCAAAGCGAGTAAAGGAAGTGCTAAAATGCAAAGGAGGTCATATCAGTCACTAAAACCTAAGTTTTGTGAAGTTTAATGTGAACAACGTGGCTAGGCTACGTGTTGAGTCTGATATACCAGAACAACGCATGCCAGGCAACCTGATTTAATATAATCAGTCTATTCACTATAGTTTACTATTATACTGTATGTATGTTTTCTGTAGACTGTGGTCTGTAGTCCTCATGCGACAGGGTTATCGGTGTTATGTAAAAATTACGCACACAATCATCCAAAAAATTTCCCGGGAACCATTGTACATAAGCATATATCAGGGGTGGCCAAACCTGCTCTATGTATGAGCCAAATATCGTAAAATCCAAGTTACAAAGAGCCGCAACATAAAAATCTAAAAATAAGATTTTATTTGCAATCTACGTTTATGTGGCATAATTCTTTTTGGAACGACTTGCAAAAGTAATACAGAACGGCACGCTAGCTACCACAGTACCATTTTACAATATTTTAACACTTTGTAATAGAAACAAAAAATAAAATATAACTTTTGGGAAAGCTCAAAGAGCCACATGCAAAGGTTCGAAGAGCCGCTGTTCGGCAACCTCAGGCATATAGTTTTAATACGTTGGAAATCTTCGTTCATAATTCTGTTAGAGCTGGATATTTCGTAGACTCTTTTCAAAAGCGAATTTGCAAGATTTCTTTTATAATACCACGGAACAAAACTGTACCAGTTGCTGTACAGACCTGCATGCATGGGCTTTCGATAATGTTCGAATAACAACACCAGATTTGCAACATTCAACAAACACATCAAGGAAGGACATGCACCCGCTTGTTTCTAATTCCACGGTGAAGCGAATACTGACATACACGGCGTTAACTGGGGGAAAAAAACTTTCTAATTGCCCGGTTGAACATGCATTAAGTATGAATTTTGATGAAGATGTACATTTCTGCATATGGCTACTCAGTGGCGTACGCAGAAAATTTTCATGGGGGGGTTTCATTCAGTGGCATGCGCTGTTTGTGACGTCACAATTTGACGTCATATTCATGTTTCCAAACCAACGTTGTGGCGAAGTTTGTTGACATAATATGCATATTCTTCTACACGCACTCCTTTATTTTATGCGTCATTGCACTGAACATAAGCTATTAGCGCTCCAAGTTAGGATATTGGAGGAAAATAAACTCAACGCTACGACACAGCAGTTGCAAAATGAGGCTACGCTAATGTTCTTTTCAATACGAGCAGTCGAGCATATAGAATGCGTGCGGCTGGACTGGCTGACGCACACCCCGGTTTGCAAGATCGCATCTTGCTAAACTGCACAAGAATTGAGAACGCGCATAAAGTACGTAAGAAAACTTTCAATTCTTTCTTATGTATAGAAGTCCAGTGGCGTAGCCAGCCCAAACATTTGGGGGCCAAATTGCTTGATTTTAGGCGAATAACACTATTTTATTTGGAAAAACGCCTCTCAAATGACTATATTTTCTAAAAATTTTTTGGGGGCATGGCCCTCCTTTGGCCCCCCCTGGCTACTACGATGGAAGTCCAGCAAACTTTTCTTTTTCCTTTTTCACTACTGAGGCATTATCGATACCTGAATGCTTCTATATAAAAACTGCTGTTTTTGAGCTCGTGCAACAGTTCTATCATGCTACAGAAATTAGCAATGTAGCCAATGCAGTCAGCTCTTGCGCTGATCAGCCTTAGTATAAAGACAATCGTTTAGGATAAAGTGAGCTATCGCGGAACACAATCTTAAACATGCGTAGTGGACGAAAGGTCTGCAAAAAGTGGTGAGATGGTTTCTGGACGTAGACGATCACCCAGATTCCCACCAAAACGTAATTATTACTTTTTGGCCCATATACAATGTTCCTTTAAATTTGCATGCAAATTCATTCCCTGGTGTTTGCATTAAGTCGACAAATCAACAAGCAAAAAGTATGCGAAAATAATTAATCTCGTTTGCGCAGGTAATAAAGTTTTTGTAAAATATCAAGCTCAAGGGGGGGTCTAACCCCAAACCCCCTTGCATACGCCCTTGTGGCTACTATTGGTTAGAATGTAAGTAGGCCTAGGCCTAATAAAAATTCCAAATGGCAAATTTGATTTTAATTTTGTTTTCCATTATCATGCATGAAATGCTTCTACATTTTATGTTCATTCAAGAAATAAAAATGCAGGGAGCTTTTACTAAATTCTTGTCCTTTTATTACTGTAATAGGGTTACAGAATTATTAAATTTGCTTTGCCTGTGAGAATTGCTATAGCCTACTATTAATACTAAATTTGATCTATGTTTGTGAAATTCGCAAAGCAACTTGAGACCAGCCTGAGACATTTGGAAATTAACTAACAACATTGGTAAATGGTTATAATGGAAAATAATAAAGCATATCATTTTCTTTTCATAGTGTTGAAAAACTAATGAAGCACTTAATCAGTTACGATTTATGAGGGGGGGGGACCCAAAACAAAAAAACAAGTTCAGCACCAGCGCAATTTTTTCCTCTCAAGGGCCTCTGTGTCAGAAACTCGACCACGTCTGTTGTGAGTGCTTTCAATTTTTGATGTTTGAACTTTGAATTTTGAGCCTATTCCTTAAAATCTGTGTAAACTTAGCCTGTGCTCGATTGTAGGCCTACACAATGTTTTCAAGACGAATTTTTATCCAGTTTCAATATCGCAGGGCTTGTGTTTTACCTCCCTGCCGCTTCTCAGGAGAAGATTACCCTTTGTACATCGGTCTTGCTGGCTCACACATTTTACCTTTTGGTGATCACTGAAATCATTCCCTCAAGGGCGAATGCAATTCCTTTGATTGCAGAATATCTGTTGTTCACCATGATCTTCATCACTTTATCAATTATTTTAACTACAATTGTAATCAACGTTCACTACAGAAGGATCAGCACCTACAGGTATTCCGGTGGTTGTGAAGCTGGTTGACCTAAATATGAAGTTATTTGTGCTTGCATTTACAAATTAAAATATAAATCCAGCGCACTCTTGCTTGAAATCTTTTTCCAGATCACTGCCTTTTGCTGTGAACCGATTGGCTCTTTCTATACTGCCCGGTATTTTGTGTTTGGAAAAATTTTCTGGCCCGTGTGATGCAGACCGGAAGTTGACCATGAGCCCTTCAAATGAACATCCGAAATGTCTTCATTTGAAAAACAGGTGCCTTTTCAAGTTTGTGTGTGTGTTGGAATCTGTCCTGCAAAAAACAAAATTGGTGAAGTTTGTAAATAGCACGATGACAGTTATGCTTTGTCTGCTTGCTCATATTTCACAAGTTTCTTTACATGTCACTTTCTTTTCTTATTGTTAACAACCGCTCTAAGAAAAAAGTTTTCTTCTGAGGAATGTGACTTATGATGATTGGCCACATTTACGCGAAAGGCTACTTTAATTAAATAAAAGTGTAAAATAAATACGTGTTAAAATTTTTTATGCTTGCGAAAACTGACAATTAGGCTTTCATTCCTTATATAGCCTGAAAAGTACAATCTAAACTCAGGCCCGTCGCCAGGATTTAGGAGCAGGGGGGCCAAAAACCAGAAGGGGGGGCCACATTTTTAAAATACAGTAATGGATATATATAGCAACCGGGGATCCAAAATGAAATGGGGGGGCACCGATTTCAAATGGGGGGGCCGGGCACCACTAGCCCCCCCGCTGGCGACGGCCCTGTCAAAACTTCCCGGGCTGCGAATCTGCATCTACAGTCTTTACAATCTCTTGATCGTATCATTGAATTTTTGCCTTAAGAGTATATTCTTTTTTTATTAAAAAAATACTGTAGAAAATAAGCGTTTTCAGTAAACTTATGGCTTAACAAGCCTATTTCGTTTAACCAAGCTTCTGAAACAGGTTTTTGAAGATGTACTTTCCACGATGGGTGTAAGCAAGGAATCGATCAGCAAATTTTTAATAGGAAATCGATTTCACGTAAAATTACGCATCCTCAGTCCTGAA
>JGI24021J15306_10004685_pt1 | contig 15993 bp, 9 predicted proteins | sample Ectturendosymbi1_FD_15306 | JGI IMG/M metagenome (IMG submission 15306) | reverse complement strand
CTTCGGGATACGAGGTCCGTTTCCTTTGGGTTCCGGGCCACCAAAACATCCCAGGAAATGAAATTGCTGATCAATTGGCAAAACTCTCTCCTGCCAAACCATCATCCAATCCACCCAAACGTGTTCACTACAAACGGGTAAACACCGGATTGAACTTTACTGATATGCTGCCATATCTGTGTCAGCACTCTTTCCACGCGTGGGAAATTCAATACCAGACCGATACAAGAGGAAATGCATAAAAAGTTATCTTTCCTGCCCTGCTGCGGTCCTCTCTGTCGACCCACTCCCTCTCTGCTATAATCCTTCGTTTGTGCACAGGTCACTGTCACCTAAATCATCATATGTCATGTATTGATCTTCATCCTGACGGGCTCTGCGACCGGTGTGAGGTATCAGAAACTGTAGAATACGTTACTGAAGTTTGTACCAAATTCTCAGAGGCGCGACGACGTCTGAAACACGCAGTCGAAGATCTTGGTATAAAGTTTTTCACCCCAGAAATCCTACGTAGCCCAGCTGCTGCGAAGCATGTGGAAGCTTTTTTGCGAGAGTCAGGCATACGCGTAAATATTCTCTTTACTCCTGCCCTAGCACTACAAGACCTCGCAGTCATACAGTGCCATTCCCCCCTCATAATAATAATAATAAATGGACGGTCTGAGACAGAATGAACAGATCCAGACGAATGACGTAATGTCTCTGTATTCTTGGAAACTTGTCTTTTGATAGTCAGTCCTGTACAAAGAAAACCTCTGTCTTCTCAGGAAACAAACTCAGATGTGCGATGGCCGTGAAATTTGCATCTCTTGTTTTTTCAATGTCACTATAGAGTTGTTCAAAGTTCTTGCAAAGTTAATATCATTCCACTGGATCTATCCAATTTTTAGTGGCTCTGCAGTTCTAACAAAGAAAGGAACCACAGAATTGTGCAGGGATGTGTTTGCGATATCTGAGTATTATCAAGCAAAGTTTCTCGAAGCAAGAAACAATTTTTGTCAGAAGCACTTCCTCGTGTTGTTTCACTCAGCATAGCTGGTCGGTCGCTTGAACACATCAGAGTTCAGTTCCTAATTATTATTTCAAATCAGAAATATTTTTGAACAGAACGACCAACACCAAATACGACTAAAACTGCGTTTTTCTGTAAAATAGGAAGTGGAGAAGGCTGGAAGATTTTGTAGTGTTGCCTTGATAGGTTTCTTCACTTTTTTGGGTTTTATTTCCGTCGCAAGCAAGGAACACCAGAAAATTACAGCTTTACGTTACTTGCACGAACGTTACTTGCAGAATGCTTGTGTCAAAGAACAGGAATGTCGAATCTCTGATGGAACTTCTGGTAGACACATATGTGGGTGTGGCACAGATGTGGGTGTGGCGCATATATGGGTGTGGCACAGATGTGGGTGTGACATAGATGTGGGTGTGGCGTGGGTGAAACCTCTGATGACGCAGGTTTCGAACACCGCTGTTTGAATCGCATTCCACGAGCGATGAGAGACAAGCCGGTCAATGCTGCGATGAATGAAACGGCGGCGTCACTCAACGATGATACAAAGCATCGTCGCTTGTTGATCTTGACATGATAGAGATTCCAGAATGTTGGAGAAAGAAATAAAAATGTCCTTCAGCAGCGGTAACATCGGGAAATATCTGTCTAAATTTTCATCTTGTTTTCAGTTTTATTCTAACCTCAAATGAAAATGCAACTTTTGCGGAAATGTAGTCCGGCAATGAATATTCATGGGCACTGAACAGAGCCAAGCGGCGTCGCAGTTTCAACCTGTCAGGATAGTGAGCTGGTTTGGAATCGCTCGTAGAAATGCGAAACAGATAGCAACGTTCCGAACTTATGCGCAGCTCTTGAAGTGCTGCAGCACTATCCTCTTTCACTGCGTAATTTTGAACGGTTGCTACTCACGCCATGACTCTTGGCATCATTGCAATTTGTTCTCGTTTGTTCGTTCAGCCTGAAAAAATGTAAGTTCGTCAATGACAGGTTGTTAAACTTCAAATATATTATAATGCTTGTTCTTTTCATGAGCTTACACTCAATGTTATTTGGAGTAGATGAAATACTTCCCAATAACAAAACGTTCAATTGCAAAAACAAAAAATAAAATTGTTAAAAAATACTTGCTTTCCGGGATTTATTTTCAGTTCGCGGCGGTTCAGTTGTTCTGCGGAATCGTCGAACTCGTTTGCGGTTTCGCCGTCAGTGAAGCGGTAGACGACGATCAACTTCCCTTTTATTTCCGAACAATGATGCCTTTGTGGGTAGGAGCCGTGGTGAGTCGAACTAAAAAGTTTGTGAAAAAGCGAAGGTTGCAGGAAACTAAAAGTTTGTGAAATACGAAGAGAGTTAGATTTGCAACAGTGATGAAGTATCACAAATTTGAATAATGTTTTGAGACTATTTTTCAGAAGATGCCTTCTTTTGAAAGATATTTAGGCAATGATTAAAAAAAACACAAAACCATTTATCAACTAAGTCTTCACTTCCACCAAAAAATGAAGTTTTAGCTCTTTGTTGAGGTCTGAAAACTCGTGTATGTCAGATATTAAAGATTTTTGACACAAGTTTTGCCAAAAATGAAAATGTTACGAGCAGGCAGCGCTGTTTCCAAAATGAGCCTAAAACTAATTGACGTGAAATTATGAATAAATTTTCGAGAGTAACAAACAAACATACCCGCGTTTTCATCCAGACCTCAGAAAGCAGCCTCATTATATTTTTAAGAAAGTTGACAACAATGAAGCTTCGTTATTGCTTTTTGCGCAGGATGCTGTTTATGGTGAAAATCCTTAAAGTTTCCCATATTGTATTTCAGTATTTGATGACAGCCATCATCGGTTCAGTCGCTGCAAGCAGCGGAAAAAATGGAGCGGTACTATAAATTGTTCTTGATGTTTTGTCGCCGGCTCTTGCGCACTCGGCGATACACTATTTCCGACTCGCCAAACGAGAAGCGACTGCTGAGTAGTGAATATTACACTGGTGTTAAGCAATCGTTAATACGCAGCTCATTGCTTCACATTCCGTTGCAAAAAGATGATGGACTACTGTTTACGGAAAGTTCAAGATTAAGTGATTAATCCGAACATCTTTTGCCAGTTCACTGCTATTGACTTACTTTTGTTACGTAGCAAGTAATTTCATCATGCCCAGCGAGGCCCATAGGCCTATCACTTAAAAATGTGTTCATGTTTTTGGTTACAATCGGTGTTGCGTTGTGTTCACTGAAAATATTGACGTATTATTTGCAGATTTCCTTCTACCTCATATTTGGTTTCATTTCTCTTTGTCTTTCCGTTATGCTATGTTCGTTTATTCTCCCTGACGTTACCAAATACGACACAAAAGAATGTTTTGACGTAACAAAGAGCGCCAATGACTCAAATGAAAGTAACTCTGACGAAAATGATCAGATAAAATGTAATGAAGCGGTGAGTATGCTCCGGTAAGTTCTTAATAACTGTAAATGACAAATAGATAAACAAATTCTTTTCAGTTCCTTTGTGTGTTAAGAATAACGTACGTATTATCATGTGTGCTCAGGACTTCTACTTTATTTTTTTCATGAATGTTTTAATTATTTTTCAAGATAAAAAATGCAAATTTAAAAAACGCAAACCTTTCAACAATTCTGCAGTTTCAATTATTTTCAAAAGAATAACTACAAAGGACTTACTTTTTCTCTGAAATGTTTACAGAATGTTCTTTATAGCTTTCTCTAGTTGCTGTACGTATTGCTTCCTTTCGTGTACGGCGATTGCCAAATTAACGAGAACATATTTTCCCAGAAACTGATGTCTGTGCTGGCTTGCATATCTTTGGCGTTTGGATTCTTGAACGCATTTGATTCCTTTGCTGTTTGCATTGCATGTGGAAGAGCTCTGTGCAAAATGTGCTCCAAACCTGACATAAACATTACGCAGGTCAGAAAAAATAATAACATAAGAACTTTAATGAAATGATTTGTCATTTTTTAAATCTCGCTAAATACCTTAACACCTCACTGTACTTCCAATAGCGGACACTGAACTTCGGTGACTTGGGATACTCCGATATTTGGCACTCATCCCCCAAATCAATATGACAGTTGCAGGGGCGGTGCTAAGTGGTTTGGGCACCCCTCCCCAAACCGGTACTTTGGGGGCCCCTCCCCAAACCGGTACTTTGGGGGCCCCTCTATACAATAATTGTATTTAACACATGATATTTATACAAACAGAAACGTCAATTAATTTTAAAAAATGCTTATAAAAACATGTTTCAATTTATGTGTATACCGATGACATGAGAATGGCTGCCTAATATCTACGGCAGTGGCGGATATTCAGGGTGTTCAAAGTGTGCAGTGAACACCTGGAAATAAAAAAAAATTAAAAAATCGATGGTAGGGCATTCGTTAGCGATTAATGCCAAGAACTGCCTTTATTTGTATTGTTTTCTCATGCAGCGGATATATTTCTTAACGCGGCCAAACGATTTTTGCTTGTCTGCTCAGGCTTGACTGCAGGTTGTTCAAGAACACCCGAAGTTAACTAAACAAATACAGAAAAGAATAAGCCAGTGGAGCCAAACTATAGCGCTTTTCAAGCAGCCAGGGTGTTAAACTTGCCTGTTGAAAAACTTGCTTACGTCATGCGTTGTTTTGCTAGCATTTCCGCTTAATCTGTAAAGTAGAAGCAAGCTGTTAGCTGGGCAGTAGGCTGGATTCTTTGTAGTGGACTTGCAGAGATAGGTTTTGTTACAGATTGAAATAGCCTACTTTGGCGAGGTAGGTGGTGTGTTTTGTTAGTGTGATGATTACTGTAACAGTTTGGACGTTTTTTAAAATGAGAATGCACGAAGCTGAATATTACTGACTTTAGTAGTGGTGAGCCTAGGCTCACGTGCAAAGTAGCCTAACGCTAAAGTGTGGAACGTTGATAGCAGTCGAAAAACGGATGCTACCTAACACGTAAGCCAGTAGATTAATTTGATGATTCTATGTCGATAATGCTATTTATTTCTTATCAGTGACTTCAGTTGAAAAGATTTTGTCACGAGAAATTAAATTAATTAATTCTTGTTCGTGCCCGATGCTGTCGCGTTCTAGCGCACATGCTGCGCGTGGTTTGATTATTATGATCAACTGCCAATCAGTTCAAGTGTTCGAATGGCTTGTGGTAGGCGACTAACCACCACGGCTAGTGAACCTTCACAGTTTTGTGCTGGTTGCTAGCCTGGTGAACACCCTACCAAAATGGCAACTGTACGCCACTGATATCCAGTACAATAATAACAAATCGGAAGATCTAACGAACATATTGCGTGTTTGCCATCAGGCATTCTTTCATCAAAGTTTTTGCTTATTGGGTGTGAATTTATTAGGAAACATCCTACCCTTTCCACCTATCATACGACAGGTTATTTTTAAAGGAAAAATAAGAAGAGATACGAAATGGCGATAGATAGCAACAATGCAAAAGCTACGCATTAATGAAAAAAGTGATTTTGAAAGACAGCGACGAATTCAAAGAGGTCAACATTTATAGCAGTACTGTCAATCAAATTTTAGAGGTAGTCTTTCAAAATCAAACAGCCAAAATAGATAGTAACTACAAGAGCGTAAACGTAATTGAAATGATTAATCAAATAAAATTTCATTATGCAAGCGCGAAAAGTAGTCGATAACTTTATAAAGGACTGCTCTACTTTATCATTTAAGGATAACTTTATCATTTAACATTAGGCTGTTTTCCTGAATTCACACCAGAACTGTAAATAATTTGCTTGATGCAACGAATAGTTAAGCTACGATTATCCTAACTAGCATAATAGCAGTGAAACTTCCATTACAAGACCACATAGGCAAACACGAAGAAAAAAATATTACCACGAATAAAATATAAAAAAAACAAAGAATAAAATATTTTTCTATAATACTAACTCGAATATAAGTAAGGCGATTCACCTCTCTATGGAATATCGTTGAAAAACAGGGAAACTATTGCAGACAAACACACAATATTAATTTTCACAATGTGAATAAAATTAGCGTCATCTTGTGATAAAGCCTACGAAACATTTTTGTGAAACGATTGCTCATTGGATAAAATACCTGCACTATTATGAAAGATACAATGCCACTGGTTAAATTTCTCATTGGTGTAATGAAGTATTGTGTTGAGTTTTCACTGGACAACTTTGATGCAAGATGCACTGGATATTACAGGCGCGGGCTACGAATACGATTTTACCTGACTGCATACTTTGTAAACTGGCTATTCTATTCCTGCATAGTGGAAGGTACAACATAGGTTCTGATGTACGAGCTCAGGGATCTCAAACTCAAATTGCTCCGAGGGCCAAACGGGGACTGATAAAATAAAAAGAGGGCCGCATTATGACACTGACGCAACAATTACGATACCTGAACCTTACTAGAAACCATTTTTACATCTGATTTCCTGCGAAAGTTGTGGTGCGTTGTTGGCAAATCGTTTCTAGTCGTCTCTACATTCGTTTAATTGTTCACTCGCTGGCCGAGTGAAAAAAATGCCCTCGTGGGCAACGTGTTTGAGAACCCTGTATTAGATAAATGTGAATTTTGAAAGGGTAAATTTGTAAGATCAGTTTTTGGTGAGTTCAATTCTGGTGTATCTACTGTATATGCCCCCCCCAACCCTAGCAAAGGTCCTCAGTCAGATTTGGGGGGAGCGGGGCCCTTCCTCCGGCACTGGACAGTTGTCTCTTGTCGACGTATTCGTGGAATTCTGGGGCGCTATGTTTGCAGAATATCAAAAAAGACTTTCGCAATGTCTGTTAGGTCTTTTTATATTAGCAAGTGTACTGTAACTTTTTTGCGGTTTATACATCATTTCAACCTGTCTGCAAAATCTTGTTTGCTTTCACCAACATGTAACACAGTCCCAGATGTTTTAAAACTAAACCTACAGGAATGGAATTGTTATCTACTTTCAAAATATTTTTGACGTCATNACCCTCAGTCAAGTTTACGCANCCTCCCCATTTCTGTCCTGTGCTTACTTGTAGCCAAGATTCACAACTGTTACCTTGCCTGTTGGCTTCTACAACCAACGTGTCAGTTACTTCAGCCATTTTACCAGTAACTGAATCTTGTAGTTTTTCCAAATTATTGGCACTCAGTACTAATGGTGAATCATCAGAAAAAAAAATTTATGACACTAAACCAGGGACGTAATCTATAAATAGCAAATAAAATGGTGGGCCTGAAGTCAGAGGTGGATATTAGAATTTAGGAGTTAGAGACAGACTTTCAGAAAAGGGTTTCAAAGCAAGTTCTTGAGGAGCCCCCTTTGGCGCATTTGCACATAATTTTTGCTTCATTTTGAAAAACATGACTTGCTTCAGAGCTTAAATTAAATATGGCTCTAGAATTGTTCATACATTTATTTTTCATAGGTTCAAAACAAATTGCAAAAGATATATGCGGATGGGGTCCCCACGGAAGCTCTGAAAAATGAGGCAGTAAGAAGGGGAGCTTACAGCCTCGTTTGCCTCTCCTAATATACAAATATCCATCACCCCTGCCTGAAGTCAAGATTTGGGGAATTCAGAAAATAATGCAAACACTCATTCACAATGAGCGTTTGCAGTTTTTGTTATTGTTTCATGTAGTGATTGAGAAAATCGTGTAGCCTATATTGTATTTGAGGTGCCTGAACACCACTTCGTCATTTTTTTCTGATTGATCTTGTCGTCCAAACAAAGCAGCGCAACATACAAAAGCATCCCACTTACATATGTAGTTTGCTTCTCGCCTTCTGGCAGTTTGAAGACCATGTGTATATAGTCATTTATCGTTTGACAGTTTCAGATGCATCATGCAGTTCTAATAGCTCAACTTGTAAAGTGATATCCGTTCGGTAGAGTTAGTTGTTGAATACTTTTTCCCAGCCCATCTGTTTAGCATCAACATCAATTCCATGTGTGAAGAGATTAGATGGTTACCCATTTGTCAGTTCTTTTTACATGAAACAAACCTCACAATCACTGGGAATAGATTCTTCTTCCTTCTTTTCCTAGCTCAGTGGTTCTTAACCTTCTCCATCTCATTTACCCTTTGACAAAATAAAAAAAATCGATTTTACCCCCATCAACTTTTAATGTGCCAAGGCATGACTTTTCTGGAAAGGGCCCGTTGTAGGTTTTGGACGAACGTTGTAACACACTCAGATCCATGAATTTTTGTGCTTGCTGGAATCAATTTTAGGGTCATGCTTGTACGAAACTTATTAGTCTCTGAGATGAAATTTCAATAAAATGCTTTTACAAGCAAACATGAATACTTTTGAGAAGTGATAAGAAGTGATTCGCTGAGGTTGTTGAAATTCTAAAAACAGTTTTATTCGAACCAGCACATCACTGAGTCAAGCTGCGAAACGTTTGGAAAAAGGAATACACAACCACGTATAAATTTTTCTTTTATTGAAAGATGAGAAACAATTTCAACCCAGTCAGTCACCCAGTTAGACTTTTGTGTGCTTGTTTTCTACGCACAATATCTGAGATTCTTGGAACAGTGGTTGAAAGAGATACTGTCATGTCAACCGTAGTGATCAATTGAGATTGATGTTTTGTTTTTACGGTCATCACTGAGGAGAACCCTGCCTCATACAGATAAGTATTTTGAAAAGGTTAAGTGGACCAGGGCTAAGGTGGCTCTTGTTGCTGAGTGGTCCACTCAACACCAGGTATAATAACTTCAAATGCGCGTTTCGACAGCGTTGGAAACTCTTCGATCAATCGACACCAAAATTTAGAAAAGTCACAGTTACAAGTTATGAATTTGGAATAAAGCATTGAAGATCAATCAATTCATCTTTATCAGGCACTTTGAAAAGTCAAGTCCCTTCCCTGATAAAATTCACACATTCAGTTACGTGTTTCAAAACTGTTTTGAAATATTCTGGAAGGGTTTGACTCGCCAGTGCGTGTCGATAAAGAACACGAAAAGTAGAATGACGTGCAGTGCCCGTTTATTCACCAAACTTGTAAAAACTGATTTCACTAAAGCATAAAAGAGGATGCTGTCTGTGCATAACAAGCCAACGTGATTCCACGAGTTTATTTTGTTGAAAGAAGTTATTCATTTCTTACTGATCATCAGTCACTTCGTTAGTCCTCTCTAGACTTTCGCATATCAGGAACTCTTTTTTCAACTCAGCTGCATGTATATATCGACAGTAAACCAACAAATACATGCAGTTCGACACGTTAGTTGACTCATCTAACTGAAAGGTGACTCTTGCCTTATTACTTCGAATTTCATCTGCTACATGATCTAAAACATCAACAAATCGGCTATGTGTTTTGGCTCTTTGCATGGTTTGGCTAGACAGAGCTGTTATCTCTCGAATCATCGAATCCCCAAGACAGTAACAGGCAAAGCCAGTGGAGCAACTAGAGGTTTGAGCCAGGGAGGCAACACCTAGCTGAAGCGGAGCAACTAGCTAACACTCAGAAAAAAAGTTAAGAAATGATAGTGAATCCGGATGTCATGGATGTCTATGCTAGCTAAAAAAACAAAAACACCCCGAAAAACACAAAAACAACAAACTACTGAAAAACAAAAAGGAATACTGAATGTCAAAATGTAAGCTAAAGTGGGCACAGTTTTTACATTTAGATTGCCAGTGGGGGAGACTCGTTCCCCTGCGCCCGGTCAGTTACGCCACTGGGTCGCAAAGCATGCAACGATTGAAAAACACTTGTTCGATTGGGACTGGACTGTGTCTAAATGCTTGGACACAGATGTAATTTTCCAAACAACCGTTTTCTTGATTCCGATCGTGAGAAACAGCAAACCAGAAGGTCACCAAGCATTATCAGCAAAACCAGCGACTGCCTTTCCAGAATTTGTTTATATTATCGTTATCTTGAGTTACGTTTCTGCTTGTAACTGTTCCCTGAATCGTCTGAACTTGTGATTGTTGTTTTTTCGCTGATTTCCTCATGATAAGAGCACTAGTTGCAAAAAACTACCAGAATAACTTACGCAAATAAGTTTTGTATGTTCTCTTAGTTTTGTGAACTTGATATATTTCATTTTCCATTCAACTTAGGCACACTAAGACAATTGAAAATATCAATGTGTAAAACGAACAGAAGCCAGAGAAACCTCCGGAGCTAGAGCTGCACTTATGAAAACCAAGAGGTCCGGAACCGGAGCCATGTCCTTTTTACGTTGGCTCCGCAGCCCTGGCTAGACCTCGCAGATATTCAAGTGGTGGCCCTGAGTCAAAATGTTTCGCGATGTTTAGAAAGCGCTCCTCAGCCTAAATTTATACAAGGAGTTTTTGATTCGGAGCTTTCCCAGCAATCGTCTGTTCATATAACAAGCATTACGCTCTTTTTGTTTCAAAAAGAAAGGACGCGATGCTTGCTATGAGCAAATGATTGCTTCTACATTTGTCTAAAAGGTATAGATAATCATCGTGGAAAAATGTTGGTTTATCCTTCTTGCCAATAATTTTTTCAGCCATTTCTACTAGCATGAACTATAACAGAAAACTGAAAGATTTTTTAATGTTAAGGAAAGCACGAGTGTTAGCAGCTCAGCACCAAAACAACTCGGCGCCAAATAGTCCTTTTCCGTTTAAGAATGAATGGACGTTTATATTTGCATCAAATAGCAAAGGATTGCCCTTTGCTTGATTTGTGGCGATGAATTGTCCAACAACAAGAAGTCCAACACAGAAAGGATTTTTCAGGAAAAATGTACCGATTGGGGAAAAGCACCACATTGGGACACAAGAAAAAACGGTGGAAGAAGTTAAAAGTAATTCTCTCCACAGCAAACATCTTAAACATTTCGTGCGAACATCTTTTGTCATTCATCCGTTTGGGAACACTAAGGTGGAAAAATGACAAGGACACATCTACCGTCAAGCCAGTAACACTTAGGGTTATGCTGCAGTGTCGATTTTAGGGGAGTGGCTGCGTGGGATTTATCTGGCCCCCAGTTTGGCCCCTCGGTTGTGTGTTCAATTTCACGTTCAAGTTTGTTTGATTGACATAGGCAGCAGATAATTTTCAGCCAGCAAAATTTTAAACGATAATTTAGAAGCCTTCTAGCATGCAGTCAATATTTCCCAAATGCATGATGAGGTGGCTTGTTGTTCTTGACGGCCGGGTAATGGGAGTTTTTGATGACGACACATGCCAGTGGTTGCTCGGATCCTGCCTGAAATCTTCTCAGACCGTGGTCGTGGTGGTCAAATATTCAGTTCGAAGCTAAGCAACAGTCGTAGAAATGAAACGATTGATCTGCCGTGCATTTCCGTGTGAGGTTGAACTGGGTTATACTACTGTAAGCAGATAAATCCTTTCCCAGTAGTAAAATGTTTGTGGAAGCATGACGAATTGCTGCCAGTTAGTTTATCCTAACTGCAGTCGTGTGCACTGCTGCCTTGGGTATACGACTGCGAAGCATCTTACGTAACTGGTTCGTGACTTCAGTTTTAACAAGTCTACCCACAAATGTTCNCTCCAATATTTAATAATGCTGCGCGGAAAAAACAAGCGGGTGCGCTGAATCACAATTTTAAAATCTGTTGCAGCGGGCGGTTAGCGGGTAGTGGAGACTGCGCATAAGGATCTTAGCAGCTTCGCGGCCGCTCAGGCGCGCAGCTTAGAGGGAACATTGCCCACAAATGTTCTGCAACTTCATAGGACTTTGCAATAACTTTTTGTAATGATTCAGGAGCAAATCCTTCCGGTATTTCAGCTCTTTGCCCCGGAGGTCAAACATTTCTATCAGAAAATCACTTGAAAGTATTTGCAAATGCATATTGAACAAGTGGGTTATAGGACTGCACCCATCTGGATAAATGCCACCCGGTGCCAAAGCGAAATTTCTGACTTCACGCCATGTGCGCATGCATGGAGTAATACTCTACATATCAAATTCGCTGAGGAAACTGATGATTAAGGCTTAGGGATTCGTGTTTAGGTAAGTGTGTCGGGTTAGGGTTTGGGTTAGGGTGAGAAAAAGAAAAATAATTGTGGTCAAAGACTAAGTCCGAACAATTTGAGTGGCTAAAGTTATTCCTGTACTACAGCTTGTTGTGGATACCTGACATCTAACCAAAATATTTTACAGTAATTTACACAACACATACATATCAAAAAAGTAATTGCCAAACTTTATTTCTTTATCCTGACAAGAAAAATAACAGACAAATAATAATAGGTCAGAAATTTCGCAGAGGTCAGAAATTTCGCTTGATACCGGACAACTGCCTCCTAGGACAAGTGCCACCAAGGACAATTTCCTTCCAGGACAACTGCTACATGACTACCGCCAACTAGGACGATCGCCACCCGGGAAAGTGCCACCTGAGGCATGTTCACTTCTTTGCCTTTACTGCCATTATAGCCAGTTGAACTTCACAAGGATCTAGTGTATAACAAAAGTTTCTTCATCTTCAGAAAACTTTAAAGAAACAAAACTTAAAATTTAAAACGTTTGGGTGGAGATTGTCGTGTCGATGTCATTACATCTATACCTACTTCACAAACATTGTTAAGTCAGCGCAAAACTTATTTTTCATGGGCCTTTTCAAAATTTTCACACCAAGCTCTCTTATTCATACTGTATTGTCCCATCGTAACCATCGAAGGCACTCATGATACGCGTTTTCTTCCGTCTAAAAAGTTCTGTGCATTCTTTTTACTCAACTTTTCGTTTGTGAATTATGTGGCAGCAACATGTGGCAGCAACAGCAACGTTCCGACTCAGTTTTGCTGCATGTTGAAGCAATAATATCGTAGCACAGGGTTCTCAACCGCTCTGCCGCGAGAACTCATATATGTGCTGCAACGCAATATACCAAAAATAATTTGATAGCTTATGCAGGTATGTCATGCGCACAACGCATTATCCTAGGTGGAACTTGTCTGGGTTGTACAAGCGTGGAGTTAGTGCCGGATTAACAATAGTAGCAAATGTAGCAATTGCTACGAGCCCCGCGCTTTTGGGGCCCCGCGGTCTTCTGCAATAAGTCTTATTTATTACTTTATATATAAGATTTTTTGCAGTCTAAGAAATCAGTATTTTGCTAAATTTTCCGTAAGTAGTAAGCGAAGGTTTTCAATTTAACGCTGTCTGTGCCCAGAAATTCTTGTTTGATTCTTTTTTTACAGCTACGTAACAAAAGGCATAAGATTGCGGTCAGCAGTGTTGCGATTGAAGCTAATTTGCTGCTAAATCCAGCAGGATTTTCTCACTGTTAACTGTAAAATTTTCGATGTAGCAGTTGGCTAATTTTCTAGTGGGATTTTACCAACCGTTTGGCAGGTTTAGCAGGTAGCAAATTTCAGACCAAAAACCTGTTTCAACAGTCCTTCAAGATGAAAACTTTACACCTTCTTCATCAAAAAATATACTTCTCGTCTTTATGACGTTTTCAATTGGGTAACACCAGGACAAAGCACAACCAGCTGCCTGCAATTATTAAGAATTTTTATTATGATGCAACGAAGCTGCTTCAAACAGATAATTGTATCATAGTAACAAGTAATTAGATAGCTTGGTGAAGCTTAAATTATTTGATTGTGTCCTTAGTGAGGGCGTTAGATCAAAAGAAAACATTGGTAGAATATGTTTTTATCCAACGACACGATATTTCCAAGTGGTTCAGTTACACTAGTAAGTAGCAATGTCTGGTAAAAAAACTTCTTGTTGAACCGAAGCTGCCAAAAGTTTTGACGTATATGGTTGCAAGATTTAGAACTTAAAAGTTGGCTCAATGCCTACTACCTATCCTGCTGATTCAAGTAAAGCCTTTTGCGAAGTTTGCAATAATGCAATCATAGCAAAACATTATGAGCTTGAAAAGCATAACCGGTAGTAAAAGCACTCAGATAAGACTAAAGAGCTTTTTGCATGTCCCCCTGATGCAACGCAAAGTTTTAAGTTACAAAGACCAGATTTAGAAAGTTGTAGATCTGAAGTTATGCTCAGGTTGTTTATCGCTGAGCCTTATTCTACTGTATAAAAACATGCAATCATTTGAAAGAGATTGTCAAAAACTGTGTCATACAAAAAAACGAGGTAAGCTGCAGTTACGTTGCTCAAAATGTTGACTGAAAGAAAATTGTGGGCAGAAAAGTGTATTGGTCAAGACCGGCATTTTTAGCCCATGTTTGTTGAGAGCGAGTGCAAGACGAAAAATTAATATATTACATGACTTTACGCGTTTCTTTACATCTTAAAAATAACAGATTTTTAACAGAATTTCACTGCTTTTGGCAGATTTTAGCTGAAATGTATGACAAGGCTTTTAGCAGAATCTAGAAGTTTTTGTGACACCATTTCGACGATTTAGGTCACAACCATCTGGCAACACTGGCGGTCAGCACGATGCACTCAAGCCTGTCATTTCATGATGCGAACTGGAGAGAGCATGCAGTGAATAAAGCTAGTAGCACGGATGCCTTGCCCACACACTTTGTTTTAGCAGATGTTGAGGTGTTTTTTTAAGTTAGGGCCTCACGCTCTCGAAATGCTACAGGCCCCGTGCTACCTTAGTCGGGCACTGGGTGGAGTGCTAGAGAAAGGAGTGTGGGAATGCACCTGAAAAGTAGCCGTTTTTAACAGCATTGCAAACTCATTTTTGAATCTTAATGATGTATTTAGTTTCATTGCACTATAAAACGAAAACATCAAACAAGTGTGGGAATGTAGTGGCAGTTTTGGATCGGTTTGCTTCGCCCCTAGCTGTTCGGCCAAAGGAAGCTTCCGATGGTTTTCACACCAACGGGGATGTTATGCCTTTGACTGCCTCTGCGCATGTATCACTTCCCTTCCACCCGATGTTCCCCATCTGGGAAGTCATTCGCGCTCAACGAGGCGAAGCAGGTCCGAGGACCTCTCTAGCATTTTGCACGACGAAGCGGCGATCGATCCCACGACCTCTGCCACGCCGTGCCCTGCATCTCCACCAGTTTTGGATCGGTTTGCTTCGCCCCTAGCTGTTGGCCAAAGGAACGAGTCGCATCTGCCTACGTCGCTCGAACAAATTCTTTCATTTAGGCCTGTAGCTCTTAGAAAGCTGCGTTTGATTGCCTCTAATAGCTGTAACTCTTCCCATCACCAGCGCTTCATGCGAGAGACGTTTTTCAAAAATGAAATCAGTGAAAACATTTCTCAGAAATTCCATGACCAGTGAAAGATTGCTGTCTACATTCAGATGAAAGGTTACGAGCTGAAAAAATAGCTTTATATGATTTCGTTGATGAATTTGACAGTCGACATGATAATCGAAGAATTAAATTACATTGAGTTGATGTTGATATAAAATTCCGACGTAGACTGCAGGTATTTGTAAGATAATCATAGTCATATTGCTCATTGCCTATTAGTCTGAATCTTTTTTTGGTTTATTTGAGGTAGTGCGTGTTTCGTTTATGACAAGACAGTCATAAATTAACACAGGGTTTAAAGTCAGCTTTTGAAGATCAGGCAGAGGAAAATTCAGTGTGAGTATAGAAATGAACGACTTTGTTGGGAATATTCTGCACAATAAGTTTTACGCCTGCTGTTACATCTTGCTATCAGGTACACGCCCTAAACGGCGATGCACACATTCCTATCTGCGGCGCTGCTGTGCTACTTTATGTGCTACTGGTACTGAAACCTCGCTGTTGTTCACTGCATGCTGCATTGAATAGTCCTCACCCTATCCACGCTGCAGATGGGTATTACACTTGTGATAGGAGTTGCATAGGATTGTTATGGTTACATCACAATCATAAAGTGTCCGTAAGATAGATAGATTTATTTGGCGGTACTGAATTAATTGCGCTTGGTATACTCGCTACAACAGAAAAAAACGCCGGGGCACCGAAAAAAATTAGGGGTTATCTAGTCAGGTGCCCCATAAATTACGTGAGATTGATGTTTCCATGGTGAAGGTTGTGTCGACCGCTAGACGTGCTGTCGCAGTCCGATATAT
>JGI24021J15306_10004683_pt1 | contig 15994 bp, 11 predicted proteins | sample Ectturendosymbi1_FD_15306 | JGI IMG/M metagenome (IMG submission 15306) | reverse complement strand
AAGCTTTTTGAATATGACAGGAAAGCTGCTCGCGTACCACCTGAAAAGCCCTCGCGTACCACTAGTGGTACGCGTACCACAGTTTGAGAACCACTGCTCTACAGGTTTTGTCAGCGTGAAGACCTCAGCAAAGTCAGAAAACCTGAAATATTTTTCTTTTTGTAACCCTAACCCAGCCATAATTACCCGATTAACTTACCCCAACACTAAACGCTAAGCCCTAATCATCAGTTTTCTTAGCGTATTTGATATGTAGATTATTAATATGTGCATGCGCACATGGCGTAAAGTCAGAAAAGTTTCAAGTCAGAAATTTCACTTGACGCAGGCACAGCCACAAATAGCGCGACGTGCATCGCAAGCTCAAGTGCGCTGCGCTCTGCTTCGATAGTCGGTCGGTCAAAGGTTGAAAGGTGTAATACAAAAGGTATCAAGGAGGCAGACCGTGGAAACTGTTTTTTTGAGCTAAACGTTTCTCGACGACAGCGGAGGTTGTCAGCAGAACATGGGCTGGGATTTCTTCATTTACTGGTTTGGCAAAAAGATACAAAACCGGGATTAATCCAACGAAGAGCGACTCGGAAAGAGCTCGTTTTTATTGTAATGTTTCTTCAAATGTCACTAATACACGAACGAGATCCGTTCGCAAATTTTGGACAGTCTGCAGTAGGTTTTCTTGGTAAGCTGTACTTGTGTTGAAACGATAGACATACCACTGTGCATATGGCCAAGTGTGGACATAAGCAGGCATCAGACAATGACCAGTTGTATACGTTTTGCTTCATTGAACAAAACTATATTGGGCAGCATAATTCTTGATGCTTCAGAGATATTTTGAACTGAGTTTCATGCTTCCAAAATTCACTGTTCCTCGGTTATCGTCTGTAAACCGATGTACATATTGACAAAGCAGATGTTTGCGTTTTAGGTGATTACATCACAATAACAGATTGTAAGAAATGTTAAAAGTGGCGATTGGATGAAACAGGGAGTTACATTTTTTAGTCGTGAAGTTATCTAGTTTTTCAGGGTCCATACAAAATGCTGGTGCCCTTATCACTTCCGCACACGCTTTTGCAAAGAACCATCGGTGCGTGGAGCGGATCAAGGCTAATGTGCAAATTTCTTCCCATCTGTTTTGAAAAAGCGAAGTGTTGCCAGTTGTCGCTTTGCCAGTTGTCGCTTTTACCAGATCTAGCAATTGTCTTCTATTCGAAAAAACTTTTAATGATGTTTTGAAACAGCATCCAATTACCGCGGTCGAACTTATCAACAGAAGTTGCAACAGCGTGTCGCAGACAACAAAGCTTAGTGCCAAAGCTGAGACCAAGTTTCTTATTTTATCATTCCCAGTGGTTGATCCTGCAACCGTGAACAAATCGCAGTCTTATCTCATGAACTAACGCCCACCGAAATATTTTTGGAAAACTCGTCTTGATTTACGCATCAAGTGTACTTTGTTTGATTTGTCTCTGGCTTTTCCGGATTGCGATAAGTGGTGTTCAGGAACCAAAAAAGACAGGAAACCCATACGACCACTCAGCGCTATTTTGAAAGCTTCAGAATTTGAACTGCAATTGCGTGGTAGAGGAAGGCGAGCGGACGACGTAAAGAAGGCGAGAGACGGTACGACGACGACGTTGTGCGACGGTGAACTTCAGCTGCAGAAGACGTCGCTATAAACGTGTTGTACGTACTTGCCAGGTCAGGCATGTAATTGGCTGACGCTCAGCAGATCTCGCTCAGCAGATCTCGCAATTTCGGGTTTCGACTTAGCCTCACAAAGTTATGAAGATGAAGGTTTGAGGTTTATTTTACAGATTTATTCAAGTTTTCGTCTTTTCTTTCTGAGGTTCGAAAACTGACACATTAATTATGACTCATCAGTGACCTGAAAGTTGCGCTTTAGAATGAGAACTGCGTGCTCAGTGTGGTTAATCAGCTGGTGTGGGCGAGACGTAACAGCAAAATAGAAAAGACAAAGCCAGTAAAAGGTTTGCTTGGCATGTTGGAAACAGCACAATAACATGAAAGGACAAAATTATTTTAAGAAAAAAACGGCATCTTCTGAAAGTTGGTGACAGCAACAAACAAACAAATGCAGTTTTTCAAGTTTTTCATCCCATTACTTGGCGTTATATTTTTAACTGGCCTATTCCGACCAACTCTTTGTATATCTAGCTTCTTGCCAACTTGCACGTCCACAGAATATCGCTGAGAATCATAATGTGTTTTTAATGCTGGGAGCAAGCCAGTGGCGAAAACACCACTTGAAATGATATCTGTTTAAGTCAACCGTGGTTTCGCGGCCCAGTGACGAATAACCAAGAAACAGCGAATATACGTCGCCAGGCTGGATAATGGCGGACAGATCGTATTATGCCCTAAACTTTGAAACAGAAAGCATGAACTAAGCTCCACGCATTTCTGCTTGAGGCTCGATTTCGGTGTTTTTGTCGCAATTCACGTGAAAAAGAAACTTGCAGCTTGTGACGTAACAATGAGTCGTTCAAAAGCATCGCCGCAATGAGTGTGAAAAGGATGAGATGCGTGTTCAGTTTACGACATCAGGAAAAGTTTGTTGTGAGAAAACAAATACAAATATTTATCTTCCTTATTTTGTCACCCTTAAATAATTTCTGTGCCACAACACTTGGAACCGGTTCACAGAACAAATTTGTGTTCTCCTTCAGTTTTTCATCATTTGTATGCATTTCAGTGCTTGTATGTTCATAGCAAAAATTACCGCTTTCTGTTTTGGTTTGGGAGACGAAGAATATGACATCAAGATACAAAAACACAGTGACAAACAAATTTTCTATATTAGAAAAAGTGTATACATTTACGTTTGTTACGGACACTTAAGCACAACAAATCAGTTGTGGCAATTAATCAGTTGAGAATTGTTTCGTGATTTGTAGCATTGCCTCGTATTATTACTTTCAGAGTTTTATTCGAGTTCCAAGCCTGATAGCTTTGGACATAACTTTCGTGGCCAGGCCTTTCCAGTGAAGTATAGTGACTTTTATAAAAGAGTGGTGAACATCCGATTCCCACTATCTGCACCAATGTGCTTCAGGCTCTGGCTTTTGCTTGAAAATTTAGATCCGTGCATCTGCAACGATGTTTCGCTTGTGAGCGAGTCACTGCAAAAAAGAGAAAGAAATTCTTGTCTTGTTGGTTGTTTCTCCGATTCTCTCTTTATTCTCAGTATGCCGTCTGCACGCCCTTCCTCCGAGGAAAGCTTAGAGCTGCTATTTTGATACTGTGTTGAGAAACGAAACATGTCAACAACAATCGCGATCTATTTTCAGTAAAATTATTAAAATTATGCCGAACGGGGAATCCAGCGCTTCTAAAAACAAGATTAAAGCTCTTTTGCGCACCAGGTGGGCGGAAAACCACAACTGTTGTTTTTCAATGTTATTTTGAAGTGCGGCGAAGCCATTTACTGACAAACACATCGCTCATTCACATCCTTCTGTTCTTGCCTGGGTCTCGACCCCAGAACGCTGTTGCTTGGACAAAGCGCGCGGCGATATAAAGCGCATCCGCTGCAACGTGCAACGTGCACTTTGCACGTTGGCTTGCAGGCGACCATACGTCATTTCCGTCACTTTGCAGCCGCAGATTTGATCGTTCACTTGTTACATTTACTTCTACAGTATCTGGAAGTGATGTAGATACAACAACGGGCCACAGTTCGGTGTGGTTTGACGGCAAAGCTTAAAATAACAAACGTTCAAGATTGGAGAAAGTTTGTCAGGTTATATTTGACCGACATGAGTTTCCAGCGGAAGACAGCCTGGTAGGACCGAGGACATGCGGGCGCACGGAATGTTCATTTCTCTATTCAGAGAATCGCAGAGGTCGTCGGGGCGGCCAAAGTGTCCCAGAGGTCGTCGGGGAATCCCAGAGGTCGTCGGGGCAGAGGCCAAAGTGTTTTGAAGAAGGAACGAGTTAAATCGTGAGTGTTTGCTATTTCCTAAATGGTTGTGTGTCCATCGAAAATCACGATTTCTAATTTTAAGATGAAAACATGGAATTTTTTCATGCCGGGCCTGTATCTTTAAAACAAGACAAATGCGCTACAAGCACATAACCAGCAAATCTTTTCCGATCCTGATTTCGTCGATCGCGATTGATAGGCGAACGACGAACCTGACTCAGACCGGAAGTTGTCAACAATCGCCGTATCGCGCGTCGCACGAAGGTATCTGCTGTAGTGGGGTTGGTGTTGAAGAGAATATCGTTGTTCAGTTGTTGCGGATTGTATGCAGAAGCGAAACAATGATCATGAAAGCTTGGCTCGTGAGTTTCAACACGGTGGAGTTGCATGAGGGGAATGAGTTGGGGGAACTGGCATTGCTGAGAAAGGGCACACAGTTATAGAGTTTAAAGTAAAACGTCGAACAGCATTGAGAGGTATATTCCAGAGATCCCATATTTCAAACTTGTGTTTTGTTTGGACTTTTTACTTGAAATCAAACTTGCAAAAAATAAAAGTAATGCTAAATACCTGACCAAGAGCGGTGCGTGCCAACAATACGCCTTTAACTTCGAGGCAAAATTCTGTTAATATCAGTCAAAATAACTATTGTTTTCACTGAAATAATCTTCGACAAGCTATGCAGGAAGTGCTGCGGTGCATTCCTGGTTGTTCAACAGGAGTAACCGTACCGGTGTTCCTCTCAGTGCTCTGTTTGTCTCAGTGCAGTTTTATTGAGAGACATGTAAATATGTCCAGATTTACTTTCAATTCTCTCTTAACTAACACAAGGTTCTTTTCCATTCGTGTGTTCCCTCTTTCTTTCCACTGCTGTTGATCAACTTGCTGACATGTTGCCGTCGCATGAGATCAGAACGAAACCACAAGACTGGAGCTTAAGAACCATCGCGGTTTCGGCTTTATGGTATGAGAGCGGTTGTTTATTTTCACAGGGGGAAAGATACTAATGTGTCTTTAGCATTTGTTTTAGCTGCACTCAGTTTGAGTGTATGCATAACTTCCCGTGGACGAGAAAAGACTGACAGGAAAGGGAGAAAAACGATGTATGTCTGTAGTACGTGGTAGGAACGTAGAAAAAGTGTCTATGAGATCATAAAAGTGATTCGTGAAGATGATCAGCTACAACTCTGGATCTCTGGTCAATGGTATAGGCTAAAAGCGAAACCCAGAACATTCAGTAGCCATGCAATGCAATCATCCAAAGATGAAACCTCATTGGTTGTTGGTCGGAGGAGATGCAAAGCCTCGCAGCAGACGTCATCATGAAGTATTTTGGGGACAATGAAGCGCTATCGTATTTTTATCAACATGTTGAAGTTGACATAACGTATTTAGCTGAGACCATCAGTTCAGACAAGGTGGTGTTTGAAGCCTTTGGTTCCTCCGTAATGAAATACCAATTCGGCAAATAAGGAAGATTCCTGGTTATTTTTGGATCTGACATTCCATAAATTGTAAAACTCGATGTTCGGAGCAAAGCCATAAGTATTTTGCAAAGCGACAACGTATTGGCCAAGCTTGTAACGATTACGGTCAAGAAACTGTCTCTGGTCTTTATGACGTAACACGTTTCCTCCACGAGCAACATGCAGAAGCGCTCGACTCGTCACGCATCGATGGAGGACTTTTTATCTGGAAGTCACAAACCATCATGCGCAGCAGGAAAAAAGTTGGAAAACAATTTTGATGAATGATGAAAAGAAAAAGTAGAAATTTATTGAAACTGCCAGTACTTAACCGAAACCTGTCCAAGCTCTACATTTTTCGGACGGGCTGCACCTAAACATTAACCGCATATCTTTCATTATTATCAAACTACTGTTGTATAAGTACAATCTGACGGAGTGTTCATCAAATAATTAATCATGTCATTGTTCCACAACGTTGGGACGAGCTAATATTTTGAAATTTATTTTCACAACAACACCATCAATGAAGCTATAGGACCATAAATGCTAAATGCATCCACTCAATCTACCAACCTAAATAAATTTCACAAGAATACCGGCTTATGGCAAAGCAAATGCTTCAACATTCCTGCAAAATATAATGAATATCACTGTCGTGATGTAAAGTTTCTAGACACATCCATGGCTAAAAAGCAGTGCTATCATGATAATTAAGAGCGACCATCATTTGGAAATGCAGGACAGGAAAAGAACACAAGACTTAGCATTAGTTTTCTTCAAGATTTCATATCCACAGGTTTTATCCAGCCGTGCACTTGATGTGAAATGTTTCGACGTGGACAGGATAAATTGCGTTGCCATATAAAAGCTAAATTAAACTTACCTCGAAGCTTACAGTGTTTGACTATCATATAAAATCGTCCCCAACATCCATAGCAGTTTTATGTCGTATTTGTCATCACTGCAAGAAATTTTGTTTCCAAATAAGAGCAAAGATCGAGTTGATTCTGTGCATTTTGTAACAGAAATTAAGAGAACGAAGAGAATCAAACAACTCAAAATGAACGAAAGCAAAAAATAAAGTAAATAGAGAAAACACTGTCACTGACTATACATCAGGTTTAAAAAAGGCAAGGTCATCTTAGTCTCTTAAGCGAAAACGAAGAAACAGCAAAGCTTGAGCAGCTACCATCGAATACAAGCAGAAAGCAGTGTGTGTAGTGGTACTGGCTGCAGATCGTTCGTTGGTCTTTCGTGGTTTTTATGTTAGTTTTTTATTGCTGGTCAGGAACGACATATCCTTGAACATGGCTCCCAGATAGTTTTGTATGTTTGAATGGTCAGTGATCAGGTTGTTAGTGAAGAGTCAGTATAGGTTGTATTCTTTTGAATCAGACATCAAGTGGTCACATATGGCCCGGGCATGATTTCTGCTGCACAGGTTTAGAAAGTGTAAGCTTTGAAATTAGACAGGAAACAGGTGTATTATTGCAAATGAAAAGATGAATCGTATAACATCTTTTGCGAGTAAGTATATGCAACATGCGGCATCTTTGACGATGATTTTCAACGAATTCAAGTCTCATCTAAACACATTGCATGAAACGTGAAGAATTTGAACTTTTTAAATCTCTAGCAACATACTGCAACAAATTGAAAATGCACGCCACACAATACATTTGTGAAGATTGGAACTTTGAAAAGACGAAACAAAAGCTTTTGCATTTTTGAAGTGCTGCTTTCAGCATTCTAGGATTCTCTGCATCTCAAAAAGACTTAAAATCGCGAAGGAAAGCTGATCTTCGTAAAATGAAAAAGACAAAGCGCATGAAATATGAGCCGCTTTAAGGTTGGAACAGGTAGAATTTGCGCAACTGCTGCGGATAATATACAACTGTGACGCAAACAAAAGGAAATAAATAAACGTTGGTTTCCGAGATGATGCGTTGTTTGATCAAAGCAGTCGACCGCGTTTAGCGAAAACGATCACCTGTAGTTTGCAAAAGCAATTCTGGGTGGAAATGAGGAGGTTTAAACTAAAATTAGTTTGCGGGTTTCAGTGCCTGATTATGACGTACGTATTAACAGATCGTTTGTCTTGTGCAAGGAACGAGTTTCGTGGTTTTCTGCCTCATTCAGTCTTAAGTTTGAAGCATCAATCGTGACGCGAAAACAAAATTTTTTGAAAAATCAAACCTTCTATCGCCCAAGTTGGAAAACCTTGAATTGATTTAAACATGGTAGAGAGAAGTGCCTCCATTGCAAACCTGATTTGTTGGTAGCGACGTTTGGTTGGGAAGCAGACCAGTGGTGGCAACAAGCATAGCTATTATAGAGGAAAAAATTTTAGAAAATGTTACACTTTGGAAGGAAAAGCTGCTTAATAGAAACATCTTCCCACCACCTCTTCTTTTCAACAAGAAAAGTACAAATAATCCAGAAATGAAGTTAATGCAAAAACGTTTCAATGACGTCTCAGTACTTTAACAAAGGTCCACTGTATAAAATCTTGAACGAAAGACAATGTCTGATCTGCCAANGCTGCAACAAACAGCGTNTNCCAATCGATGTAGCAGCAAGGCTTAATAAGTCAGTGATAAAAAGATGATGAACGACTTGGTCTTCAAACCCACGCTCCATTAGAATTGCAGGGAGCTAAAATTGCAGGGTCTGTCTGCTTCAGTCAAGAGTGAAGTTTTGCGTGTCGTATCTTAGGTTTCTTGTCGGAATAGAGTTAGACCAAGGCCAGACGGTGGCCTCGAATGATGGGCACCGACTCTGCTGTTGTCTGGCAGGACGATGTACGACCTGCGACATTGAATCGAGACATTTGAAAATTGCATAAACATCAAGTTAATCGTTACTGACACCGGGTCGTTAGCATCAAGAAGCAATATCAGTCCAAGCGAGTGCAATGATGATCGTCGCTGCACTTCTTGATGTGATATTGTTGGTCTGGAGCTGTGGAGCAATCCATTGGCGAAGCTCGTGGTTCACACTGGTTAGGATGGCTTCGACAGAGAGAGCATGACTTGCTGCTTCTTCAACCTCGTGTCCAGCATCAGTGGATCGCTGCAAGGAAGAGCTTTCCTCTTGTTGATGCAGGCGACACGCATCGCTGCATTGCGCAAGTGTTTGTCAAGGTCCATGACCAGCCGTTGTGGAAACAGGAACTGCAGAACATTTCGAGCACCTGTCCTGCTTATGACATCAGACGTATGCAAACCTAATATTTGCGACATTTGCTTCGTTCTTAGTTCAACGCAGATTGTACTCAGTTGTGCGATGGCTGCACAAATCCATCCAGTAATGCAAACTATAGTGTCTATGAAAATACAATAAAACTTTAAAAGTATAAAACTAATAAACACATCGCTCGAAATTACTTTAAATNCGTCTAAAAAGCAGGTTGAATCCTGCGGCAAAATAAATTGCTGGNATGCTTGAGATGGCAAGTACCATTTTATTAATTAATCATCNTGAAACCAGACTTCGATAAACTAAAGGTCTAGGATGAAAACGATAAAACTGACGGTGGCGGTGATTGCAGAATCGTTTACAACATGGCTCTGACAACTAGGCTGTTCAACACTTTTATTTTTCGTGTACCAAATCTGACGACTTGTTATTCAAAAAGTTAACTTGAAAAATATCATCTGTTGTCATTGGACGCGGCGGCTCATATGATGTTGAGTTATGAATCTTTTTGCTGTTTATTCCATGCATTTGCTACAATGCTGGATATGGCTTTAATCTAATACTTCAATTGCAAACCAATTTCAACCTCGAACAACACGTTTTTGATATAAAAAAAGACTTCGGAATTTAACAGAGAGACTTATTTGAAGATCGTTTTGCCGATTAAGATCGTACAGATGTCTCCAACTGAATTTTACCGGAGGAAAAATTGCTTATACGTTTCTTACGCAGGTTTGACCTGTTATTGTTTAGTGAATATCCCAGCAATGTACAACGAGATTTCAGAGCAAATCCACAGCCACAGTCGTGTTTAGTTTTTACATTCACCGACATTTTTGAATGAATTCGTCCCCGGGGTGGGTTTGAAAATAAACGAGTCACGGCGCATTGTCAAAGGACGAAACAGTGGGCAAACTTTGTTTCGTCATAAGGAACTTGTAGTCGCAGCTCGGTTTGTCAACCGACGAAGCGGCGCAACATGTTACGCCCGAGCCGGGATGTGATTTGTATCGATTTTTGATTACTCATATGACGGTACAGAGCGTTAAGACCCATGAGATTTTTTCGCCGTTACCATGGTGATGTGCGGAGCAGTGCATATTTGAAAAGGCTGCAAAGAGCCTGGTAAGCAGTGAATGAGGATCGCAGTTAAACGGAATTGACTTCTGTCGCCTCGCAGACGATCGACGATGTTTGCAACGAAAAACGAAATCCGTTTAAAACATTTGGTTGATGACATTTTATTCGGGGATTTCAGGTGAAATTCACGTGCATGGCAACAAACAGCTGCAATGACTTTTTATTTTTACTAAAACGTCCTTTGAAAAGACTTGAAAGGAATTTATTCTACCTTCGGTGAAAGATAACAGCTCATGTTAGTTTACACAAGTGTATTTAAATAAAGTCAGTTTCGAAACATTTGCGTAATAAACCGTCTATTGTGAAACAACAGAAGATAATAAGTACAATGTTTGCTGAGTGTCATGGAGTATAATGTAACAACCATTCAAACGCTACCAGGGAATACGGTTTGGGCGTTCTTTAAAGATATTTTGTCAAAATGCAGGCAACAAAGAATTTATTGCTAGTTTTTGAGAAAAAACAATTTTGTTTCTATTTAAACGTCACTTTTTGTTTGTGAATTCAAACGTCACTTAGCAACGGTTGTCAAAACTCCTGTTGGGACAAACTAGGGTGATTGGTCCACGGTGCGGTGTTTGGCGAAGTACACTCAGTAAACAATGGACGCTTAGGCGAAGTATACTAAAAAAAAACGTTTGGCGAAGTACACTCAATAAACAGAGGAAGCAGTGTTTTTCATGTAGGGTGTAGAGTGCGGCACATGTACACTTTTCAAAAGTAACATTTTTCAAAAGCAAAGTTTGCCTCTGGTTATTAGCGATTGTATTTGGAATTTATGCCATGTGCAAAGATCTTCTGTTTATTAACTCAGCTGTTTGTTCAACGTTTGCTCTTTGATGTTATGTAAAGATGTCTTTCGACTGAACTGCAAGTGAAAAAAAGTTGACTGAAGCTTTTTGACAAACTGGAAATTACTTTTTGCGTAAATAAACTTAGTATGAACCACGCTGCTGAAACCGGGTTGAAAAAACAAAGAAGTATGAAAAGCAGTTGGAAAGATGGAACTATTTGTTTTGCCAATGCTTTGAAACAGATGCTTTTCCTGTTGTGTTAAACAGTATAAATGTTTTATGTTTGGACTGCGAATGAAACTGTTAACCGGTGAGGTGGCGCCAAAAGTAGAAATGGGATATCGGATCATAGCGAAGAAATGGTTTATGGTTGCAGCGGAGGTAGCAGTGCGAAGCAGTGATTATTGCACGTATCGCTTCTTGAGTGATAATCGTGCAAAGCCGTTGGTCACCAAAATGTCGACGATATGTCTCTGACAGCTTTTGCTTTGGCCATAATTTTTATCACTAGGATGTTAAACGTTTATGATTTTCTTGCCTTTATTTAATGTAGGTGCCTTTCTCGGGAGACATCGTTTCTATCATAGTAATTGGTTTCATGGACTCATGGACTGTCGTAATGTTTTTACAGATACGATAAAATAACCCTGGTTCGGTTCACGACGTAACGTGACCCTCCCCCCTCGTGCATCGCTGGCAATCGAAAAATTTGAGGGATTTTTTTTCTATTTCATTTACTTGGAAAATTGTTAGAAATCTGTTCTTTTATGATTTTTATTAACTTTCGGAGACAAGCTGAATGGTGTATGAGTTTTTTTTCCAAAACGTCCCTGTTAATCTCAAAATAGGAGATTGGGTCTTTTAAGAACCGGTGGACGGACGCCTGATTTTTTACTCTGCGAGAGATAATTTCCACAAATGGTATGTTTTTCTCTGCTAAGGTCCCTGTGCATTTCCTGGTGGCATGAAGTGTTACTCGCTTCTAGTCAGTGTTTTGCAATGTACTGATGCTTTTGGTTTTTGAAATGTTTAGACCCCTGTTTACATTTCAGGTAACCCGAGTCTAAATACACCCTAGGGTAAAAGTAATATATATACATAATAAACATAAAATGTGTGTTTCTCTGCGCACAAATGATTCGTTGTGAAAATGAGTGGAAGCAGTTGTAGGAAAGTCAAAAATAGTTTGACCGGAAAATAAGGGGGTCACGTGTCCCAGAAAAAAAATATATCTCATTTCGGGACCCACCAGACCCAATGTAACCCTGACGCGTTAAGCGCTTTCAACGTTACCTGAGCGAGGTCATAGGTCGTGCGTCGGGGCGGTTGCAACCCTGTCTGCGCTGTGTCCAAAAAATAGCGCTCGCGTTGATTTGTCGATATTTTCAGAAGACGACCTTGAGTTCGAGAATAAAGATTGATCTGAAATGGTCGTCACGTGACTTCAACATCACCACGTGATTACAACCAGCAGCAAATATAAATAGAAAAAAAGTTATTTTTGGTTAAATTCTGTCCTTCGTCGACAACGATAGTGATCTGCGATTTGAAGCAATGCGACATCGGCCAGATGTACTTCTAAACAAAGGACGAATGGATGATGAGGTGCTGCATTATTCATGAAGAATCGAATGGTAGACTGATTAGGTGCATTGTATTAATCTCCGCGGTTGAGCTGCGACAGTGGACGAAGAAACAGGAGATTGTGTGTTGATTTTCTAACGAACACTTCGAATGGGTGTCCGGTTACGCTTCTGCCTTCCTTGCGCCTATCCTACACTATATATTGATAAAACGCGAGAACCCTTATCGCGTTTTCCACTTTTTGATGTCGTGTCGCATCAGCTCGAGTTTCACAGTATGTCAAGATTTTCTTAAACTTTATATTCTAATTTTGTTTGAAAACGTTTGCGTGTGCTGCGCGCGCCGCAGCGCCTCCTCCGAGTGAAAATATTATGTGAAAGACAGCTTTGGCAAGGTGGAAACTGAAAATGAGAATAACAGTGTGGCTCAGGTATTCCAATTATTTTGTGAAAAGTGACTTTGTACCGGCTTAGGTGTCTGCTTTGAACCAGGCGGCTAAAATGAATACACTTGGTATTTACGGGACAGATACCGCCAGTGGTGCGATTCAAATGTTTTAATAACGAGTTCTCTCACTCCAGGACTCACGAACAACAGGTTCTCTCTCTATCACAGTCTCCACAAGCAAACTAAGCTGGTAACCCGATATAAGTGCAAAGGTTGATCTTTGTGTTGCCAACTGGTACAGTCGAGCAAGGGAAATTATTGATTTTGTCCCTAAATTTTAGTCTTGTTTTTCACTATTAAAAGTTAGTAATAGGTCTATGAGAGGTTTGCCAAAATACGTTATATGTAAAAGGTGTTAATGGGGAAAAAGCGAGAACCCCCGACTTAAGCCAATAACCGGTTCGCGGGATCAAAGACTTTTTTAACAACAGGTTTTTGCGAACCGGTCGAATCCCACTGCTGGATACCGGGCTACTTACCAATACGCAGGCCCGCAACCAGAGGGGGGCAATCGGGCAATTGCTACCCCCCGAAATTTTCACAAACGTACGTATTTGTTAGGTACAGCGACAAGTTACATAAATATCAGTTGGTTGCGGCCCTGCCAATACGAATCTGGCATCTAGCGGATACCAGCTGTAATCCTCTCTTAAAGCTACGTACATTTACGGACAAAACCTATGAAGCTAGAATTAACGAATTTATTTGACAAATGAAGCTCTTGTTTGGGCTTCAATTGCAAGATATTTTATGAAACTGGCATAAACATGGTAAACTCTCAAAAAATTCCCGGTATTTTCAGCCCGTTCTTTCTTCGGGAGAAACACCCTTTATAGAAAGTATTAGAAAAAAATCTAAACAGCGAAGCGAAGTTGGAATATAATATGCAAAAGACTTGCGTTGCGTGGAAACCACAGGTGTTTTTGGAAGTTTAATTTCTTTCACAAGAAGTTAGTTGTTCCACAGCTGCGCTTGATTTCATGTCTTAGATGGTGGAGAGTCTGATTAATCCTCGGCCAACTCCAAACGTCACAAATAGCAGAATCAAAGAGCAGCAGTTGTACAACTGAACAAACTTCAGGCAACTTTAAGAAGTTAATTCGTTTTCGATCCACCAGTCAAGCAATTCCTGTTCAGCTTTCAAGAGACCTGAGGCTGAATCGTCATTTTGGGAGATCTCCCAATACCGACGTCACCGCAACGTGATTATCACAAACTCTAACCAAACAATCACAACTGCTTTACTCCATACATGGTGGCGTCTGCAGGAGTGTGTGTTGCAATAATTCACTTATTCTAAAATTATTGGAGATATTTGGAAACATGGCTCATGTCCGTCTTAGTACTGTACAACTTGCTAAGGATTGGCTGATTTAACATTTTGTAGATTTGTCGCAATGTTTTCTTGCTGGGTCTTTCAAAGGTTACTCTCTGGGTAGATGTGAAAAACGTGATGTCTGATGAGCTGCTAACCGAGCCTTTTTTTCATTTTCTAGGGATTAATTGCAGGCATGTACAGTTGTTAATGAGTATTATTGCCAAAAGATTGGTTGGCCGTTGGCCTATTTTTTAAACAGGTTTAAGAAATATTGTTGTTTTAACCGGATTCTACGAAGCACTTTTCTACGGTTCAATTAATAAAATAAAATTTTTGATTGCCAAACATTTTCCACAAATATTTGTAGTAATCTTTCAGTTTATGAACATTTTCGAAAAATGAGCATTCCAGTGTTATTATCCGCTGCATGGATAGAATTTATTTTACACACTGCACCAACTCTTCTTTTAGAAAATAGTAAAGTGCTGGAAACCTTTGGCCTGCTGGGCAGGTTTAAATTACGTTAAGCAGAAGCAACACTGGCTTGACTTTGAACATCCGATGCAGTTTTATGATGGGATGCATGCACAGCAAGAAAAAAAATAAGACTTTGGCCAACGAAGAATCAGATGTGCTGAAAAATTTGACTAACTTTTCCCCGGAAGAACTGGAGCGCTGTTTTGAGGACTTCACGAAAGTATGCGAAGTGATTTTGAAGAAAGTATTTTTGCTGTGCTTCTTGTCAAACTTAGTGTTTTTGTTTAAATGTCAAATCCATTCCAATTAGAAACCAATGTAAATGTGTCCAGATTCTGTCTGTCGTTTTTGCTGCGGCAAGCCAGCAATGGGTTAGCAAATAAATCTGTGCTGTTTTTTGAGTTAAAATCGTTTTTCAAGTTTGCTTTGGATTTTGAATCACAGCCAAAACAGCAACTTTCCAGTTTGCAAAAATTGCTCTTTTAGAAATTTTCCTTCGTTACTCGTTCACTTACGCCATAAATCGTTCACGCACGTACAAAGAAGTGCACGCAATCACTAATGCAACTACGAAATAGTCTGTCTTGGGCCTTACGTGGCCAGTCATCCACCCTTTGTTCGAGTACATAACATAGAATCCTGTTGTAGCATTGGAGCCAACAAACTTTCGTTGTCCTCCAACACACGTCTAAGATTGAATGCTCATTTTTTGATCACCACATTCCTGTTGACATAAACCTAAGAAAGTGCGAAATGTTCGAAACATGTTCATTCGATTTTGTGCCTATTTTTTTCTGATTGTGTACCTCATCCTTTTGAAGCAGTCGCCGACCGGTCAAATGGACCGCACCCAGTTCGAGGAAGTTTACACAAAGCTCTTCACCAAGGACGGCGAGAAGAAGTTCCTCGATCATCTCTTCAGAACGTTTGACTTTAATGGCGATGGTGAGGACCTGTTTGTGGCACTGAAGCCGTTTCTTCTGACAACACCCGCGTAGGCCACGACTGACACTCATGGCTGCTTTTGTGCGGTCGTCGAACTGCGACCGGTGTTCGTGAAACATGAAAACAACCCCTTGCCATCGTTCCCTACTAGGGTCGTCAATAGGGTTGTGAGGCGGGGCATTTAGGGCTGGGAGACTTTGCAGCTGAATTAGGTGTAGCTTTCCATCACCGACCTAATCAAAGGTTTGCGTTCAAAGCAGGGTTGCGGAGTCGGAGGTAAAATATCCGACTCCCGACTCCGACGCCTTAACATAAAGGGAATGAAATTTGGATGTTAAAATCAATGGAAATCGTGGTGCACAGCAAGAAATTTCTGTTTCAACAAAAGTTTCAAAATAAATTGTAGAATTTCAACAGGAATTCCCAAATTAGGAGTGTGACGTAAGAAATGATCCAATTGGACATCCGACTACGACTCTCAGTGTTGTTAGGAATCCAACTCCGACTCCACCCAAAAACCTCCGACTCCGCAACCCTAGTTCAAAGAACGGGATGTTGTTTTTAGCATAATGAGCGTGCAGTGAGTTGCTCTCAGCCTTTTCGCTGAATGGATCCAAATCCAGACCTACGATTTTTTTAGAGAGCCGTATGAAATAAATTTTAACACAAGCCA
>JGI24021J15306_10004681_pt1 | contig 16000 bp, 12 predicted proteins | sample Ectturendosymbi1_FD_15306 | JGI IMG/M metagenome (IMG submission 15306) | reverse complement strand
CATCATAAAAGCCATCGCATGCAGTAAGCCAACCACTAGCGAACATTAGAGCAAATGAAAACACAACGGCACAATAGTTGATCAGTGTAAACAAAGAGGGGCGCTGTGTCATATAGGTGCAAGCACTTGTCACACTGTGTTTTGGTATTAATGAAAACAATGAAAGAGAGGTCAGCGAAAAGAAAACTGACACCATATCGTGTTTTACTTGGTGACTCTGGAAACACTTCATCCCTATCGTTATGAGTACAGCTTTCACTTTTCTTACACGAATGGCAAGCGCTGCAAAGCTTTACACGTGGTATACTGGGACAAACAATGTTGTTTCTTTAGTAATATTAACAGAGTTTTTACTGTCAACACCACTAGATTTCAAGATTCGACAAACACCAAGATTTGTTTGGAAAAATGTCTGGAAACTGGCATGAGCGTCAGAAGGAAACGGCAAGGATCCCCTGGATATTGAACGTTCATATTTTGCTGTTAAGTCTGTAGCAGAAAAATGCTTTTCTCTTACTTTCAGAATTAGCAAAATTAATTTTCACCACTGTTGTCAACCCACTGATGAAGCTCTTTTTGTCCACTGCCTGGAAATACATACTACTGTCCCCCTTGGAAAAAATCCTTCCGACGCCCGTGAAAACTGAGATAGTCGACTAACAAAAAGCGAGATCGTGCTTCGACCCTTACCTTCAAATGACATTCTCCAAACAACTTTGCATCGAGGATGACGCTGCATTTTTCTTGAGACCACGGGCGTCTCGCCGGTCGTAGCGCGCAGCTGTCGTTGACTTGGCTCGAAATGGTTACGTCTTGGCACGCCATGGTCGAAGTCGGCATCTTGAGCATAAAAAGTACAGCGAGTGAGTTCCACAAACGACTCAATTGCTGGACTGCCACTGTAACAGTCCAAATTCATTTAAATTGCAGCCCGAGGCCGAAAATCCTCAATACAATACTATACAATCCATTTAAATGCAGTCAATAAAACGTTTCTGTTGATTCATTGCTTCGCAGAATTTGTTGGCGGTGTCGTTTAATATACAAGAATGTTCACAGTTCGAACACTTTTTTGTTGATTCGAGCTTACCGAGTACGACCAATTTCGAAGTTTTGTCAGCAAAGTCAGAGAATGTCGCACGAAACAACGAAGTATTTGCTAAATATTCATTACTGTGCTTGGGTTAAAACGCTGCACTTCATTCATAACCAAGTTTTTACCTGGAAAAGTGTCGAAAGTGCTTTTTTTATTTTTAAAGGATGAACGGAAAAATAAAACTTCAACAACATTGGTTCCCATTACGTCCTACTCGCTCTTTCTCTGACTTCGTTAAAATCTCAAGTTGTAACAAAAGTGGTGATGCACGGAACAGAAGTGAACACAGCGAGAGAGCGTGCTCACTATGAGCGTAAGTAAGCTGCAGAACAAATTCTCTCCATCAAACTTTGTTTTGGTAGAGGTTATGCAATTGTTATACTTTTCAAACTCCAGCACTGCAATACAGTAACCATTTCTGAAATAGCAGTTGTGATCTGCCACAATCCATGGAAATATTTCCGCATAACTAACACCACATCGTGTACCTTCCAGCTATTTCCAAATTCAATGGCGTCACCGATAATTCCAGTTCTTGTAATAAAGTCGTTGCCGTCTTTTCCGTCATAGTTGCCACACAAGCCACAAACTTTACCCTGGAAAGAAAAGCGATTCAATAACTTAACCTTAAGCTTATTTCGCACCCAAATGAAATGCACACATTTTAACTATAGGTTCAATCCGCCGTCGGCACATCTCTTACACAGCCGTTGCATTCAATGTACTTAAAAACATTTTTGAACCAATCCATCATGACGCCATCAAATGCACCAGGACAACATGTCGCTCGAAAAATCGTTACCAAGTGGATAACCGGGACCAAGGCTACCGTGGTTACTGTTAAATCTAAAACCAGGGTTCGACTGCATTATTTGCGAAATCACTCCGTGCACCATCTCTGATTTTTGACGATTTAACACTGAAGGTGAAGCTGGTGAAGATGTACACTCATGGTTTATTGAAAATCTATACAGTTTGCTAAAATTGCTTTCATGCAAACTGAAGCGGAATTGCTTACAACCAACTTGTTTGAGAAATGTTTCTGCAAAAGAAATTCTGCAATAAGTTGGAAAGTAGTTTTTAAAGTTATGATTTTGTGCCAACTGCATTTCGACCACGCATTTTTCCATGCCGCTGGCTGTACTGTTGAATCAATTTCTTTCCGTGACGGTAAAACTGTTTAAACATCGTCATCCTCGTCAAACGTGAGACTCCTACATCGCTTTGCAAGTATATGTTGCCGGACCAGGCAAACACACACCATTTGATTTGTTAAGGTAACCACACACCTGGTACTCTGGTGTCAAGCGAACGTAGATACGTGTTCCATTGTCCCAGAGAATGGTGATGCCAATGCAGGTGCTGATTTCGGTGAAGAGGCCCTTCTGTTTGACGACGAAGATCTCCGCTTCGCGGTTGTGGGTGAAGCCAGTGACGGCTCGGCGGTGGCGACTGAACGGAATCTCGCGGATCTCCGGCGCTTTGCCTTGGGTCAGCACGATCTGCTGGCTCTGTGACGAAACAAAGGTTATACTCAGCAAGAGCTGCGGTAGAATTTATTTCGCCGTGTGGCATACCTACTAACGGGGAAGCGGTTTTTAAAATCTTTGTCTGCATTTTAATGCGCGAAATACAGTAGGACATGAAAGTTTTACTGAGGAAGTTGTTCCAGGAAACTTTGATGTTTTCCGCCGAAGGATTACGTTCGCGCTTTAACTTCATGCGTGCTGGCATGGGGTGATCCCGTTAGCCTAATGCAGTGGTTTTTAACCTTGGGTCCGCGAACCCTTTTGGGGGCTATGAATACGTTTTAGGGTGCCCGTAAACCAAAATCCAATCAAGGTAATCCACTAGTTTGGCCCAACAGGGCCATCTTTGAGCTTGATCGCACCACAGCTGTAGTCTGACATGTTCATGTTGCTGGTCGACTGCCTTTTTTTTGCTTGACTTTGGGTGAGGGAAATTGGCGCCAGGCCGAAGTCTGAATTTTGCTTCTTGTCGGGGCTGTTGAGGTTCTCACGCTAAGAAAAGACCAAACCAATTTTCTAAATAAACGAACAAAACGAAGGGATCCGCAGAGGTTTTGGGTGAAGTGAAAGAGGTCCGCAGCGAAAAACAAGTTTGAGAATCACTGATAACGCAATGTGGCTGCGTTGCTCGCAAAGTAGAATTACGGATCAAGCAATCGGTATGGCCGGTGGTAAAACGAAATTACATCAGAAGAAGACAAGACTTGTGGCGCTGTGTGAAAGAATAGTGACTGCCGTTTGATTAGATTATCCGCGGACTTGCAAACGTATTTCTTCACCGATGGCAAGGAAGCGTTTGTGACGGGAAGCTCCAAAATAACGAAACACCGCGATTAATTTTACTAGTGAAAAATCATTAGCATGCTTTACGAAAGTTCAGAAACCGTAGGAGAAAAAACTGCATATTTTGCTGAATTTTTGCGCAAAAATCTTTTAGTTCGGAGTGTGTCGTAGTTACGTCGGGAGTTGGTCATACAGAAAACCTCCGCTTTATTGTGACGTCGTTGCTACCAAAATCTTGGGGAAATGGAGTAAACTGCTCTTTGTAAACGCATCACCGCTCCACTGAGTACTCGCTGCCAGGGAAAAACAGCAGCGTAAAGATGGCTTCGCACAGAATCCCGTTACCGCTTACAAACCGGCTTATGGCCAACGACAGTCTTCACACATGCTCCGTTGGCCGTATCCTGCTGCATTTTCTCGGTTTCGAACGGCTTACGGCTTGCTTAAAATTGGTTTAAGTAATCCGGACTGCCGTGGTTGTCGGTGATGGTGTTCTTGCTGTATGTGTGAAGACTGCCGTTGGCCCTAAGCCGGTTCGTAAGCCGTAACCGGGTTCTGTGTGAAATGACCTTTACAATGTTTCCGATCAGTGTTCAAGAGTATCTGTGTAAACTTTCAATCATCCGACGTTGACCGCATTGATTAATTCTACCCTCGCCTTGAGAAGAAATCCTGAAGTATTCAATTTTAGCAAGATGTTTTTGCCAAGATGTGTATAACCAAGAGGGCTGATGATAACTTACCCAACTTATCTTAGACAAAAAGGTGTTCTATTTAAACAATGGCCAGGCTAGACAATTTCAGGAATCTATGCTCAAAATGCACGGCCGTTAAGTCCAGGGACACACACAGCCAGTGAGGTTAATGGGGTGGGCGATTCAGTAACATTAGGTGGTCAAGTCCCATTACAGGTTCACTACAGTAAGAGAGATGAAGTATACTTCACAACTCTGCTTTAACAAAACAATGGATGCAAATTGCCTTATATCGCGAATGCTATTTTCTGAATTGCACAAAATCATGGTGAATGAAGTTACTTTCCTTGGTTTTAAGGGGGGGGGGGCGATCGAACCAATCGTTCCCCTGGATCCGCCCTTGGTTAAGTCAAAGTTTCCTGTCATGCTTTCTCAACTGATGCAAATTGCAAATATTTACTAAAAGAGCTCATACCTTGATGGAAACGATGACCGATTTGGAGCAGGTGATGCCTGTGGTGCCGCACTTAACGTTCTTGGTGACAACGCTGAACAATCCACCACCGATATTGTTCGGGCAGAAGTCCTGACGAAATACGTAAGTTTTATTCAGGCATTCGAGCAAATCAATGTCACACAACGAGGTTCGAGCAGCACACACGTTTTCGTGCAAAAATTAACGTATCCTTTTCTTGCAGAGACAAGGTCCAGATGCTGTAAAAGAAGATTGTAAAAGTTTAAAGAAAGAATTTTGCGTTGAGAAACACTTAGAAAAGGACGGGGAGTTTTTAAAAAAATATGACCGCTACTACAAACATTAGAATGCAGAATGGGTCTCTCGACGCACCAAGAACGATCAACCAAGTTTCGTGAAGGCTTAAACTATTCTTTTGTTTTTGACGTAACAAACAACAAAAGTTTGCCTTCGTGGAGATGTGTTTGTACAGGTGCCTCCTCACGTTTCTTGTAAATACTGGTCACATATTTTCGCTTGTTTATGCCTTATTGACACAACCGTAGATGCTGTCATTTTAAAATTTAAAACCTGACTTGCATTAAGGAAATTCCTGCAAAAAAGAATTGTTAGGAGTAGTAAGCTGAATATTTGTTGAAAATAATGCTGCTGAGCAACACACCGTAGCCAGGACGTATTCGCACTCGCCGTGGAAGTCGTACATCAATCCGTCAAATGTCTGGTAGTGGGAACCGCCGCTGGACGAACAGGTCTTTGTGCACTGGTCAGCTGTGCAGGTGAATGTTCCAGAATTGCAAGTGCTGCAAAGCGAACGTCAGTTTTCCCAAGCAGTATAAACCTTGCGAAACATGGCTCAGGAAAATTTTCTACCGTCGGATTTTTTACCCTTTTCGAATTTCAAACGCATGCAAATGAAATTCAAACATGTCTGATTGAAAGCACAGAAGTTTCGGGATCGAAGCTTGAGCACCGACCCGAAATGTCACAGAAAGCAAAACCTGAGCAGCTCACCAAACATTGCAATCGCCTTGGTAGCTTTCACCGGGCTGGAAATATTTTCCTCCTGCTCCCACGCAGCCGCACTCGCTCTGCGGAACGCACTTGTTGTCCGGCGTCGCATATTTCCCGGTCGGGCAGGAGCAACCTGAAAGGTTTTCGTCAGTGATTTCAATTGCTGCCCTTGCTTTGCTGAGTCAAAGCTGCTGATTGGGATCGGTTCCACAAACACAGACATAAGGGTTTCAACTGCAGGCAGAAAAATGAAATAAAAAGGACCATTAAGTCGCTCATCAACCAGCCATCCGTATCTATTCGCAACATTTTTGAGCATGGGAGTCGGAGGATTTTTTCCAGGGGGAGCCACTAGCGTATTTTTCAAAATTTTTCTAGGGGAGCCACAAGTGGTGAAATTTATTTTTTCCCACTCGAAAATGGGAAAACAACCTTTTTAGCTCCATTTTTCAAAATCGGGGGGGCCAAGACCCCCTGCCCCCTCTTGCGACGCCCATGTTTTTGATAAGAACAAAACACAGAATAAATTAGAAGCGAAAATCCTGACTGTTTGTTTTGTTTCTTCACAGATAGTAGTCCATGCAGGCATGTCGAGAAAACCAAGATAATTTAAAACAAGAATCAACTTCTGAAAAAAGATTGATTATAACTAAAAACTAAAGATTAGATTTTGTTTTAGTTACCTGGCCAGCACTCATCTATCACAGTGAAGCGGTAGGGAAATTCGCAGCTTCCGCCTCCCACTCCAGTCGGGAAACCATTTTCATCGACCGAGCAATCGAAATATTCGAGTTCTCCTGGACACTCGATGTCTGAAAAATCATGTGTGATATTGAAGCTTCTCTACGTTGTTCTTTCTAAAGTCGCAATTTGGCGCTCACGCTACTTAGACTTTTGTAGCTTCTAAAGTGAATTTGCTATACTTCACGAATGTTTTTGTTGATACCATTAAATCTTTCCTGACGTTTTTATTCACAGAGAGCAAGTTCCTCGGGTCAACATCAAATGGAATAATCTAGTAAACCTTTTTGGTTTTAGTATGACTTTTTTTCTTAGAAGACAACAGAACAGCAACTTTAAAACTTCAGGTCCTACCAACAGCAAGTTGCAAGTAATCCCAAGGACCGACAAGGAAAAAGTTGAAACTAACTTAGAACTAACAGAAAACGTTATTTTGCAGATTCAGCTCACCAATTATGTAGCACTCCATTTTGCCACCGTCGCACGTGCTGTCGACAAAAGTAATAAATTCTAAGTCACAGACGTGATACTTTTCCCAAGCAAGTCAAGGTACAAAATTTTCTTCACAGTATCTTTATGGTCTGTTCATGTTTAAAATATGTCTCATACTCGACGGACGAGTAGGGAGCAGTAGACGTTATTATTAAAAATGAAAACCGCTGCCACTGGCAGACCATCAAGTTTGTTTCACTTCCTGAAAACTTGATGTACAAAAAACCGAACGTCAAGAGGTATCTTTGAATAACATCGTGTCTTCGTTCAACTCTATTCAGCGCTCAAACATACCATTTCTTGGAATTATTCATAAAGCTGGCCTCGTCTCCGTTGGCGTACCACTTGCCATCGTAAAAGCATCCACAATCCTCAGCAGCAACACAAGTCTCTGCAGTGTGTAAGAGTACGATTTACACGCTTGTATCTTTCCGGTTTTAACGAGAACCCTAAAGATTCTAAACTCTGTCTCTATAAGTTTGCAACGCGTTTAGGTTTGCGGTGGAATTTTCTCAGCGCTTCCAGGGTTGTTGCCAGCAAACCAGTGGGAGGGTTTCATGTTCACATCTGCAGGACTTTGATTGTTGAACGTTGCCAGGCTTGCCGCAAGTGCAATTCAAAACAAGGAACAAACCGTTTTCGCGCCTGGAAAACAAACTAATGAAAGTCTGACGCTATTCAAGTTAAGCTCAAACTTAAAAAAAAACGTTTATAATCCTCAGGTAAACATCGCCGCGCCGGACGCGAATTCCGGCTGACGGCGTGACGTCATATTTGGTGGTTATTACGAACTTCCGGCAGCGAAGCGTCGCGATCAGGCTGCGAAATTGAATCAAACTGTTTAGAACAAGGTACTCGCCGTCAAAGTTCTCGTATGTTCCTTCAGGGCAGAAGCAGCCAGGGTAACAGTCGCGCGTGCAGAAAAGCTCGATTGACTGGCAGGATGCAGTGCAGGTGTTTCCGCACTCGTTGAACACCTTGTTGGCAGGGCAGACGACCGCTGTGACGGCAAAAAAGCAATCTGAACTTGAGCATGGCGGACTTTATGCTGAAAACGTGAATGCCATTACAACGGAAGTTAAATAAAAACAGACGTTTTTGTAAAATTTGATACACACGAAGCGACCAAAGTTCACAAACCCGAAAAAAAGCAAACCTAAAAATACCATCAAGGTGGTCACTGGTCAAAGCTCTTGACCGTGCACCCCCACCATCAACTTACGGCAGGACTCGATCAGTTGCGCCGTAAGGCGTTTATCCGGAACGCCGTATTCTGAGCACGTGCTCACGACCGCCGTGGCGTAGAGACAAGTCACCAACGGGACCATTTCTTGGGGCGTGTTGCAGGCGTCCTCGACGCACATCCTCCTGACGTGTTCGAGGTTTACGTAAGCACCGCACGTCTTGTGTGCGTCGTCGATGATGTAACCGCAGACGCGTTCGATATCGTCGTCTGCAAATCAACTGACATTGCTGGAAACGCAGGTTTGAGCCAAGAACAAAGGCAAGCTTTCGACGTCATCTCAACTTGGAAAACTGAAAACAAGCGGCATGACCCTGTGGACACGTTTCACCTATACGCGCTTCAAGAGTGTCTTATAGGGTCAACGTTCGTTAGCGTCATTAAGCAAATGGTTAATGCAATGTCTCGCGCATCAGTACATCATGTATTTGCCATTTCTTCCAAGAATATAGCAAACGTGGGAGAGAAATAGACATCCGTATACAACAAAAACAACGAATTGGTTCACTTATGACAAATCTATATCAGACTGAGATAAAAAAGCTGGCAATGGTGTCAACTCAACCAAGCTCTTACGGTAGCAAATGGAAGGCCAGTAGATGACGTCACTGCAGGTGGAACCTTCTTTCTTCCAACTTTGCACGAATTCGCCGAAACCCTTGAAAAGAAATCAGAACAATTGAAGCATATTCTCCGAAAAGGAATATTTCGAGAAATATGAGGCTTTGATCAACATAGAAAATTATTTTTCAAAAACCTTTCGCGGCTAACAAACAACGAAATTACGAAATTATAGCATGTGTATGACATTTTCAAAGCATTGCAAAGGCGTATGAACAAAAGGCAGTCGATTTTTTTCCGAGTAGCAGCTTTATTTCATGTTGCATTGCCTTCACCCTAAATTTTGTTTTGCAATTTAGCACTTGGAAAGGAAAAAAACTGACAGTATTTTCAGACTAGTTATCACATATAAGTTTTTCTGTATTTGTTTTTCTTTCATCATAGACACTACACGCAAATGTCGCTCAAAAATGATCCTCCAATTGTGATTATTGCGAAAGCACTTTTGGTTGTTTCCGGATCATGTGTCTGCAAACTTTTTAACCACTTCAGTAAGTTTTCTTGCACGTTTAAATAAACAGAGATCATGGGCGTCGATAGGATTTTCAAGGGGGGGGGTAATAGTGGATTTTTGCAAGACGTGAAAAAATAGTGAAATTCATTTTACCCACTAGAAACTAAAAGAACAACTTTTTGTTGCTATAAAGGTAATACGAAAATGTCAAATATCAAAATCGAAGCGGGGAAGCCCCCCTTCCGACCCCCATGACAGTCATCTGCACCTTCCATTTTGAAACTGTTGACAAACATCGAATCGTTTTCACGCAGAAAGCAACCAACGTACAGCAGGTTCGCCGGAAGGCATCACCATGTCGTCACCCTGCTTCTCATTGAAATTTCCGGCGACGCCTCGCAGCTGCCCGGCCATGCTCCCTGGGGCGCGGACGAAAACAGCGCCGACCCCGTCGAATACAACCCACATGTCGCTTTGCACCAAGTGCACGGTGAAACCTGCTTCCTGGTATCGATTCACCTCCACGCCGCCTGCGCAAAACCAATCAGTCGTTCGCTTGTGCCTCATGCAAAAGAAAGACTGCTCCAGATTTTTAAGTTTCAAAGTGAAAAAATGCTACGTCGTTAAGCGTGACACATAAACTGCACGCTCAGGCGTGACACAAGTAAATAACAATGGAAAATGAGCGACACAAGAAACACTAGCGACGAATTTAATTCACCAACCACGTCCGTGATAAAAAAAAAGAAACCGAGAAGCTGATGCGTTGTGGTAAATTGCTTCGTCAGTGTCGTTTGCACTTTTCGAAACAGCCTTAACAACTCCCCGCAGGTATTATCAAATATCAAACAGCTTAATTTGTGCTTGCGAATAAGAGCGAAGTCTACGATGCTCTTTATTTCGTATTTTTGCAGCACACAAACCTGCTGAGTTTGTCGAATTGGTGTCCTACTCTGAATACTGGAGAGCGATGCTTTGAGGAGGCAAAACAAACTGAGAAAAATCATCTCTTTTGCATTGGCAGATAATATTGTGCAGCGTTTTAACTGCTCGGAGGAAATGTGTCAAATATTCATGTTGCTATTGAATCTGTGGTACTTCTGACAAAAACGAGCAACTTCGCTTCGGCAATTTTAAGTTTGCGTAGCTGGCAGCTTCCGGGAGAAAACACGCAGATTGCTGATTTACTGATGGAGACAATGTCAGATTGGATTCCTAAGATTGTCGCAAAACAACAAGAGGTTGATTTGTTTCATACCCTACCAGTGCGCATGTCTTCACTTACTCTTGGCATGAGGTATTTCCTGAGGCTTCATTAGGCCGTGCGCATCGTCGCTGTGCTTTCCCATCAGTAGGCGCCCGTCGGTGTCGAGGCGATAATGCATCATGTGAGATTTGACTTTAACCAAGATGTCGACTTTTTTCTTAAGGTTGAAAAGGTCGCCCTGAACGTCAAAAAGATTTCAGCTTGATCTTCTGGCCACCGTTTCTTTTGTTGCTTTTGCCATGCAGAACACCTTTTGTTACGAAACCGGAATCATCATCGTCAATTGATCTCAAAATTCAAGTACTGACTACGTGAAACGTAACAAAACCAAGGTTTGCACTTTCCTTGCCAAGTAATATGAAAACAACGAAGCTGCAAGTCATTATTACCTTTTAAACAGAACCTTGAACTAGCCTTGCAGATGTTTTCGTCGGGCAGAAATACATCATTTTTGAAAAAAATAATATAAAACTTTCATAACGTGATGTCCAGAGAAAAGCGATGCTAACTGTCAAAATTATGTAATTTTTCCAGTGATTGCAAGTCTCAAGTTAATGACTCGAGTCACAATTTTTAGAGACTCGATTTGACTCGAGTCACCTTTTGTAAAGACTGTGTGATGACTCAACTTGAGCCGCGTTATGTAAAGACGATGCGATGACTCGACTCATAATGTACAGTATATGAAAAGACTAGACTCGAGTTATGTTCATTTTTTATTGAGTCATATCAAGAACAAAATTTTTATTTGTGACCTGACATTAATGGTTCGAAGAAATTTGTGACTCAGCACTAATTTGATTCCATAGGAAAAACTTTCTGATGACTCTGACTCCACTCAGGCTTGAAGATGTTGTATATCGAATCATAACTCGACAAACGTGCATCGACCAAGTCTCCAATTATCTTTCGTAAGCTTTTAGAGATTTGTGAAGTTTTGCAGTTTCAAAAGTATTTTCGGTTAATACCTTGTTTGATAAACAAGTGCGTTTCTTGGTTATGGCTCATGTGGGCAAAACTTAGTAGCAGTCAAATAATTTAGTAAAATGACGTAGAATCATTTGCATCCATTTCCAAGCGTTTTAAGAGCGATGTTCAAATTTCGAATCGACAACCCAGAAAAATAAAAAAGTGGCGCTGACCTGAAAACGTTTCGTTGTTTTAGCAGTTGAGAAAAATTATTTTAAAAAAATTAATAATTTGCAAGACAGCAGCCTCAGCTGTGTGCGCTGCCAAGCAGTATGAAACTCACAAGTCACGACTGCCAAAATCAGGTATCAAGCAGGGCTGTGGAGCCGGAGCACGGATCCGGAGCCCAAGCGATTTTGAATGGCTGGAACCGGAGCCAAAAACTTCTTGACAGTGGAGCCGGAGCCTGAAATTTGTGTTTCGGTTCCACAGACATATTTTCTGGGTAAAGCGAGTTGTACAAACAATGCAATGGTTTTTAGTTTTCAATGGACCAAATCTTTTGGAGACGGAGCCAAAAAACGTAGATGCCTAGAGCCGGAGCCTGAAATTTGAGTTCAGGATCCACAGCCCCGCTTGCTGGTATAGTCTAGTCCAGAAGTTCTGCCGCTCATCTTTCCAAGAGATACATGGTCCAAGTGCAGACCACGAATCGCAAAACACTCACCTCCCTGACGTTGGTGACGTAGATGCGGAAAGTCCCAGCCTCGTCCTCGGACAAGATGTAGGGGCAGTCGGCGGCCTCGGTGAAAAACTCGCCGTCGAAGGTCACGAAGTGGTAGTGGCCGAAAGCGGCCGCAGTGGCCGAGCAGACGTAATCGGTGCAGCTCCAAAGCCCTTCCTTACAGGTGCTGCGTGAAACGGACAAGAGTTTTGAAACGTCGGCAATGTGATTATAATATTCAAAGCATAGGAAGCAGTTGCAGGCGTCGGACTTGTACTCATTAGCAGCAAGTATCTTCGCTCGCTAAGGCTGCCAAATCATCTCCGGAGCGAGCCGACCGCTTTTCAGCAAAATATTGTACATATCTCTATTCCAGATAGACGATCGACGACAGTTCCGATTTGTTGAAGTTTTCAAGAACCTAAGTTAAATTCTCTGCCAACCTTCCCCCGATTATCGAACTGATTTCTATTTATTTTCCACGAAACCCTCAAACATTCGGAAATTATCTTCAATAGGCAAAGCAAAACGCAGAGAGCGTAATGAAAAGCGTACGCACACGCGTTAGACAAAGCGCCTTTCTCAAAGCAGTATGCCCGCAGCAAACATTTCCTAACAGCTCATCCAGATAATTGATTCCAGTGCTACAGCTTGGCATAGTTGAACGCGAGACAAGCACGCAACATTGTGCAGTCAACACGGAAACACACCAGTGGTGTGGCCGTCCCGACCAGGAACCAAGCCAAAATGCAGTATATAGCCGTAGCGAAAAGTTCCAAACTGCTCAAAACGTAGTTTTCCTGGAGCCCTAGATTGGTGATATACACAGCGGAATTCTTACCATTCGTTGCACCGTTCTGATCTCGATTCGCCGTTCGCAAAGCTCTTTCCCATGTAGGTGCAAGAGCACTGCTCAACTGCTTTGCACGAACGCGAATGTTTGTCCCACAACGTACCTACAGGGGGACAAACCACAAACGATATTCTTAGCATGAAAACGCGAAAAATAGTGCCACGTAAAATAACTTACACGAATGTGACACGTTAAACCCATTCTGATACTTTGGTAAGTTCAAACCTCATCAAACACGCATACGATTTTTGGTATTTTAATTGTAGCAGCAGAAATGTACAATTTTTAATACTGAATTTGATCTACTTTAATTTGCACATTAAGAAAAACGGGTCAAACATGCTTGATACTACAGACACTGTTGTTCGTTTAAGGGTAATTCTACTGCAGTAGATGCACACGTCCTTACCATCGGTGCATTCACATCGAGCCAAGCACGGTGTGTAGAACATGTCCAACAATCCGACAGAGTCACAGCTCGGCACATTTCCACGGCCACACTCAGTCCACTGCATGCTTCCGTCGCAAGGGATACCTGCGATCGAAAGCAGTTTACCAAAAGACTGCAAGGACGACTGAGCAAACAAAAAATGCAATTTGAAAATCTTTCCAGCGCAGAAGGTGTTAAGCAAAGCATTTAGCAATCCAACACTGAATTTCAGATGAATGCTGACAGTCTGCACTTTTAGTTTCCACTGCAGCAGGCGCTACTTCCATCCGAGCACAGACGCAAACAACACTTTCATTATATATATGGCAGCGCGAGCAACACGGCACGTTTTAATAAAAAAATCTTTTATTTTACGAAAATGTAGTTCAGGGAAGCAATGTTTATAAGTTTGTAACATTGGTGCCAATTTTTCCGCTAAGTGCAGAAAATGGGTGTTAAAGGGGTAAAATGGCTTGCAGTGTAGGTAGAAACAAGGTTGAAAAACATAGTTGCCCGAAACGATTTTAAAGATTTTTGGCCTGTTATCAAAAGATTTTTTGTCTAGAAAATTTTTGAACACCGAAAGATCAAAGTTACTTCACCAAATTACACAGAATACCATTTTCAAATAAACAGAATCCTTGCACGGAACAAGTACGACTGCTCCTTTTGTTTGGTTCACATAAAAGTGATGTATCAGTTCGAGCAGCAAATTTAAATTTAAAGGTAATAAAAATGAAAACAGAGTGCGATTTAGACCACTTTTCATAGAGAATATGTTTTGGGCATGAGTACAAGTCAAACAAGAATCACCAAAATAAATAAAGATATCACGAAGAAATAATTTAAACGTCCACAGATTTTCACAATAAGATAAAAAAATTGGAAACATTTTTAAGGGATGGTTGTAGCAACATAGCTTGCAGATTTCGTTTGAAGGATTAAACAGGTTGACTTGACAAAGAAGATCTTGACTAATTGTATAAGCTCCTTTTCAAAGCGCAAGTCATTGCGGCATTGACTGGTGACGTCACGAATGACTTACGTGACCTCAGAAAGTGATTGTTTTAAGCTCAAGAATAACTCTCAGCAGTCAAGAACAATTTTTTGGCGAAATGAATAACTGCACTAGCATACCACATGATGGCGAACGCCAATCCGAGATGAGAACGTCGCTGAAGGCGCACACGCGGGCGTACTGCTGGCCTATGTCACACAGACAGTCCTCATTGTTCATATAGTCGCACAGGCACATTTCCTTGATACACTGTTGCACGAAAGGTCGGGGGTCTACCACGCTGTTACAAGCGGCCAGTCCATCGTTGGCGAGGAACATGCACGCCGCCAAGACATCCTGTGACGATGTGGGCGGTTGAAATTTCAATTTTGAAAATGCAAAGCAACAAAAGCAACAGCGCTACGTTTATAGTTGGTTTATTTCAGAGCAAAATGATAACACCCAACTCAGCGCAGTCATTGCGGAAAGCATTTTGACATGCAATTTCAGAAGTTGCTAACAATTTTTTTCCATCTGTGTTCTGCGAGGGCCCCCGTTGTTCAATCCTTTCAGTCCAAAGTCCAAAGCGCACGAGAACATATCATTGCTCACGTTAACAAACTATAAGGAATTACTAACAGCTGAGCGTAATCGACATGGCCCACGAGAGGGGGTACAAGAGGTTCGTCGTACCCGGGATCTGGACCCGGTAGATACTAGCATTGGCGTACGAGGCAGGGGGTCGGGAGGGGCGGCCGCCCCCCAGGCTTGAAAAATTTCAGGGCAAACTCTGTTTTCAGGGCAAGCGCTAGTTGCTCAACACTCGGAATGTGAAAAGTATATTCAATGCAGTTAAAATTTTCAGGGAAACTCTGTTTTTCAGGGCAAGCGCAAATTGATCAAAACTCCTGAATGTGAAAAGGACATTCAATGCAGTGAAAAATTTCAGGGCAACTGTTTTTTCAGGGCAAGCGCAAGTTGCTCAAAAATTCTGAATGTAAAAAGTATATTCCATGCAGTGAAATTTTTCAGAGCCACTCTGTGTTTCAGGGCAAGCGCTAGTTGCTCAAAAATCCTGAATGATAAAAAATATTTCAATACAGTGAAAAATTCCAGGGCAACTTTGTTTTTCAGGGCAAGCGCTAGTTGCTCAAAAATCCTTAATAATAAAAATATATATTCAGTACTATGAATTCAGGGCACCCTCTGTTTTTCAGGGCAAGCGCAAGTTGCTCAAAACTACGGAATGTAAAAATTATATTCAATTACAGTGAAAATTTTAGGGGAAACTCTGTTTTCAGGGCAAGCACAAGTTGTTAAAAATCCTGAATGTAAAAAGTATATTCAATACAGTGAAATTTTTCAGAGCAACTCTGTTTTTTCAGGGCAAACGCAAGTTGCTCAAAAATTGTGAACTGTGAAATATTTTCAATACAGTGTATAGTCACTTGGGGGCGATCCGTGCAATTTGGGCTAGTGTAGTTTGTAATCTGGACCAAAGTCGTGATTGGTTATAGTGACTTTGATCTGGACCAATCCGTCGTTTTCTGTAAAAATCGAACAATCGGATGTCGATAGTTCAACAGCTTGATATAAGAATTCGGTAACTCTTTCTTTTTAGTTTTCGAGTCTTTGTTCGTTTTCGCTGGGTAGATTTTTTTGATTAACAGGAGTTTCAGA
>JGI24021J15306_10004678_pt1 | contig 16002 bp, 7 predicted proteins | sample Ectturendosymbi1_FD_15306 | JGI IMG/M metagenome (IMG submission 15306) | reverse complement strand
TGAATCCGTAGAGGGTTTGAACAGCTCTCTAGCTCAATTGCCTGGCGAGTTATAGGATTGCAAAGCTCTGCAAGAAAAGTGGCGNACGCGGGACTGAAAGGGCTAGAGAGGTATACATCGCGGTGACAACGTAACAGATTTGCAAAATTTGAAAATTTCGTTTTTTGTTTTACAAGAAACTGACTACCTTTTCTTATTTTCGGTCATTGTAACACTTACCCTGAATCTGAGGGTGTCATTGAAACCTTCTGAGTAGGTGTGATCCATGTGGGTGGACCTGCTCTACAAGCTCATTTATCTTGGAGCCAGGATTGCGGAGTCGGAGGTAAAATATCCAACTCCGACCTTTCCAAAATTTCCGACTCCCGACTCCGGCCTTTCCAAAATTTCCGACTCCCGACTCCTTAACATAAAGGGAATGAAATTTAGCTGGTAAAATCAATGGAAACGTGGTGCACAGCAAGAAATCTCTGTTTCAACAAAAGTTTCAAAAGAAACTACCATTTCGACAGGAATTCCCAATTTAAAGGTGTGATTTAAAAAATAATCCAATTGAACATCCGGTGTCGGAGTCGGACAAAAACATCCGACTCCGACTCCCAGAGTTGTTAGGAATTCGAATCCGACTCCACCCAAAAACCCCTGACTCCTTACGATTCCGGGTATTGCAAGTGGCACCCCGGTTGGAAGGAACCACTGCTTTGGAGTGTTATTTCGCAGTAAAGTACTTGCAATGCGTCGGCAGGAAACAGAGATAGCCAAGTACGAGTAAAAGTTTGGCAGTAATGGTGCTTCTAGAAGAGGGGTTACCAACCTTTCTCTGACCATGTATCCCTTCAGCATTTCGACAGATGAGCCTGTACCCCTAAAACTTCTTATGACAAAATATTTCATCATGATCAATCATAAATATACTTAACCATACGCATATAATGTTTTTTGAAAAAATATTCACTGATAAATATTTGGAAATAAACAACATATAAATATATTTTTCCCTTCTATTGCCAACAGCTTTTCAGATAGGTAAATGTACCCCTAGGGGTACATGTTCCCAGGTTGGGAACCCTTGCCTAGAAAAAGATACTGTAAATAATAAGACTGTTGCTTCTACAGTAGTTTAACGTACCGGCCCCTTTCACAGCTTGCTCATGTGACCTGTTACCTAAAAATGTCAAGTATGTTTGTTTCAGCAATAGTGTACTCTTGGGAACACTGGAGCGCAGTCTCCTAACTTTTTGAAATTCTCCACTAACGTGAAAGCATGTCTTCTTCACAACGGAGTGTTACCGCATTCCTTTACTAGCACTACACCACAAGCGATATTGCAGTTATGAAAAAGTAATGCTTGAAATGTTAGCCGGATTTTTTTAAGGAATACTAAGGCTAGAACTGTGTCCGCATTGACCTTGTAACAGGGAGCCACTCACTCATGACTCCACTGATCTAAAGCAAACTAAACGTGCGTTGGGTGTGCGACCGTGATTAGTTGTGCCTAACCGTGATGATTCGTACCATATTTTTGCACAAAAAAGAAATTTAAAACTCCTCGACACTTCCAAAATTTTGTTAGTCATACACAATAAAAAAAAGGAAACGTTTCGTACGAAGATAGACGAGCTGTTCTGCTCGTTTTTAGTTCATTGTGCTGACTAAAATTTGCAGAAGTTAAAAATTCACATTGTATTGACTAAAGTTTACACAAGACAGACTACTATTGAGTGGATGCAAACACTGGAATGTAGCCGTTTGAACAAAGTAAATGTGGGTATAAACGCCACGGTTTAACATTGAAAAGATAGAGGAAAAGTTCAACAATACGTAACAAGAAGCAGGGGTGGATCCAGGGGAGGAGAGCGCTCCCCTAAAACCTACGAAAGTAACTTTTTTCACCATAATTTTGTACACTTCGAAAAACAACATTCGCGATATAAGGCCATTTTGTTGTCCATTTTTTTGTCACAGAAGTGTTGTGAAGTATACCTCACCCCTCTTACAGTAGCGAAGCCTTTATCGACTTGACTACCAAATATTACTGAAATCAAACCCCTGGCCTAATCTCACTGGCTGGATCCGCCACTGACAAGAAGTTAAATATAGATGATGTTTGGGCAGGGTTTCCAAGAGAAATCTTTTTAGGCGGAACAAAACACATTTTCGGGCCCCAGAGCTGCAAAATTATTTTGAAATAATAAAAATTGAGGCCAATTAATGTGCATCAAGCTTCAACAGGCGCTCGTTTATTGAACATATGAAACATTATGTTAAAACATACCGGTATTCAATTAATGTGACAATATTACCATTTTTTAAACATGGCTTTCAAATGTTCATAGTAAAATCTTATCACGGAAGAAACTAGAAAAAAATGCCGCAGTCTCAGAATGTATGAGGTTGATCGAGGTTGACTGAAACGCTGTTAGTGAAATGAGACTGCGACCTCATTGAATAACTGTATCCTTGGAATAAGCTTACTTATTATAACAAAAATGAAGGCAGAGAACGAAATATTTTGTCAACCAACTATTGCTTCTCTTTTTGACCGCGAGCCACGCGGGCTACAGGCCGGCGACCACTGCTTTAAAGCATCCTGACGAAATACTGAGTGGTTAGTTTCTCCTGTAAGGTTTCGAAATCTTCAGATTTCTGGGTATGTCCGCTAATCCTAAACTCACATTCGATAGCCTGTATCTGCTTTCGGCGCAAGTTTTACAATCAGTTAAATGCACGGCACACCGCCGCGGTGCACTATATTCGTAATCGCTTGCGTTCTGCACTGCAGATAGGCTACTTGTTAATTTTTAACTTTTTTAGTTATCTTACACATATGCGCTACATTCGAGGGCTACTGTTGTTAGATTAGTTTTTATTGTGAACTGACATGATTCCATTCAAATTTCACTTGAAGTATCTCTTAGCTTGAAACTACTGGTTTATGGGAAAGAGTTTTATTAAAGATTTGTTTGAAAATGAAAGACGTAAAGGAAAATTCAGTTCAATGGACAGACCGGGACAGTAATCGTGAATGTCTTGAATTCGACAAAGTAGGCAAACATTCAAGTTCAACATAAATAATTACTGTTGATAATTAATTATCAATGCTTCATATCAGGAAAATGTACTGCCAGCAATTCACATTAAAATACATCACACTGGCTTACTAAATCCTTTTGGTCAGACCAGTTTTATCACCAGTATTAATTTCGCTACATTGTTCCGAGTTTGTTAGTAACAAACACTCAAATGTTGCTTCAGTCTCGGGCCCCTTCGTAGCTGTCGGGCCCCGGAACAATGTACTTGTTGGACGCCCCTCTCATAGGTCCTGTGTTTGGGGATTTCAGAAGTACTTTCCTTTACCTGGCTCAAAATTGCATTTATTTTATTGGCAAAGCGGGGTGGTACATAATGTATTACTCAAAATCTTTGTCTCCAAAATAAGTACGCAGTTTTGAATTCAAAAGAAAAAAATCAAATAAAAAAGGTTAATATTGGTTTTGAAAGCAAGGTTGAATCATCCCTGTACAATTTCCACCAGCATTATTTGATCACTGTCACTTGTTTTCGCATCCCTATAGGGAAGAGATCAAGAAGTATTTTGCTCGTCAGTTTCCGAACAAGCCAGTGTTTTCTTCCTTATGCTTGGGTTTTTTTACGCCGTATCTGCGCCTTACACTCGCTTGGATTTCTGTTCTGTGATGAAAGTTGTATACCCAGATACAGAAATGTGATCTGTAGACAACACTTATCATGAACTTTGCAGTCAATACCACGTTTTTAAGTAAATTTGGATTTTCCGTCTACATTCTAGAAGAACGTTTGATGCGCGAAACTTGTATAGCGTTTCCGTAATAAGGGATAAAAAACAACCTCTTGTCGCGTAAGAAGTTTGACAGAAATGGTAAGCTTTCTACAGTCCGCCGTATCACAAATGCGCTTGACCTGATGAACTCGCCATACTTTGNCGCTTGGAAGCAATGGTGAAAGATTTGTGTTCAACGCCCGTTTTTCAGCATAAATTAGACTAAATTTCTGTTTGTTTTGAAGCAATCGAAAACTTCACGCGTGAAAAGCAAACGCAGAAAATCGGGTTTTTGGTAACATTCTACATTTTTGCAAAATGTTTAATGTGTGGAAATCATGTTTTGGCTTTGATCTGGCACTTTCAAATATGTGTTTGCGTCATTTAAAGTTTTCTGATTGCAACTTTCAGTTCAAGAAAATTGGCTATCCGACCAGGGCACATCTATGGAACAGGAAAGCAAATCAATTTTGCCACAGCATGATGCCATCAGATTTGGAAGTCAATGGCAACTACAGATTTAGCCAGCAAGTGCAAATCAGCAATGTACGTATCGCCTGACTTGAAAATAATGAAGCCATACTACATAGTGTATACAGTGTTAATAAGTTTAACCGAAACCTGTATTTGCCTCATAGGTAGCCTATTACAATTTGAAATAACGGTGCAGGTACGCAGTTAGTTACACTTTGGTTTCACATCCCAATAGTGGCGTAGCAACTTCCAAGAGTGCAATTGTTCACCAACGATATTAATTCTTTAACTTCAGAATTAGCGCATCAGCACTTGATGTTATCCCTTTACAATTTCACATCATTCCTATTTTTAACACTGCAAGTAGCTATTTAGAGAAGTACTTGCTACGTTTAGTTGCTCCTGTCCAGGTGCACTACAGCAGGTGACTGAAAGTATGAATGCCTCACAAACTTGACCAATGATTTATGTATGAACCGCGGCCGCGCTGAGGTTTTCTAAATGTATACAATGTAAACGATAATATACTATTTAATCTGATTTTATAACATCCTACTTCAATTGTCACATAAAAATAAAATATTCTCAAATGCAAATCGATCCTATTGCTGCATTAAACCACGGCTCTTACCCAGGCCCGGATTAACCATTGGGCAAACCTGGCAAATGCCCGGGGCCTCACGCTTTTAGGGGCCTCGCGCTTGAATATCAAACCATCCTTTACTGGTTTTTCATGTTTTTAGGCTGCTCACCACGCGTCAAAATTGTAGAGCTTTTTGTTTACTCCGTTTATTACAGAGGCCTCAAACTCAGCTTGCTCTGAGGGCCAAATGAGGGCTTATAAAGCAAACCGAGGGCCGAGTTGCGCTGACGCTGACACAACAATGGCGGTATACGTGAACCTTGCTAGAAACGGCTATGGCTGTGCACATCTTATATCCCGCAAAAGGTATCATGAGTTAAAGGCAAATCATTTCTAGACGTCTCTGCTTTAGTGTAAAAAGAACTTGTTCACTCGCTAGTCGGGCACTTTTAAACACCGGTGAATAAACTAAACAACATAAATGTTAATTATTTGAAAATTCCCAAAAAGCATCGCGGGTCACACAAAACGCCCTCGCGGGTGGCGTGTTTAAGATCCGTGGTTTAGTATATTAAATACGTTAAGGAAACTGACGACTTTGGCATTTATCGTCTCTGAGTGACTTAATAGAATTGAACGAAACAGCACCCCGCTTTATGACATCAAAATCAGTGCATCCATGGGCGCCCGCAGAAATTTTTCCAGGGGAGCAACGTCGAAATTTTGTTCATCCTTTTCAGGTTGCTGACGATGCAATGCAAATGGACATTCACAAAATGCTTCACCCTTTCTACCCTATTAGTCTGTGCAGGTTGAATTCTCAATCTTTTGTCTGAAATGTTTTCTACACTTCTGCTATCAGAAATGCTTTATCTTTTCATAAACTGCCTAATATCCATTTTTTCGAGCATTTTCTACAAATAAGTCATAATTTAAGAATGATCAACGGCCAGAACAACATAGTGAGTCTCAACCGCTCATGTGCGTGCAAAAAATGCGCCGTCATGATACTGCTCGCAGCTGACTTTTTTCAAAAAGCACACATTCGCAGAGTGACAGAGGCTAGGTATCTTCAGTAAGTTCGTTACTAAGTATATCTAACACCTTTGCAATTACCGTATAATGCGCTGACGTAACAATTAGTTGCGAAGTTCTTGTCGCGATCGTGAGGGTATCAGTCTTAGATCAAACAAAGCGCTGTTGTCCACTAGGACTAGATCGTGTAACTACTGTAAAGCTCTCATCGCAAAATTTCAGTCAAGTAGTACTGTTCAAGTTGCTTTTGCGTGAATTTTGTTGAACATTTTTTGTAAACGGTGTACGTTTTAATCTGCGAGAGAGACACATCTTTCCTCAATACATACATGAATGGNCGATTTGTGCAGTGATGATGTTCAGAGAGTCTATGACAAAAAATTGTTGTGTAGTGTCACGGCAGCAAAAAATTGTTTTTCTGTGATACAACTTTATGTTTAAACAAATCAATCACATACGAACCGCCGTTCATGGTCACCCCAACTGTCTCTGAAGTGTAGGCTGCCAAATCGTATCAGTTTTGACCAGGCCCGTAACCAGCTGGTGACACCAGGGGGGGCGAAGAGTTTTCTAAGAGGGGCCCAAATTTTTTACACTATGTCCAGTAGATTTGAACTATGTCCAAAACATTTTTCTAGGGGGGCAAAAATTTTCTAGACCCCTGTTTACGGACCTGGTTTTGGCGTTTTTGACTGGTCAAATACTGTAGTACTGTTCAAGTTGCTTTTGCGTGAATTTTGAACATTTTTTGTAAACGGTATACTGTTTTGATCTGTGAGAGAGTGTAGACATATCTTTCTTCAATACAAAAGTGAATGGGCGATTTGTGCAGTGAAGGTGTTCAGAGAGTCTATATGACAAAGAAATTGTTGTGTAGCGTCACAGTAGCAAATACATATTTTTTGTGATACAACTGTCTGTTTGAACAAATTAACCACATACGAACCGCCGTACGTGGTCACCCCCAATTGTCTCTGAGGTGTAGGCTGCAAAATCATATCAAATTTGACGTTTTTGACAGGTGCTTCTGCAAAGTTGAAACCAGGGCATGTATAAGCTGGGCAGTTGTGCTAAGCGTTTAGTGGGCCTCGAGGTCACGACTTTGCCCGGGGCCTCGCGTTCATTTAATCCGGCCCTGCTCTTACCGGCGTCTTAAGTAGTTCTAACAAACATGGAGTTTACTTTTCGCCGAACAACTCGTGTTTGTGTTTTTCGCTAGACAGCTTGCGTGATGGAGTTTATTTTTCGCATTGCATTTCAGAAATATTTGGGTTTAAAGTAGACGTCACAAAATTTAAAAGTGCCTTCGCAATTTCAGGAAAGCGAGAGTGTCGATTTCGTGTGGAAGATAACGAGAAAACGTCGAAGAGTGTACATGTTGGAACAGCCAATCTTCAAGTCATAAAGCTAATTTGTATGGACTTGTAGACAAACCTATTGACAGTTGTACAGCTATTGCTTGTAGGCTGCCGGACCAATGGTAGAAATATTCAAGCTGCAGGTTTCAATCACTCTGGTATGTCACAGGAATTATTTAGGCATCGCAATCTTAAGTTCCAACTGATTGCTAGTGATGTTTTTTCTGCTTTCAAAAAAAAAAAACGTAACTTAATTTACTGCTTAACGTGCGCAAATTTTGAAGTAGCTGATTTGTATGCTTGTTGAGATTTTGTGTATCTTATGTCAATAAAATACGACTTCATTCGCCTCCATTAGTTTTCACCAAGCGTTTCTTTACTCGAAGGTATTTCTTGGTTGTCATGTTCAGTCTACTTTGTACCCATATTGCGGGAGCACCTCAAGTGAAAAACCGCGTCAAGGCGATAACAAACTATAGTTTAAGGGTTTTTTAAGGAAAATGTTAGGTACCCGGTATGGACCTGTAGGGACCCGATTTCTCTGATTTTAGGGACCCGATTTTGTCTGATTCTAGGGACCCGATGATAATTTTATCTTATTCTAGGAACCTGATTTTCAATTCTAGGGACCCGAATCGGGTCCCTAAAACGCCTTAAAAAGACCTGGTTTAACAGAAATACATCAAACCAGCAGACAGCAACCAGGCAATGATCACTGAAACGGATATATTCACACTTGATTTTGTTTCCATTAATAAAATGCAAACGAAAGCAAAAAATTTCTCTTAAAATTTGCCACTATTAACAGTCAAGGAGTCGCCTCGATCCTTCCTCCATTTCAAGCTTCGTTTAAGCTCTTCGTACTTTATGAAACTGATACACAGAAATTTCAGCCACCGATCTCTTCACGGCGGTAATTTTTGATGATGCGTGGTCAGTTAATATAGAGGCTGTGCAAAGTAATTTTATACTGTTTTGCAACTGCAGAAAAAGGTTCCAAGCCTTCAATAGTTTTTTTGTTTGTTTTATTGAATTCGCATCAATTTTTGAGGGCGAGTAATTCTGTTTTCATTATTAGCTCCTGCAACGCACTTTGCATACAAGTTACAAACAGTAAGACAAGCGTTCTAAGGCCACGTACTATGGTCATTCGTCGTGCATATATATGACATGGATCGAAATTATGTTTCTGAGGTTAAGCCTTTGCAAAAGAAACTTTATTGCTTTGCAAAATTAGACGCTTTATAACCTGATTGAGACCGTTCGATTTGGGCTCACAGTAGTGATACTGTGCCAATAACGTCGAAACCTGATTTTGAACCGGTTAATTTTGAAAGTAGATTTGGTGTCGCTGAAGTTTGTGATGCAAGTCGAAACCCAGTGTTTAGAATGCGTGACGAGTTGACGATACACATTTCGCGTAAATAGCAAACTCACCGACACTTTCGAAATCAAATAAGCAAAATGCCAAAGGAGTTGTTTCGTAAAAGATAGCTGGTACAGAACATGTCGATTCTGTTGCCGTAATTTTTTGCAAAATTTGATGTCAACGCAAGAAGACGTTACAATAAAATTGTGTGCGCCCGATATGCAGTGGCGTGACGATCAAATCAGGCCTGTAGCCAGCACAACAAAATTCGGGGGCGGGCACTAAAAAAACTGGCCCCGAATGCCCACCGTGGCTACGGGCTTGGATCAAATACACACATGCTAAAATGTGCAGAGTACCCACCACCATTAATGTCAAACCACACAGATACGATACATGCTAACTGTCATATGCGACTAAGGCTATACTTGATCAGCAATTAGGCAATCACATTACGCTATAGGCACGAAGAGCCTTGCGGTCAAACTTTCTAGTAACAAACAACGTACAGTATTTCAAAAAAGTTGCTGGAAAAAAAACAAGCGCGAATTCCTGACATCCAACTTAGCTATACTTTGCAGATGTGGAAACGAAACCTTCCTAATTACAGTTTTTCCACCGTGCTCGGTGTATCACAAACGCGTTTCAGTTCCACATTTAGTTACGTAAAAATGTCACCAGCTCGCGACAAAAACAACCTGACTTTAAAAAACATTATAGTACTTTTGACCGGCTGAGTTGGTTGAGCACCCGCCGGCGAGGAAACCAAACCAAACCAAACCTGGTAGGATGGGTTCGATTCCTCGCTGGGTTATACTAAAGACACGAAAAACGTATTTGCGGCCTTCCCAGCCTCGTACTCGGCGTTGATGAGCGGATGCAAGGGAACGGTTCACGCGCGGTGCTGCCACTGACTCGACACCAGCACGCAGCATTCAGTGCGATGTTCCATGGCGCAGGAAAGCGGTGATAGGCGCCCGCAGAACTTTCGAATGAGTACAAAAAGCGAGTTTAAACCAAACCGAGTAGGGATTTTTGCAGATAATTTTTATGTCTTTGTGATCAACGTTTAATTAGGTTTTTTTTAAGGCGTTCTAGGGACCCGATTCGGGTCCATTCGAAATTGGGAGATACGCCGGATGATCATTGCGATATAGCACAAGATTTTGCTAGGTGACACTGGAACCCTGAATAAACTTTTTCTGGTCGGCACAAGCAGTGCAAACCTTACCCGCTTTGCAGTGGCCGATGTGCCATGGTCTCGCGTGCAGACCAATGCGGAACCGTATATACGACCAGGAAGAGATGAAAAAACTCAATATCAGCTGGATTATCCAATTGACAAAAGTGAATTTGGCCGTCTTGGAAAATAGATAGCGCATGCAAGTCGAATTGACAGCCACACCATCACTCCGCCTCCTTGCAGGAATAAGCGCTTCCACAGCGAAACGAGCCCTTTCGAGTGCAACAGAAGGTTTTGCAAAACTGACTCAAAAAACAACATGCTCCCCAACGACGAAGAGAACTGCAAATTTGGGGTGTGCGAAAGACAATTGCAAGGAACTCAAGTACCAACAGGAAAAAACGTGGTCTTGAGCAACGCTTTGCTTAGAAATAATCAAGAAACAAATTCTGTGTGTGCGTGATACGGTCGTAATGGTTTTTGGGTTGTCTATCCTTCAGGATTCAGTTTGAGGGGTAAAGGGGTGAATGCTCGAAAAAATACACTCCTTGACCGTGGTTGCAGACTTAAATGGTTGTCACTTTAAGTTCAATCGTACCCTGCATGCGCTGTGTGATGACAAGGATGATAAACACAAGATCAAGACGGCAAGTAATGTTAAAAGCAGCACTATCAAAGTAACGTCATTACTTAATATAGTTTACAATGTGATAAACCAATAGCAAACTGCCACGTGCCATCAAACGATGGTAATTTTTAGACAGTTCTACAACAGGGAGACTAGACTTTCCTTTCAACTGTTTTCCCTTTGTCGCCAAACAGGACGTCGGAGAGCGGTGGAATGACGGGGGCATTGCCCCCTGCCTTTCCAAAAGGGGGCAAGGAGGGTGGAGGTGCTTTTTCATAACAGAATCATAGGTGATTCCATGGTTTATCAAGATCGACTTGAAACAAATTTATTGCAGCTATTCGCGCGCCCAGAAAATTTACAATGGTTTTCTACATTTTCTGGTATTATTTTTGAGGTCAGCGCTGTTGCGGAACAGAAATATGGATAATTGAGAACGATTTTTTGTTTTTTACAAGTTTCCATTGCCCTCAACTCTTTTACTGCCCTCCCTGGTCACCGCTGTTCCGGCGTCCCTGTCGCCGAATTCATACCGGTACTTCCAAAATCTTGCCGTGAATATGTTTCATAAAAGAATACCAGCCACCTCTGTTTTCACTAGGCAATGAGCGAAAATCGTAAATTTAACGCACTTTGAAAGAAAACCACTTCATTCACCCATAGATTTAACTCCCTGGTTACGTTCCTGACATCATCAAATCGGAAAATCATTGTATTCGTCATCAAGCACAACCAGTCAATCGATAAAACATGATTTTTTAAGAAAGCACAAACAGAATGTAAGTTCCGACGCAACGAACCCAGTGCTGATCGTACACAGAATGATTTCTTGTTGACACGTTGACATCCATCACCAGCGTTCTAGAAGATTACTTCAGAGCGGGCACAGGTCCAGTCATGTTTTCTGTAAATTCTCTCGAAGCTTCCAACAAATCGTTCCGATACCTGATGGTCTCCGCCCACTGATGCCTGTTCTTGTGAAGTGCGGTGTTCTTGTTGCACTCGTAATGGAATTCGGGACCTTTCATCTCGTACCTGCAGGAGAAGAGCGCAGATAGAAAAAAATCCAATGCACGATATGGTTACGTAATTCTCTGCAGAATCTCGTACATCCTGTTAGGTCAAGCCTGCACAACTCAGAAAGGTCGAAGGGCCAAATTGATCAGCACAAGTTTGTCGCGGGTTGCAAAAGTTTTTTTAATTTCGTTGGAGCTTGTAAGAAATTCTGGAGCGACAGTTAATTATCCGCAGTTTTGCAACATTTTCTGCAATTAAGAAAGCGCGCGTGGTCCGCAAGAAAAGCTCCGGCGGCCCGTATGTTGTGCAGGCGTGTTAGATTATCGACGGTGTCTTTTGATTCAAAGCAAGTCAAGGTTAACTAAAAGTTTGTTTTTTTTGCGTCAATTCATCTCTGTAGGGTCTTCAGGGGTCGGCAACCTCCGGCCCGCCAAGCAAAATCATCCGACCCGCAGTCTCTTTAGATATTGCAGTAACTGTATGGCCCGCCTAGTGGTATTACATTTTTCGAATCTGACCTCCTTGCAACCTCTTGTATTGTATACTGATGAAAAACTATTTATGATCAATCGCACTGTGCTATAAATGTACTGCATGTCGCATTTTGGGCTTCCGTTAAGAACTTTGAAAATCAGGAGTTGATCTGATTAAAATTCCATAAATTCCCAAGTTTTAACCACATCATAAACAGCAAAGACAACGGAAGTGTTGGTGGAAAATTAGTACGGGCCGCGATACCTTGCAGAGTTTCTTTTTGACCCGCGACTATGGGGAGGTTGCCGACTCCTGAATTCTTGAAGCTTGAGGAGCCTGATTTTTAGTTCATTAATTTTTCGTTACAAGATCAACAAAGCTCGAATAACACAATCAGAGTCTTGATGCCAGCTGATGACAAACCTAAGTCTGTTTCGCAGAAACAGTAATTCAACCACTCAAACATAAGAAAATGTCCTTGTAACAATCGTTATGCCCGCCGGACAAACCCACCACTTCGGCTTCGGGCCTCTGATCCTTTCCAGCTCCGCTTCCCTTTTCAGTTGCAGCAAGTACTCTTCCTCAACTCTTAGTCTTTCCAGACGCAACCTAAAGCAACCATATATCTCGGAAGTCACTTCTCCGGCCACATGCTTAAAAGTTGACTCGGCAAAACGTGACCACAAGAGGGCGCTGTCGTCTGCACTCAATTTCGACTGATCTTTACACTGACGTTGGTTTCAACCAAAAAATTGCAACAGATATATATAGAAACGCGCAGCCACCTGGTTTTTCGACGTCGTTCCTTGCTCGCGTGTGAAACACTCACCTGGACAGCGCTTGTTGGTAAGGACTGTTCTCCACTAGAGCGCGTCGTGTGTCAATCTGGTCAGCTGCGCGAAGAAACGAAAGTTCAAGATGACCCGGCTGAGGCTGCACCTGTGCAATCGACAAAGGCTGGTCAAGGTAAGTTCTCCACAAAATATGTGCGTCAACTGTGCGGTTTGTGGCTTCGAAACGTGCGTTGCTTTCGGAAGAACACCGCGAAAGGTTTAAATTAGAACCATTGACGATACGTAGGAGATGGAGCTATACGTGCACGTCAAGAAAAATATCTGCGGGGGAAAGAAAAGCTTCAAAAACCAAGTAAAGCAACTTTCCTTACGAAAATATTTTCGTATTAAGTACAAGTCTTAAAAATAAACACAGTATGAAACCCTACGAACACACATCAACAACATGGATTAAAATTACCGTCGGTCGCTGGTAGCGGGGTAGTTCGGCTGGCATTGAACGTCGGGAAACGGGAAGAGCTTTTGACTGCACTTTGAACTCTTTTTCGAGCTCTCTGTAACCTGTGGCTGTCGCTGGCCTTTTTCTGGTAGGAGATCGGCCCCTGTTCAGTCAAAATACACGCGACCAGATAAACGAAAAGAGCTGAGTGCTCAATCAGTGTTTGGACGGGCTGGAGCATTTGTTAGCTCCCACTTAGTAATCGTATTGCCAGGCCAGAAGTCAGTAAAAATGTAATGAAAAAAGCCAATGCGACGTCCAAATATCAAGTAAGATTGCTCTGAGCGACACCGCTGCATTCTCACGCGGCTCTAAAGCAAAGTTGATGCTTGATAGCAGCATCGGATCCTTCCCAAACCTAGAAGGACCGGTCCGGAAAAGACGCTTTAGGAACACGTATACAAATATTTCTTACATGTTTGCTTGATACTGTCGTAGTTGATCTCAACTGTCTTGGAAACAAGAGTATACCAACCAACTTTCAAGCACAAAATCTACTTGTAAGCTAACAGCAATTGAAATTTCAACCACTGAAAAATCAATGTGAGACTGAGTTAACAGCCACTTTGAGTGCTTCTAGTTTGAGCTTGTAACCTCTCATTTCTTTTACGAATATCAACCATAACCTTGTTTTCCGATGACGGCGTCTTCGTGATTGAGGCATCAGCAATTTTTGCAAGTTACTCCGTTAAAACTTCGCACAGGCGCCTGTCACCTATGCCATTTCACCGTTCGTTTATGTATTTTAACTTTTATAGCAATTGTGAGAAGCGTGCATGACTGTTGATCAACTTCTTGACGTGATAAAAAAGTGTGACACGAAGATCATGGTAGAGCAAGCAGCAGGGACACAACCAGCTGACTACTAATCATGTTTTTGAAAATTCCGGTGGGGGTCAATTGCCCGGTTTTCCCCCCTTGTTGCGGGCATGGTAAGCAGTGAGTTTCAATGAAGACATTTCGCCAAAGTGTATCACGCTTCACTGATTTTGATTGATATGAAATACCTTGTTTAGCAAACGACCATATCGAGAAAATGCATGAGAGCGATCTTATAGTTTCCAACCTATTTCCTCCAAACACTTAACCTTAAACGGACTCAGTTTTACACCCACCCTATATGCTCCCTACCCACACTAGTACACTCGAAAGAAACTCCGTAAAAATCCTCTTTGTCCAGTCGCTATCTTGCCTTACCGTTGTGAAAAAACAAAAGTCAAAATCTTCTCACCAGGCACGCGCGAGCTTATTTTAAGTCAGACTCATATTAGCGAAGCGAATCGCCTGACTGTGTTGGTTCCATAACAAGCCCCCTAAATGCGCGGGCCAGAAATGTGTTTTGACTAAGTTAACCCAATCAGCAAAATTTTTTGAAAAATTATACCTTGCTAATTATCAAGCGCTCGATATGATGTATCTTGTTGCATGTAATTTACACTGTTTCTGTCTCATGACATCATGTACGGCACGCAGTGCTTTCCACGCAAAAGGCCCCAGTTGTTTCTCTCCGGTGCGCGGACGGATCCAGAAGTGGACGATCGCCACACTCTAAAACCTACGAAAGTAACTTTATTCACCATGATTTTGTACAATTCGGAAAACAGCATTCGCGACATAAAACCATTTTTCCGTCCTTGGTTTTGTCACAGCAGTGCTGTGAAGTATACTTCATCTGTCTCGTAGTGAACCCTTAACGAGACTTGACTAGTTACTACCAATACCAAATATGACTGAAATCGCCACCGTAACATTACTGGCTTGATCCGCCCCTGACCCCGGTGTCTCGTGGCTACCAGGTTGCTATCAATGCTGCATTAAATGCAAAGAGCACAGGTTTTTATGTAAAATGATACCTCTAATTGTACTTATTTCCGTCTGAAAAACAACTATCTCACAAAAGCATTGATAGAAACTTCATACCCTGAGCTTCGTTAGCCTTTCATCTTGACTAATGAAAAGCAATACGCGATCAAACGTTGGCTGTTAAGCTTTATTTCATAAAAATGCAATAGAATTACATGACTTTCACCGGTTAAAAAAAAACCTTGCCTTTGTTTACGCTGTAGTCCAGATGATAAAAAATCACACTACAAAAACCTCCGCGACAATGCGCCGAAAAACGTTTAGGAAACGGTTTTTCATGTTTCCAGTACATCATGAAATGCGCAGCGAGAAGCCAAAAATGCCTTTGTATAAAAAAAGATATTGTTTCCAACGACAGGATGTTCGTTTTTAAGGAAGAGTAGCTTCCTGAAGCTTGTCTATCGCGAATACCACTGCGTGAAAATGTTGGCAACGGCTTCTGTAAAGTAGCAGTGGCTGGTATTTTGTATAAAAGCGAGAAGCGCCACTTTTTAAAATTCACTGAGAGTTTTCCAATTTGCAAAAGTTTTAAATGAGCAAGATGTTCTTGAACTCGTGATGAAGATCTTCACGAGAGTGAAGACATTTTTGCGTACGTGGCAAGTATTTGAAATATGCAAAGAAAGAATCTGCAAAATTGAACTAATAAGCGGCCATTACCTTTTCGTTGCTTTGAAAGGAGGCGGGGCTTTCGATGACGCGTTCGCATGCGGTGACGTTGGCATCCAGACTGGGAGAGGCGAGGGCGACCTGTCACGGACACGTGATCTGCTGCGCCCCCTGGACCGGCCTCTGGGCCGCGTCAAGGTTCTGCTGCTTCTCATCATACTCATGTCAACCGATCTAGTGATGATTGCAAAAACATAAGCGGGGAATTGACAAAATTGTGGAAGTGGAAGCCACAATTTTTCGTAGCTTTTAGCGGG
>JGI24021J15306_10004677_pt1 | contig 16002 bp, 6 predicted proteins | sample Ectturendosymbi1_FD_15306 | JGI IMG/M metagenome (IMG submission 15306) | reverse complement strand
CCTATCACGTCCTGCAACAGAAAAGACATTCGTTAAAAAATGGGTTTTTTATCGAACAAAATATGGGTACGCATCTTTTTGGGTCACCCTGTATGAATATCATTAATATATTATAAGAACGGCGAGCAGTGACACGTCGTGCAATTACATAACCAGCAGGTTCATTTATGCAACACCATCGCTTGAGTGCCGAGTTTCGTCACTCTATGACAATTTTTCGGCAGCAGAGTCCCCCCCCAAACGTGTGAGTCCCCTAACCGGGGATTTGGTAGCTCTTTCCGCCGATGCAATGCCCTCTGAACATTTTTTTCCAATGACGTTCACCAGCGGTTGATGTAAACCACGTCACTGGTGCGAACACAAAATCTCGCGGGGTTGCTGAAGGCAAGAGATCATTTATTGCTTGTTGTAGCTTTTGAAAGGCTTACAATTTAAAAAGAAGATCTGGTCATAGGTTCATTTCCACGACCGCAGAAAGCGCACAAGACAAGGATTGGGCCAAACAAATACTCCCAAACAATATTGCTGTGAATAGCTACGTTAATGTGCACTACGAGTGATCAGGTGAAAAGAGCAGTTCCAGGCTACCGGAGAAAACGTTCGGATCTTATCGGTCAGTATTTAGGAAAACTTTTACGACAAAACTAAACGTATAGCGATTTGCAAGTGTTCTTATCTTTGCCTAACGGAAAAGTGGTGAAATTCAGTTTCAGTGCCGCCACAGTCTTCATTCGAATACCTTTTTCTGCCTCAGGTTGATTGGTTTCACAGAATAATCGTTCTTTTCTTGACTTAGCCAAGCCTTTATATTCAGTTTGTCTTTTCTCCTACGTTTGACAATTTGTTTTAATTTTGACTTTATCTTCGACAGCTTAGGGCGATGTATAATGCACTAACATCAATCCGCTCTTTTTTACGGTCTAACCAGTTCCTTAAAACTGTCGTGACGAATTAATTCATGGACATTTTCATGCCATTATTCGAGTCCCAGGCTACTAGGACAGTAGATCATGGACACCTAACCTAACGTGATGGCACTTATGTTCTCAGGTTAATTTTTACTTTCTAGCTGCGCCTTTTAAATAAGCTAAAAGTTTCATGTAAAATATTATCATCTTTAATCAGCAAAATCCATTACGCACACAAGACAACTGCAAGAAAAAATGTAATGCTTTTGGGAGCATTTCCTAGCAATAGAAAATCTTTCTATTTGCTATCTTACTTTAGAAGCATGTCAAGTTTTTCTATTTTAGTTTCGATGTTTAAGAACAGGGGTGGGCAAATAGCGGCCCGCGGGCAAAATGTGGCCCGCCACAGCATTTCAAGTGACCCGCGGAAGCAGTCATGAAAAATTTTCAAATCTGAAATTTCCTCCAACTTACCACAATAAATGTTAGTGCTGAGGCTAGTTTAACCGAGAATTGCTTCTATTTCCCTAAGGAGGTACGGCCCTCCGCTTAACGCGTTATTCCCGAAATGGCCCCTGAGCCAAATTAGTCATCCTCCCTAATTGCCCACCCCTGTTTTAGAATATCTCCAAACATTTCATCAAACGGGCAGGAGAAAGTATACATGCAAACATGCGTAACATGTTCATATAGATACGGAATTAAATACAGGTTTAATGTTAACAAAATACAGAGTGCGCACGTGCTGGTCAGCAATCACTGAGTTCACTGAACCTGCAAAAATGATCAAATTGAAGGATGCTTGAATTTCATTGGAGATGAGCTGAATACTTCATTTGGCCAATAAACTACTTTTTGAGATATTGAAGGTGGAGCTGACGTGAGCAAAATTAAATGGTAATCCGCCTCAAAAATGTGAGACAAACAATTTAAGTCGATCGTCAATGCGATTTCAGTTACAGGTGGGGGTACACCTTGTTAAAATAAAATGCTTAGAAAGACACGCTGATTCCAGACAAGGCAAAGGATTTATCTGAAATGGGTGAAGCTGTCGAGTCAAATGCTATAGCAGTGCTTTCCAATAAGTTATTCTAACTCGCTGCTGGGCCTTGAGACGGTTTGCCACAGGACCACAGATGTACTAAAGTATTTCAAAATGATTTGTGTTTTGAAAAAAATTCATTGTCAACTGAAAGGTAATATCACTATTCGTTTTTTCCTGATATATTGCTCTCCACACAGTTAGGTGACAAAGACTTACGTGTTCGCACTGCGCGCACGCACATGCACGAACAAGTTCGTACGTGTAACCAACGATACAGAGATAGTGAGCTACATCATTTATGCAAGACGCAGCTAAGTCATGTACGCAAAAAGCAAGAGAAGCACTGACAAAAACAGTTCGATTTATGTATTGAAATAAGACTGTTCAGGTAAATAAAATCTTTCCGGGTTTCTTCCAGTTTTTACAGAGCTATTCGAGGTATACGTCAAGACGAGAAAAGCATGGCTCAAGTCGGACTGAGAGAAGCAGGAATTTCACTGCGATTCACATTTGTATCAACGGAAGCGGTGTTTCGGCATTCCACACTGGTGGATTTTGCAGCGAACGACAGACAAAGGTTTTCACTTTGTTGAAATAAGACAAAGAATACAGGAATGGACTTAAAACGCTGTTCAACGGGAATACGATCGTCGAAAAGACGGCTCTGGGGAAAATCAAAGCCAGCATTGCATCACAAACTTCCGGGTTTTGAGGATTGTCCAAATATGGAGAATACGCAAAATCTAGAATAGTTGTTGGTACGCAGCACAAGAAGTCTGAAGCGATAATGAGATGAATTTTGCGTTGCAAATCTTGATTCTCTTTTTCTCGTAACCCAGCGTTCTGACGTTGCCCTTGTAAAATGGATTTTCGTTAATCAGTTTCAAATGCTGAACATTTTCAAGCGCTTTGGGGCCTGTGGCTGAATGTGACCACCACAATGTTTGTCCGTATGTAGCTTTGCATTCGTAGTTAAGGTTGGCCAGGAATTCATCAAGGATCTGACGAATGTTTTGATAGGAATATCCTGAGACGCGTCTGTGCCGATTGCATCCTGTGACTATCATTCCTTCGAATGCGGTTCTTGCTAAGTCAGTGTTTGACAGAGGCATACAAGCAATGACTATCCACAATACCCAGCAGAATGCGGACAAAAGAGGAAAGAAACGAACGTTAACAGCTGTATATGGGTTTACGACACTCAAGAGTCGCGCAGTGGTGATGACCACCCGTGCAGTAACCGAAATTTGGCTGGATACCATGCTCAGTACTCCCAGGAAGTTGCAAAATGGTGTCAAGGACTTGATAAACTGCAAACGACCATATGGTCCACTGAAGACTGCGGAAACTGCTGATATCATTAAAAGGTAGACGCCAATCAAAAAATCTGCGATTGCCAAATTGATCAACATTGTGAAGTTAACCTTCTTCTCTGCGGTCAATTTTGTATGGTTTCTGTTCAAAGTGATGAAACTGCTGACTAGCGCAACGCAGTTACCGGTCAAAGAAAGTGCCGCCATTATCAAAATTAACACTTGAAACGAAGGTGGTTCGATGATACCGTTGCTTTTCTGACTAGCAGTGCGTTTCTGAGTGGAGGAATTGCAGAACCTGAACTTGATTCCGAGCGGATCCTGCTACACCGGGTCGCAACCGTTGACAAGTGTTAGGTTTGTTTGCATGCTGGAAGCTGCAGCATTTTTTTCACAGGAACTCCTGTAGATTTCAACGTTGCTATACCACGCATCAAAAGGAAGATGGTTCTTTTCGCAAAGACTTCCGCTAGCATTGTGACTGGAGCAAACGAAATACGCGATTGGAGTGTCGTCGTCGTCGTTGATCACGTGCTGCTTGGCGCACAGTTGCATGGAATGGGCTCCACCTGCAAACAAGAAATCTCTTGACATTATAAATAAACCTTCGGTTTTGCAAATTTCAGCACACTTATATATTTGAAAATGCTGCTTGTTTTTACTTCACTCTGGCCAATGGATTCAACAGCAGGTCCTTGACTTATGAACTTAGTTAAACCATCTCTTCACAATGGTTTGTTATGCAAGTTCACGTTCTGGAATGTTCGTCTGCAACTCGCGTAAAATTGCGCTTCTTGACGCTGAGATGCAGTCCCGTCACCAAGGGGGGCTTTGGTGGGCTTAGCCCCCCCCCAAACAAAGCTCCAAGACCCCCAAATTGAAATATGAAACGCTATATATTATTAGAATTTTTGTCAAATTTGAATGTCAAGCCCCCCCTACACGAAAGTATTCCCCCCCGCACAAACGTAATGCCCCCCTATTGACGACTTTCTGGCGACGGTTCTGCTGAGATGATGTGCAAGCATTCACATCTGTGAATATTTTCGTGTTAATTCTTATACGACAGCGATGATGACAAAAGTCTTCTATTTCAAGAAAATTTGGGCAATGCTAATTTGAAGTAGTTTGCTGGCATTGCACAGGTGACAAAGACACGTTGTCTGCTCGTGCAATTTCGATGAACACAAAAAATCAAATATTTCAACTTGTTGCTCACACGGCAAAACCACGTAGAATTCTATGCTACCACGCGATTCCTTCACTAACGCTTGATTGGAACTGCAACAAGGGATTTACAGGAGAATTTGAACGACACAAAAATGTCAACAGACTTTCAGGCAATGCGGATTCAACTCTTAATAAGAAATACGTCAGTTGTTTGTTGGGTCAACATTTCAAATAAAAGGTGTACTAAGCCATTAGGCGTAACTGTAATGAGCACAAAAGAAGACTGCGTTTTAGTTATACTTGCAACTTGTGATTGCTTTAAGCAAAGCAAGGAAGCAATAAAACCGAAAAGGATTAGCATTTCTGTGAATTAGTAAAATTTTCCTATCTCGTAGAATACCTATAGACGCAATAAACAAGAAGCATAAATTATTTGTTCAAAACTATGTGGAATAAAGAGTTTTTGTTTTCCACAAATATCAAATGTTTATCACATATAACATACAGCCACAGAATATATAGCTGGCTTGATCCTCATTTTAATAACACTTTGGGACCAATGGGGCATCTGACTAGAAAACCGTATGGTTATTTCAGATGTCCTGGGGGGAAAATAAACACAGTTCTTTTGTGGCTTGTTTTTCGGTGGTGCGTGATTTAATGTTTGTTTATAGTTGTTCCCAAATAAACTGATACAGATAATAAATCTCCTTCTAGTCATATCATTGAAAACTCGCTGTTAAATCTCGTTGGGAAAGCTTCCCACTGTTTCTCGTGTAATTTTATGGTAAAAACACACCCCATAAAAAGCTTTCATTAAAACAGATCATTTATCTCAATTGCAAATAAACTTGAGAAAACCTGACAAAGACGGCAGGGCACTCTTCCAGTCAGACATTTGGGTTAAGAAAGATGCAAACATCAAGGAACAACAACAAACAACCCCAACCTTTTAAATGCATTTGATACTTTACATTTGCAGAACCAGGCAACAGGACTATCAAGATCCTATGCTCAACTGTCGTAAAACGTTTTTTTTTTTTAAAACGACACCGACATTTCAGCCAACAACTAACAGGAGGTTTTCATGAGGAGGAACGACTACGAGAACACGAAAGGAATAGAATTCACAGAATGCGCGTGATTACATGGCGTAGTGATAATTGTCATGATGAACAATAAAAAGGTATGGCAAATAACGGAGAGTAGGCTACGAAATAAACGAAGATATAAGCCATGAATAAACTGCAAACTGAACAATGAAAAACGAAGTAATTATGCAATTTACTTTTGAAGCAAGCATGGCCAAATGCTTCTTTGTGTACTTGTGGAAAAGTTAGGAACATTTTCATTTATAACTTTGGGGATCGAATTGAAACTTTGGGGAACTTTGGGGATCGAATTGATAAAAAACGATCCGGCACTCGTCGTTTTCCAAAATCATTATCAAATGCAACAACCTGAGATTGCGACCAGGTCATGCGGTGTCTCAACTCTAATGCGTGTGTAAGAAGCGCACTTTTGTCAGGATGAAGATTTTTATGTAGCGGATGTGTTCTTTTTGGCAAAAATGTCCATCAACGGACGGAAAAAGAACACACCAGCTGCAAAGATTAAAAAAATTTAATAAAAACTTTAGTGATGATGATGATCCCTGTTTCATCAAGTACCTACATTCTCTTTCGCAGTGGATTCGTTCAAATATTCGCAAACATGTGCTTTTGAAGCTCGGGTAAGACGTTCTTCAAACTTTAATTTAAGATGGGGCAAATGCATGGACGTGGGAAGGGGAGGCAGTGAGGAATTTCCCGTTGAATTTTGAAATTAGATATTGTCCTATTGACATTTGAGCAGAAAATATTTTTCTTTTAGTTTCTGTTAGTAAAAAGCATATACCACTGTTGGCCCCACCCTGAAAAAATACTTTGGCCACACCATGGAAAAATCCAATATTGCCACTCTAGGAAAAAATCCTTCCGGCGTTCAAAGGCAAATGAGAATATCTTCAACAACCAACTTAACTGTGGTCGAAACCAAAATGACATTTTGTCTCGTTCACAATGTGTATTTATCGGTTCATAAGTATAGTTTCAAGGATTCAAACTATAAACGAGCATCCTTTCCAAACAAAAACGTGCTTTCGTTTCGCACTGGGATTGCACGAACTTAATTCTCGCATGACTGCCAGATTCACCGCCTGCGCCCAGCTTTGCTGTCAAGTGTGTCTACAATGCTTTAACTTGAAGCAGTTAGAAAAAACGTTTTCACGAATTGTTTACATACGACAGTGGTATTCTATGACAAGTAAGTTCAGTTTCACTTTTCCAAAACTTTTATGTTTCGTCAATTGTTTGTTCAAATTTTCGGTGATTTGATCGTGCACAATCCTTTTAATTTAATGGAGAGTTTTCTTCATCAGTCCTCATTCGAAAGGTAATGTCATTATTTGTGTTAACCTTTTAAAAGTCAGAACAGAATTCTGAAATGATATTCATCACGTTTCGTTTCAAATCCATATCAGCCTTCAGTGCTGGATAGTTAAAAATTTGACTTTATATCCTGGATCGCACATCACGTAACTCAACTTAATTTCATGTTTATGAAATCAAATAAAGCAATTCAATTTGCTGTTGCATTTATTGATTTTGAGTTACGCCTTTGGGAGTTTTATGGTTTAATTGCTACATGCGTATTTTGCCGTNTTACTTAATAAATCATGCAGCAAAGCTCATAGACTGCTAAGCATTTACTTTATATGGCAGTTTTAAATATCATAAACATTTTCCACGATTAGCAGATTTGTGTTTTTCTGCAACTGAACGCCGTCTTTTGTGTCCTCCCAACAAAATCTTGAACTAATTCTGAAATGAGATTCGTCTTCTATCGTTGCAAAATGATTTCAGTTTTTAGTGCTTGATTGTTAACGAAAATGAATTTCTTCGTATCCTGGATGGTACTGCACTTAACTGAATTTTTAACATAATTTCATTTCATGTTTGTGAAATAATGGACATCAAGCCAAGTTGCCATTGCATATACGGGTATACATGTTTGGACGCCTTACAGTTTATTGTTATAGGTAGTTTTTCTCACGTTTCTTTCTATTTCATGCAGCAAAGTTCATAAACTGCTATTTCTTTGCAGCACTGTACGTATCCTGTCTTGATGTCGAAGCAGCGCTACATGCACAGTTTGAAACTGAGAAATGAACGGTTGATTTTATAGCATGCACAAGGTAAGGTCAATGATGTTGCCTTTTACACATTTTCAATCGGTACTTTTTTTAAGTGGGTTAATGCAAATTGTCATGGTACCAGATCACCTCAAGAAGCATGTTCTGGGTGTAGTTGATGCAAACGTACTTTGGTATTGTGCATTGTTAATAAGGATTTTAGGGATATTCTATTTGCAATTCGCTGCAACGTATACTCGTTCGTGAACAGATTAACAATTGGAATGATAACCTTTTAATCGACATTGCGGCGATTGGTCGCTATTTCCGGTCGTTCTTGTTGACATTCAACGCTGATGTTTGGTATTGGTCTATATTGCACCTTTCTATGCTACGTTCATTTGGCTTCACGTTGATATTCATTGTTGAGATCGTTCTATATGTATAATAATATTGATTTGATGAATTCATTCAATGGAAAGCAATCCAAGTTATGTGCTTCCGGATATTTATTAACAGACAAAGTGGCAAGAGCCTTTTGCTGATTTTCTTCGGCTTATGAACATCAAGACATCTGATCGATTAATTGGGAAACTAACCTATGATCCTGCAACAACAAGATTTGCCCATCAATTAGTAAGTCACCCTTGAAATCGCGCGCTACTGTACATTGGTTAGCTGGACGAGAGCTTGATGCATGAGTAACTGGGAGCGTATCTGAAAATTGACCGCTTTCTTGTATTCATACTTAAAATAGGGAAGAGTCTTGTTAAATGCAATCAATTGGTCCCAAGTCCTTTATTATTGAAAGTTGTTTTCTCAACATACCAGTCTCAATGAAAGGCCCCGACGAGTTTCATTAAAAGTAATGTTATATCAAAATTTGCTACTGCAACTCATTATATATTTTACTGCCTTACAGTCGTCTGTTAGTCTAAGATGAAATAAAACACTTTATTGTGCGCCAAACAAACTCAAAGGCACCTTTGCCCAGTGCCTTACTGCGGTTAAACACCCTGCCCTAGTGCTAATTTTATGCTAATATCCGCCTGTCAACTATTAGCAAATACACTCAGTTTGAGAAGAAGCGCCTCCGAGATGCTTTTAACAACGTGTCGTCTATCGTATTTGGTACTAAATCCCTAGGTGTGTAAGTGTTCGCCCACATCCAGTTGCCTGTTTCGTAAGAACATTTCATGCCTCTAAAAAAACAGTTCGTATGTCTCTGTTCAACGCTAGCATCTTCATCTCACTTTTTTATACACTCACTTTAATTGTTTGATGCATTTCACAAATCACCATTTTTCCCCGAGTATGTCATGGTTCTGTATGAGAATGATCGAATTCACTAGTTACTGCTGTTGCGTCGTTTCACTGTCTGTTCATTTTCAGTGATGTCTGTGTGTTTCACCTAAATCAGCTATGTCCAACCCAAAGGGCTTACTTAGCCAAACATTATACCACTATCTTAATCCGGGCCGCATATTGAATGACATTAATGAGGACCGTACCTTCAATGGCTTACTGTTATCTTAGCAAACTATATATTTAGCTTAGTTAATATGCTGAAAGAGTTGGAATCCTAACTACATTCCTAACAGGCGTGATAAAGTGGCACTAAAGGACACTTGCACCAAAAATGTCAAATTCAAGATTATCAAAATAAGGACAGGTTGTCAATATGTAGGATCGTTTTACTACAGCGAAAACTTAAACTGGGCCGCACAAAACTTCAACTAGGCCACATGCTGCCCGCGGGCCGTGGGTTGGACATAGATGACCTAAATACTACTCTGATATGTGTTATGTCCAATGTTTGTTTGCATCCTTGTGTTCTTTTTCTTGGCGCATTGGTGTGTACCATGTGTCTGAGACCAACGAATAATTAGAAAAATATACACAAGTGCAGAATCTTGATCTTCAAACATCCTGCGGTGTTGCGGTTTTCTATTCAAATTCTGATGCTATTTTGGATTTAAACCGTTAATTCAACCATACTATTGGAATTGACTTTTTCGTGTAAAGTAGCCAAGACTTTGACGATGAGAAAGTGTATTGCTTGAATGAGCAATCTATCTGGGCGCCATTACGATTAATTTTGCAGCGCTTTTTGCGACTTTTGTGACTTACGAAGATTGCTTTATAAATTCTTTGTAGCACGGTTACTTCAAGAAGACTTTCAATTTTGTTAAATTTCAAACTTGTGGTAAATTGATGAAAAGCTTGTCTGCTTTAAAGAATTGCTGTAATTCATACTTTCAATTAAGGCGCATTTTCCCTTGCATAAATTGTTGGCACTTTAAAAATACGGTAGATTTGAAATTTCCCAAAAATATGCTCATTTTTCATTAATTTCGCACCCAATATTCCATTTGGGAAGGTTGTCCATCCAACAGCACTAGGAGGTCTCGAAATACCTCACGCAGTAGCGCAGCCAAGAATTTTGTTCGGGAGGGGCCAGTCAATGACGTCGTCTGTCACTGACGTCATCTTGAGTCCGACTGTTCTTTCCATGTACTTTCTAACAGTTGAAAATTGATATAAAGCACCGGTAAAAGTATTTGCAAGTTTGTTTCGGGGGGATCATGGCCTCTTCGGCCTTACTCAGGCTGCGCCACTGATCTCACGGTTTCCAAAAACCTCCAAATAATTCCGTTGGCTCAAAATTTAGAGACCAAGTGGGGTTGGAGGTTTGGAGATGTTGTACTCACGTCACCGGATCCTCGGTTGGCCTCTTGGTCAATTTCTCGTGGGCGTTGCCACCATAACACACCTTGCGAATCCTTCCCTTAGGGATTTTGGTCACGTGGTCGAAACTTCGTAGCTATGACCTCTTTGTCCGCATACGAAGTGGTTCGACCTTTACTATTTTGCTTTTTATCTTATTTGTAGCAGTAATTATTGCACCGCGATTTTGCAATTCAAATGACCAGATTACGGTTACACGGAAATTTATTATCGGATTACAAATGCGTTTGCTACATCATTCCTTTAGTCTTGACTACTCAGTGCACTCTTGTAACTGGGCTTCTTTTAATTATTTATATTTTTGTTGGAACAAAGATTTAAGAAGGTCTCGCACCATAAAAATTGTCCGTTGTCATAAAAGTTTTATTGCGCATGGGAGCTATTGAGTGGTTGTCATCTACAGCACTGTACAAAGGTAGAATTTTTGCTTCCAAATGCAAAAGAGTTTTCACACAGATAGCGCCTCGTATAAACGTTTCAACAAAAAATAACACATAAAATCACTAAAACGAATTATCAAACACCGAACGACAAGTTTATAATCTGGTTTTGTTACTTGATAAACCTTGAGTTCAAATTGCATGTCATATTCTTTTGTAAAGCATCAAAGATTGGAAAGATTGAAAGTTTACTAGCGATGTTTCTTTCAATTGAATGCATTTATCTCAAAGTAACAGATTTTATTCTTTTTACGTCAACTTCAAAAGACTACGAATCAAAGTGTTTTAACCGGCTGAATAAAGAAGAGAAATCCCTAAAAATGTTACAGTCAAATTTGTGACTTAAAAGAGATGCAATACGTCAATTAACAATTTGCAGAAATATGAACTCTGGAAACACAAGTGTTGGTTGATTGAAAAGATCGTAAATATTTTATTTTCAGCTGGGGTATTGAATTCAAGAGTATCGATCCTTTGGTCAAGTGAGTGTGTTCAAAACAGACTCAAGACTCAAGTGTAAGTTTTTCAAGCTCCCGTACCGGATTCTTCCAATCTTCAATTTGAGTGGGAGTGGTCTTCAACCACCAACGTAAGTACGATCGCAGAGTAAACGAAGTTTTTCAATTATTTACAATGTCAATTTAGCAGCTGATCTGTATGGTTTCAAATTATGTACAGCAAACTGCAAACGAGTTTTCTTTTCACTGGAAGTGAAACTGGGATTGCTTCGAATCGAGTTCAACAAAAATGCGAAAGAGCCATCGCTGGCGCACACTACAGGCTACTGTCATTAAACAAGTGTAGAACTACATGCACAACTTTGCAGAATCCGCACCAAAACTCAGAGATTTGACATGACTGATTCACGACTTGTGCCCATCTTTTCTGTCAAGTGAACTGCAACGTTTTAAATTGAAGCAGTTTCCACACAGTGCTTGCCTAAAACGGTGGTGTTCTACGATACGTAACTTCAGTTTCACTTTTCCAAAGATTTATGTTTTGTTAAATACTTTCTTTTTTGCACCGTTTCCTTAGTTAGAGGCGTCCCTCTGATCAGCGTATCAATACCGGAAGATCTACACGAGTTTCACAGAGAGAGACGGCATTTCATCGCTAAAGAGCGCGTTCAGCTTGCCCTTAAAACACGCGACACATTTACGAAATACGAACAGGACCGATACAAGAAACAGGAGACGCGTAAAAGAAAGACGCATGAAATATTTTTATCTGCGATTGCCGCTTGCTGGATGTCACAAGCGGGTACGAGGTTTGAGTGAAACAGTTTTACAATTTTGGACGGAGCATACAATCGCAAAGCGGTTTTGCGGAAGGTTGATTTTGTTTCGACGAAATACATAAATAATTAAATGTAGCTCGGTTACGAGGGTTTATTGAATGGTCACGAATGAAACCATGACGTAACAAACACATTTGTAATCTGATAATAAATGCAGATGTGACGGCAATCTATACATTAGAATTGCAAAATTGCCGTGCACTAATTACTGCTACAGATACGATAAAAATCAAAGCCCTGAGGTCGAGCCTCTTCGCATACGGACAAAGACATCCTAGTTAAGATATTTCGGCGGCCACGTGACCAAAATCCCAAAAGGAAAGTTTTGGAAGGTGACCTGGTAGCAACGCCCATGAGATAGCGATCTAGAGGTCAACCAAAGATCCGATGATTGGTTACAGCATCTTCGACTTGGCTTGTTCGCACCTCCGTGTTGAGCCAGCAGAGCTATTGGCGTTGATGGTTCTGAAAATTGTGAGGTATTTCGAGACCTTCTAGAGCTGATGCACCAACAACCTTCCCAAAGGGAACATCGGATGCGAGAATGAATTAAAAAGCACTTTATTAGGCAAATTTGACTCCACTGTATTTTGAAATGGCCAACTACTGTATTTTGGCAAAGCAAAGTTCGCTTTAGATATAATTACGATTAAAATCGTTCTGCAAACCGGTTGAAATTCTCTTCACTTCAAAATAAATCTGACAATTAACAAAAATGAAAGGTTCCTTGAAATTACAGTACTATAGACATTTTGCAAAGAGTTTTAGCTTGTCGGAAGAATGTTGTGTTATTCGGGAGAATAGAGAGAAGACGGATTGCTCATTTAAAAAATACACGTTAACATCGTCAACGTCTTGGCCTCATTACACAAAGTAGTCAGTGTCCTCAGTGTAATTGAATCAACACGTAAAAGCTAAATTAGCACCTGATTTTCAATGGAAAACTGCATAATCATAGCGCGTTTAAAGATCAAGATTGTGCATTAATTTTTAATTTTTTCATTTATTGGTTGATTTCGAAGCGCGTTTTGAGTTGAAAAGGAAGCTCATTCATGTACATTGTACATAGCTTGAAACCTTGAAATCGTATCTACGAGCTAATGGATGTACGTTGTTAACTGTGAAAACATGGGCGTTGGTAGGGGGTGTGGCAGGGAGGACCTTGGCCCCGCTGAATTTTTTAATTTGACATTTTCCTATTAAACTTCAACAAAAAAGGTTGATTTCTTAGTTTCGAGGGGTAAAATGAAATTTCACCACTTTTGCCCTTCCTGGAAAAATCCACTATTGCTCACCTTCCTGGCAAAAATCCTTCACCCATGTGTGAAATGTCGTTTTTGTTTTCAGGACCGTAGTTTACGTAGGTTGTTGTAGAAAAACCCATGCAACCAGGCAAACTCAGTGTTAGATTTGAGAATGCTTTTGAAAAACGACGATTGGCGAAGCTGTTTCTGTGATGTCGACACCCAACGTCATAAATGAAAATCTTTATATCCTTTTCCACAAGTATACAAAACAGCGTTTGATCATACTTCATTTATTAGTGGATTGCATACTTATTGCTTCATTTTTTTTCTATTCAACTTACCGTTTGTTTTTATCGCTCTTATCGTCTTTCGTTTCACACCACCCAGTCCATTACTTACCATGCCGTTTCATTGACGTTGATACTATTATCACTACATAATCACGGCCTTTCAGTGAATTCTGTTTCTTTCGTGTTTTTGTTCGAATTCCCCCTGAAGAAATCCTAAAATGTTAGTCGGCTGAAACGCCGGTGTCGTTTTCAAAACATGGAACACTTCAGTAATAGATTTTACTATTGTTATCCTGTTGGCTGGTTCTGCAATGTGTAAACTATCAAATGCATTTAGAATGTTCAGGTTGCTGGTTATTGTTATTTCATGCTCTGCATCTTTCTAAACTTTCGTTACGGGGTGGTATCCCCGCGGCGGTATCGACGGTTGCCGGGTAGTTTTGGCGGAAAACTCAAATCCCAGAAGGTGGATACTGCTAGACGTTTTCCACCTGTAGGCTGAAGCGGTAAATATGGCAATGATTTTCTTGCCTTTACACTGATCAATTGCCAAAATATCAAATTATTTCCAAAAGACTTCAGACTACATACTACTGCAACAAGTCTGGGCCTACCGGAGCCATTATTTTGCAAACGTTTCACTTCATTGGAAGCATTTTTTGAAACAATAAAAGCAGCTTGCTCCGGATTAAGCAATTAATCTTTATCAACATGCCTAAACATACTTACACAAATGTTTTCAATACATTTTTCTGCTTTGCAAGAATTTGGTAGCATAGCAGGGCACTTCCATTGCACAAAATCACAATCACTGCTGCAGGATCCTCGTCCCGCCTAGACTACCTCAAAAGACCGTGATTTGAAACAGCCTCTGCACCACAGAGAGTTTGGAATTCTCATTCCAAGACCTAATATTATTTAAACTCAGTCTAGTACAGTGGTTCTTAACCTGGGGTAAATTTACCCCTGGAGGCAAATTTACTGAACCATAAATTCTACCAAATATAAATTTTTATAAATCATTCTAACTGTAAGATTTTTTTATTTCGTATTTTTTGGAAATAAGCAACATTGAGCGTATTGGGTAAATCTGGTGATCTTGTTTGAAAAAGGGTAAGATATGTAAAAATAGTTGAGAACCACTGGTCTAGGACCACATTTTTAGACAGTTTCAAGGCGAATAACATTACAACCAGTGCCCCAAAACACGCTTTTCGGTAAAAACGCAAATGTACGTCCGCCGAGAACAGTGGATCATATACCTTGGACGTAGGTCTACGTCCACCGAGAGCGAAAGTGTTTTCAAAAGTTTGACTGGAATGCAATTACGTTTTGTCATGTTTTCATAGGTTTATTTTTAACAGAGATAAAAGGTGTGGTTCACAGCCTTTTGTGGGGTGTGTTTTTGCCATAAAATTGCACAGAAAACAGTGGGACGTGTCCCGAACCGAATCCAATGTAATCAAACAGAGCGTTTTCATTGGCATCAAACCGAGACTTCTTATTCATAACACCAGAAAAACGAATTTATTAGTCCAAAAATATTATAAAAATCAGTACAAAGTTAGCAATAATCTGTGTGTGTACTATGTGTTCTTTCCGCCAAAACTGTGATGTTCAAACAAAAAGTTTTTCCTTAGAATAGTTTCTACCAATCAACAGATGCTCATTGTTCAATGAGTTTATAGCTTTTCGAAGAGATCGGAAAAGTTGACGCACAAGCTGAAATGATATTTCTTGTTGGTCTCTTTGCTTTGGTGCTTTTGTTAAAGCAATCACAAGTTCCAGGTATAACTATGAAACACACTTGTTTTGCGCTTGTTTCAGTAACGCCGAACGGGTTAAAACAGCTTTTGTTTCTTTTGCTGACGGCTAAGAACCCTTAGACTTCTTATAACGTGTTTGCACTGGATCGATCTGCGGATTACCCAGGGGTGTAGCGGGGTGGGAACGCGTGGGAACGCGTTCCCTCACCTTTTTGCATTAGCAACGTTACTTGAAGATTTAGATTTTTCATTTCAATTTCTACGTGTAGCGTCTGGAGCAGCATAAATGGATAAATGACAAGTTCTCTCGTGTAGAGCACCGCAGCATGATTGTGTAATTACTGTTTGTGACATTAACAATGGTATTTACGTACTCCACGCTTCGTCTGATTGTTTGCATTTATCGTAACTCTGCTATCTTCGTTTCAGAGGTGTAATTCGTCTGGAAGTTTTCGTGCTGTTGCGGAGTAGCTTACAGTTTGCAGTAGCGCAGTCAAGAATTTTGTCCGTGTTAGGGTTCATGTTGAACCTAACATGTTTTGAATAAGTTTCTGTAAAGAAAATATGGATACAACACTCCTGAATATAAGTGAAAAGACAATGGAC
>JGI24021J15306_10004676_pt1 | contig 16004 bp, 9 predicted proteins | sample Ectturendosymbi1_FD_15306 | JGI IMG/M metagenome (IMG submission 15306) | reverse complement strand
GCCGATCCGTTTGAGCCGTTGAACAGCTCTCTAGCGCAATCGGCGGAGGAGCTAGGGCGTTGGTAAGGCAACTGAAAATTGCTGTTTTTTAGGCCGAAATCCAAGTACGAATATCACGTAGGCCGGCTCTATACGTGTTAATAGGAAATTGTTTTCACATTACTCTACACATCATCAGTTCTACGTCCTTATTCAAATAGCATATGTTTTATTGTGTAGATAAGCATGTATGGCTTCTACACCGGAAAATTGTGGAAATCCAAGGGAATTTATTAATTGCTTGCTTCTTACAACATCAGTTTACAGATAATATAAAGCTTGCCTAAATTGCTTCATAGCCAGAAATGGCAGAAAAAGTAGATTTTGTAATATACTAAGAGTTCTTGTGGAGCTAATGGGCTTCCACCAGTAAATCAAATCCTTGCCATTATTGCAATTTCATTTTACAAACATACGCATAAGTGTTGCTTTATTCAATACATGCTGCAATGTTCTTATGTATAAAATAACAACTTTTGTTGCAGCTTTTCTCATAATATTAGCAAATCTATTTACACTGTGTCATGCTAACTGTTTGTACATAGCTGCTCTTCTGCATCAAATCTGCTTGCTGCTAGATCTCATTTAATATGTGCCATGGCCTCTCCGGCAGTTATATCAACTGCAAGCAATCGAACTAAGTGTAGTCGACGCTTTAGTGCTTTGCAAGAAAGCCTGGCAAAAGAAATTGGAGTACCTGCAAATGATGAGTAAGTTTTAACATTATTTTATCAGGAATTTAATTTCTGTAAATTTGGTACAGCTGTTTGAACAAGCATGAATTATATAGTTGTAAATACATAAATGTAGAAGTGTTACTGCAATTGCAAGGGACTAACATTTATATAATCCGATGCAGCAACTCTTGTAGTTTTATTTCAGAAAAATGGCATGAACTTGTGTAAATTGTTCAGCATTACCTGTATGGCATTGTTTGTAGGTCTGCTTAATAGTGATATCTACAGACCTTTGCTGTCCTGTACCCACAATGCAAGTCTATCTTAAGGTTTTTTCCTTATAGAATTTGGCAACTAAAGTCTTCCCAGATCTGACTAGTACTTGTGGAAAATACTGGTTTGCTAGTACTGTGGAAAAATGTTTTCAATTGCAGCCAATGTTTCAAATCTTTTAGAGATTCCCTGGTTGAATTTTTATGTGTGTTTCTGAGTCTGAAATATGCCACTTCAGCAAAACTTTTGCTTGTTCAATAAAAATTACGTAAGTTACAAATTTTGGCTGCCCTTCCCAGCTCTACTTTGAGAAATGAACAGCAGATTTTCAAAATAATTAGGATTTAACATATGAACCTCAACAACCTTACATTCAAAGTGTAGTATCAAGACCAGCCCAAACACTGTCAATAAAATGTGATGGTTTATGACATTGAATGATTTATTTTGACACATGCTAAAAACAGATCTCCAGTGCTCTTGAGTAGATAGTTAGTATTGTTGACAAAATTTAGTGTAGAACATTTGTGCTTCTAATATTTACTCCTGGAATGAATCTAACACATTTATTAAATGCAAAAACAAGCAACTCTCAAGAAATGTTATTCCATGCAATCCACTTTGTTAGCAGTATTTTTCTTTATGGTATGGTGCAAAAGAGTATGTAAAAGTTGCTTAAATTTGTATTTATTCATTTTGTGTGAATATGTGAACAGCATTTATATTCACAGTGTTCTGCACATAAATCTTAGTCATTTAAGGTTCATCTATGTATCAAATTTTCAAGTTCATGTTTCAGAGTTGGACTAAATGTTTTGAGGTTGTGTTTTATGTACTTCAAAGAGTTTTTTATCTGACATTCTGCTGCATTTTTATAATTTGCTAAACACAACCAGCTGCTGTCATTCAAATTTTGACAACATATCTCCCATTAAAAATCTGCTTAGGCTGCATAGTGCCTTCCTGTCATTCACTGCAACAATTGACTAGTGTGGCCAAAGTTCTTGCACTGCTATATCTTTGTTTTAACAGCTTTTCAAAAGTGAATTCAGCTGCTTGTATGCTGCCTACTTGCTGAATAAATTAATGTTTAACTTAACTCATTGATACTCAGCATTTTTAAAGGGAAAGCTCTTGTCTATTTCACAGTTAGTTGTGTTGGCTGCATAGCTATCTGAATTAGTGGTGTGCACAGTGAGTACAGACAAGAACATAGCACTGTAGTTCTATTTGAGGAGTAAATAATGACGTTGCTTACACTGTGTCAACTCAGTGTTGGAAGGAAATATGATATGCGCCTGATACTTCCTCATTAGTTCTCTTCTCTAGTAGGTTGGTGATTGGTTTACATAGTGCTTGCTTGCTAAAGCTTACATATTCAGTAGCCTGGGTCCTTGTTCATGCTGACCAAGGTGTAGCAGCAAACAACTTACTCTTAAATAATTTTAGTTACTAAACAAGAGGCAGTTCTGTTGTGCAATGGTGCAGTTATGTTATGCCTTACTAGTTTATTCTCTTGCTTGGTTTCAAATATGTCCCTTCTTAGTGTATTCACGATTGTGGTATATATGTGCTGGAAATGCTGGTTCAAGTTACAGAATTTACATTTTAAAGCCAGTAACAAGACTTGTTGCATTTTTTTGACCAAGTGCAACAAAGGCAGCTGTTTTACATAGCTGCTTCAACAGCATGTTTTTTTGAACTCTTTATTCTCACTTAGTTTGTTTGATTGTTTTGCTGTGCAAAGTAACAGCATATTATAATTTCAGCTGATGATTTATCATGCACTAGTTAGTTGTTTCAGTTTATTAGTTTGATTTTCATTGATATTTTAGAAACTTGTGTTGCATTTAGCAAATGTTTGTTGTGGAGAGAACTTACTAGAAGCAAGTGTTTGTGTCATGTACAAGAGAGATTTACTGGAAAGAGCTGTAAAAAAGCCATATCTGTGGTTGTAAAAATGTGCATGGTGTTATAAGCCTTGTTCATATTAACCCACCAATGATTTGTGAGGCTAAGTTAGCCATGAAATGTTTTCTTATCTCGACACTAGCCAATATAGCCTGAACCTGAAGTGAACACTGGGTAGTTAGTGCTTTGTTAACCACAACATTGATAGTCATGAAATGTGAGCTTTTTGTCATTTTACATGGAGTACATGACTAAAGTATTTTTTCCTTTTTCTATAAATGGTTGAGCAGAAATCCTGAAAAGTCCAAAAATTAAGTACTTTCATGCTGGTGCAGTTCTAACACATCCAATCACAGATTAATTCTGTGTTAACTCAAGTTGAAATATATTTATAAGTAATTGTAAAGTTGAAAAAAAATTTTTCTTTGCTAAAACACATCATTTGCTCCAACATACTGACTAATTCTTGGTTTGCAGAAATTCTTTGTAAGGGAACTTAGATAACAACATCAAAACAAGTGCACTGTCAAGATTATTGCATAATGATTGCAACTTTCTGACATATTAGACCAAAGGTTCCAACCTTTTTCTGACCATGTACCCCTTCAGCATTCAACAGATGAGCATGTATCCCTAAAATTTCTTATGACAAAAAGATTGAGTAAAATGACAGAGATCAACTGAATTTTTAATAGAATTTTATATTTTAGAACGTTTGGAACTCAATATGTAAATATATGTTGTTCCTGTCTATTGCTAACCTCAAATGTACCCCAAGTTGGGAACCCTCATGTTAGACATTGTTGTTAAATATGAATAGATGCTTATGACTGTGGTGTTCAAGTTGCGCAAGTCTGACTCAGTGCTGTTAAAAGCTTTAAATAGTATGTGCATGCTCACATCTTTGGCTACTGATATTTGATTCTTACAGTTGCAATTTTGTTTTGCATATACAGAGATGGTTTTGGTTCTCATGTGTCTCGCATAAAATCCAAGTTTATGCAAAACCCGTCTGATATTCACATGGCATCTGACTCCAAATCACATAATGGAATTAATAAAGTTGAATCCAGAAAGCAGAAATTCTCCTCTGCTCGAAAGGTACTTTTCCCAGTTCAGTGTATAATTACTAATCTGTTGTCCTGTTGCTGCGTTTTGTATTGGTTAATGCTAGCTTTGCTGCTTTGTACTCTCCAATTTATTCAGTACCAAATTATCACCTGTTTGTTATTAAACTGAAACTGAAACATAAACTACAAGAAGAGCAATAATATCATCACTGAAAATCAGTAAAGCAAATGTACTGATTACTTCCAAAGCACTGCAACTACAGCTAAATAATTTTGTATTATCAAAGAGCAGATGTTGTTTTTCAGATGTGCTCTGGCAGCGCATGACTTTCTGCATTTTAGTAATTAAAATTGCATTACTTAGCCTGGACCTTCTCTTTACTGAAATGCACTATTTAGCCTGGACCCATTTTTCTCACTGTTATTCATCAGGGCATCTGAAATAACTGCATGGTTAATTCAGAATGATGTCCTCAGAACCAAAGAAATGCTATTGTGGCTTGTTTTCTTTCGACAACTTAACCATGTGGTGTGTGATATGTTTGTTGTTTGTTTGTACTTGTTCTCGAACTGATACTGGTATATGCCTATTTGTTGTTCGACATCTGTTGCATAATGAAGCGATTTGCTGTGATTTTGGATAAATTCCTGTATAATCCAGTTAATATTGTGTCTTTCATTCCTGATGTTTTTCCAGAAGTTTCTGTCAAGTTGCATGACAATTTTTTAAAGCAGTTGTAAATTCTAGGAAAGCTGCTATTCTATTGTTTTTTTTCCATATCCTTGATGATGCATATGCTAGTTGTGACATTTGCTACAATAAAGTATTTAAGATGTTTTCATTGAATCCTACACACTAACAAGCCTTTTCCTCTTGCTTACTAAACTGTTACCACAAAGTTTGCCTGACACTTACGGCATCACAGTTCTCACGGAACACAAACCACACCATTGCAAATTAGTAAGAATTAGGTTTTTCATCAGGCTGCCACAGTGACTAAATTGCTAATACATCAGTCTTGTAACAGCAGAACATATATGCAGGATAGATATTCCTTTAACACATTGGGAGCCAGTGTATGTATGTCATACTTTCAAATCACACATTGAGCTGCTATTTTTTCACCACTTTGCAACTCATAACTTGACAGTCAATTGTGCTAAAGAGCTGTTCAAGCCCTCAAAAGACTCAGTGAGTCTTCTAGTTTGCAATTAAAAAAGTTTTTAGGTTTTGGGTTTCAGGCTCTTTGTGGTTGATGTCATAAGTGTCATAAGGTTTAGCCTGTTTTTTCCAAGGTTATTAAAGCTTTGGCCCCAACCACAAGAGGCAAGTATTTCGCATTTAAGTTTTTAATGGAAACTAGGCAAAATCCAAGTTTTTTGAGCTTTTGATTGACTTACTAGCATTTCTGGATCACAAGTTATGACAAAATAACCAAATTTTGTGTAAAAAGTTTTTCTGTGTAATTTTTTTACCCAAAAGGGATGAATGAAGGGTGAATGAAATTTCTGTTAATTTTTTATATCATCTGGTAACGTGCATTTGCCTTATTTTTAACCCAACACATATCAGCAATTGTGACTAAAATAGCAAACTTTTGGTGTTCTAACTTTATCTCTACATCAGTCAGTGAATTATCACTTCCAAAAAACATACTATGGTGCAATTACAACTGCACTATAGTAAGGTTTTTACACAATGTAATGGGGATAGATTTTACTGAGAGATGCCATGTTTTATTTCACTCGAGTGGTGGAATCTCTGCTGTGCTCTGCCAGGGTTGATTGATTTAAATCAGTGATTTAAATCATGATTTAAATCAAGCAATAGAAATTATTTGTTAAATCAAACATTAAAACTCAAAAAAATCATGTCATTTTGGAGCTTTGTGATGTCCATGACACATTTAATTAACATTCTAATAGGTTTTCACATAGCCTATACAGCAGGAGTTCCCAACCTTTCTCTGAACGTGTACCCCTTTGGCATTTCAACAGATGAGCATGTTCCTCTAAAATTTCCTATCACAAAAAGCCTGAGTGAAATACTAAAATTCTACTGAATATTTAATAGAACTTTTAGAATCTTGAAACTATAAAGGTATATTCCATTTTCATGTCTCAAATTTAATTTGTTGCAAATGTACAATGACTGTACCCTGCAGATAGGCAAATGTACACCTGGGGGTACATGTAATATCCCAGATTTGGAACCTCTGCTATACACTATTAGTGTAGAAGGCCAATTAAGTTCTTATGACAACACAAGTTGAAACCATTCAAAGGTTTATCAATCATAGCAACTGTGAGGTCACACGGAACAGGACTGAGGCCACAGATTCTATGTCATTTTAACTGCAAAAATGACATGTGGACCAAAATCGCTAACCCTTGCAAATTCAAAGTCAAATCTGATCAAATTCTCACGCCTAATCCTTGCTTAACGCACTTCTAAAAGTTGTATTTTGTGGGCACCCTTCAATTTGCAAATAACTTCTTACTACATTAGAGTTTTAAATAATTTATTTAAGTGATGTGGACTGCTTACATGAAGCTTCGCAACAATTGCCGGCATTTGGGAAACCGCAACACGGTTTCTAACAACCAACTAAATCGTAGTTTGTAGACCACTGAGAGACTTCTAGACACCAAAGTAAAGATATTCTGCTAATAATAAATTTTGATAATCTCTAACGCATGTGTAAGTGACAATCTCTAACGCGGCAAGATTGTACGAAACTCGCACAGCCGGGTCGGGCAACTTCCTACTCTCAAGTCGTGTAATCATGGCATGCCTGCGGCTCCTGCACAGTATAAGCCAGTGGTTCTCAACCTTTTCGCTGAAGGGAGCCAAATCCAGACCTATGATTTTGTGAGATAGTTGCACTAAAATTTTAACGCAAGTCAATTCACGCGTTTTGTTTTATAGCAGAACATAGTCTGTTACACAAAATATTAGAGGTTTAATTTACAGGCGTAGCCAGGGGGATCTATGAGGCCATTCTCCCTCTTAACTTTTAGGACATATAGTCGTTTTGTGCTTTGAGAGGGGGTATCCCAAACCAAATAGTGTTAACAGTTTGGCCTCCCAATTTGTTTGGTTCCCCCAAAATTTTTGGGCTGGTTATGCTACTGGTTTTATTGAAAGACTGGTGAGAGCCGCACAAAAGGTGTTTGGGAGCTGCTTGCGATTTTCAGAAAAGTGGTTTTAATTTGCTAGTGGTGCAGCATTTGAAGTGATTGTGGCGTCGTGTTTCAAATGTTGATTGTTGCAGCCAGTTTGGTGGTGGCGAAATCGGTTTTTAACCGACGCGACCTGTAGAACGATATTCACATGGTGTTAAAAGTTTATGTTTAGTGAACAATCTACGCATGCATTTTTGGGCGCGAGTGCGCAGTTGCCAGAGTGGCCTTGTGAGTGGATGCTAGTTGGGGGATGAGCTGAACATTTTTGCTATAAACTTGATCGTGTTAAAGCTTTTTTGCATATTGCGTTGCTTTCTGCAACAGGAAGGTCTGCAGCATTGTCTTTAGCAAATACTGCAACCCTAATTATTGGGATTTTTGTGTTGCCTACACTGAATTATACTTATTGCTTCATCATACACAAAGCCAAAGATGCAAAAGTCAGCATTAAGAATTAGCATCGACTGTCTTTGATTAAATGTTCATAATAAATAACTAACCAATTTTCTGGAAAAAACACAAAAAATCCCATTTGAAAGTGCTAGTTTTGGTATTGGCATCCTGTGATGTATGCTGTAGCAATTTTATGCTCATTCAAAAAATTAAGCTCTAGCTACAAGTGCAGTGCCATTCCAGAATGGCGTCATGTTTTAGGCGTGGATTGTTGCAGCTAGTTCGGTGGTGGCGAAATTGGTTTTCGACCCACCTATAGAACAATATTCAGACGGTGTTAAAGTTTCTGTTCAGTGAACGTTCTATGCATGCATTTTTTAGGCGCAAGTGCGCAGTTACCGGAGTGAGCTTGCTGTGGGTGGATACTGGTTTGGGCATGAGTTGAGCATTCCGGAATGGCACTCAGAATGCAATACCATTTCGATTGGTAACCCAGTAAGGCAACCACTAATCAAGGCAGTTGTACAGACAAGTACTAACAATCTGAATGTATTCAAAAGCTTCCAGCTGATGCTCGCGCTACCATCCACTCTGCTATCTAACGCAATGAAGTTCGCTTGCATAAACGCGCATAGTTTTAAGGACGTGTTGGCCTCAATGTCCTCTGACTACATGTGTCATCATAGCAACAATGTTATAAGTAACAGCTTTCCGCCGCCATTACGAGTCTACGACACGCAATCAGGTTCACCACAAAAGCCAAACCTTGTCTCAAAACAAGCCAAAATATACCAGATAGCAGTCCTAAGACATATAGGCTCCAAACTAAAATAGATATTAAAACTTGTCAGAAACATTGATAACATGCAGTTCCAATTTTTGAAGCATTTTCTTTCCCCACAAATACACTGTCGTACAGTTGTTTTTATGTCAAAATTTTTTAGGAGAACAGTAAAATCTTTGCAATATTCTTTGCACCCTGCATGGTCATAGACTCCCGTCACAAGAGATTTGTAATGAATATGCAGCTCAAGACTATGTTTTGCAAGAGCCGAGCCTTTTAGACTGAAAAAAATCAAAAAGAAAAAGTCAGATTTTGACTGGTATTTTTGATTTTCAAAAAAGGCCAAGTGCGTCAAAAAAGCCTGAATTTTAAATTTGGTTTCAAAAATGCTAAATTGGCAACCCTGCACTCGACCAGCGACTGTATGAGACCACCATTGTTAGGTAGGAGTAACTGTTGCATCACAAGGCCATGTATTGGACCACCATAACTGTGTGAGAAAATTCATACAATTGGTTTTATGGTTTTCTTGCAATTCTTGGCATATTATTTGATTTTACTTGACTTGCAGGTGATTAATTTCTCGCGAGCATGTACAATTTCCCGGGAAGCTCCTTCCCGATTTCCACACTTTCTGCAGCCCTGATGAAGGCTGTCGACTGTAAACATAGTTATGGAACATATTTTTGATTCGTAAGACAGATATATTATTATTATAGGTCTTTAACATTTTATGCATTTGTGCCATGAGTGTCAATGAAATTACTAAACTGGCAGATTCAGTATTGGCATTTTAGTAAATATTTCATTTTGTTCACCAGTACTAGTGTTATGAACTTATTTGCATTAAGGGATTTTGCATAAGCGCAAAAAAGTTTGAATGAAAGTTCAGCTATTTCTGGTCAAGGTTGATTGGTTTAAATTATTTCATTTAAATCAGTAATAAAATCAACAAAAACAAGCAAAATATCATACAAAGTTTTAAAGCTTTGTGTGATTTTTATGACACATTTAATTAGTATTTTAATCGGATTCACTCATTATGAAAGACAGGGACTTCTTATGACAACACAAGATATAAAAGCAATTAAAGTTTTATCAATCATAACAACTGTTGCTGTGCTAGAAGAAGCACTGCACAAAAAATCTATATTAAAACAAACTCTTCAATTAAAATTAAAAATTACTACTTGTTTGGTGGCCAGCCTCTACATAGTGAATAAAAAAAATCAAACAAAGCTGATTGAAATAAAAAAAATCCGATTCAAATAAAAAAATCGTGATTTTTACCAACCCTGTGCTCTGCATGAGTGTCGTGTACTCTAGTATGAAGGTTATCTGCTGGAATCGTAGTACGTTATTTCATTATCAATCTCAAGTCACCTATCTAAAGTGCAAGCCTTAGCAGGCGACATACAGGAGTAACCTCTTTGTGATATTTGTTTGTTACCAGTTTGATATTGATTCCAATATCTAGTATATGTTCACAGCTCAAATAATACATGCAGAATGGCTGAAAAATGTGAACAAAAACACTTTGTTTTGATATAAGTAAATGCAAATTTATAAAACTGATCAGGACATGTCAGCTTAGCTGACTTCAAGAACCAGGTTTAAAAAGGAAGTTTAGTGTCAAGAATCAGCTCCTTTAGAAAATTACAAAGCATAAATGGGATAATGATTAAATTAAGTATGGATTTCCATTTTCCAAAAATGAAGAATCAAGCCATGAACCGTCTGCTCCATGCAGGTTTTGCAATTTTAAATATAGAGACCAGCATAGGCCAGGGGAGGCCAAAGGGGCCATTGCCCCCCAAATGTTTAGAAAATGTAGTCATTTTGTGCTTTGAGAGGCGTTTTTAGTGTTACTCGCCTAAAATAAAACATTTTGGCCCCCTCAAATTTCTGGGCTGGCTACGCCACTGGAGACTAGTGTTTGGCTCCTTCAAAAATGTGGAGTCATTTATAAAACAATCACAGCATTCTTCAGAGTAAGTCCTTGCAATTTTTCATGCAACAGCATGAGTATTTGTGCGCAGAGTAAAATTCCCTCCATCAATCGGAAATTGACTCTGTCTCCTTTACTCTCTTCAAATGGTGCATGTGCTGATGAAACGAAACAACATTTTGCGAAGCTGAATTTGTAATCAAACCATGCTTAAAGATAGCAGCCAATTTGTGGATGGCGGAAAAGCATGCTGTAGATATAAAGTAGAGCAAAGTACCATTGTCTAACAAATGAACATTCAATTTACTATGATTATTGTCATATCAGCCATACATTTGCAATGTATAAGTCAGGGGTCACCAAACCATGTGGGTTGCCTGCGGGCTTGTTCTGAAAATAAGATAACAGGATCAGTGTCTTCACATTGATGAATATTTTTTATTTTGGTAATGATAACATGATTGAAGACAAATTTTTATTTCAGAAGTGCGTGTATCAAATTGGTAGCCCTTTGCATGAAAGAAGTACTCTCATTTTTCAAAAAGTTTTATTTCAGAAATATGTGTATCAAATTGGTAGCCCTTCACATAAATATGTACAAAGAAGTAGCTCTCATTTTGAAAAAGATGACCCCAGGTGACCCCTGGTATAAGGGAATGTAGCAATCAGTGGCAGGGGTGAACAAAATTGAAAAAGGTTAAGAAGCACTGCTCCAGAGCATAGCATTTTGTCATAACGCTGACCTTCTGGCACCTTTCACTTAGCCTTTTTGCATTTTACCTTCGCAAATCTGTGTAATTTCATTAAGTAGTTTGTTTGTCAACTTTTCACCTCATGTTTTAATGTGAAAACTTAGCATATTTGTCATTTTGCACACACTAAAAGCTGCAGTAAGACACGAAGGCAAAAGTTTTAGCAGAAGTTAATGTGTGCTTAGATGTAAAGATCTGTTTTGTACAAAACCTGATATTGATGGTAATCTCACATATTGACTAGATGGTAGCTGCATGGCTTGCATTTAAGCATCTAGTACAGGGGTGTACAACCTTTTTCTATTGGCGGCCGCATTACTTTTATTTATATGAAGTATGGCTGCCAATGAGTTCGAGTTATATTCACGAGATATGTTTAATCAAAGAATAGGTTTTATCCGGTGTATGTCATGTACTTGTGCCTAAAAGTAAAATAAAATGTCAAACATTTTAACAAATTTATTAAAAGAAAAGTTTGCACAGCGTTGTAGCAATCAACAACTCCCTTGATCTTGCTTGTTGGCAGATAATTTTGGAAAGTCCGGTTGCCTTGTGTTTGTTTCGCTTTAATGTACGCCAGCACGGCCACCAAATCTTATATTTTAAATTACATGTGGACGGCTGCAAATTTCATCATCGTAGGCTGCAAATGCGCACCGTTGATCTAGTTAGTACATCATAATGAACAGTAACAATGTTATGGACTTCTAAATTTGCAAAAAGTAAATAAGTCATCTGCAATGATTGTTGGTGGAATACATTTTTATGAGTTTGACTATTCACATCTGTGTAGTACAGCATTGCTGATATTATCCATGAAATAAACCCTTGAATCTCTTGTTAATCTCAAACGTGTTATATACCACTTTTTCGTTTTGTGATTGGGTTTGGCTAGGGCTTCAGAGTTTAATCTTATAAATTAGCAGTGTATAATGAGCAGTTTGCTAACATCAAACAAGAAACTTAATGAATGGCGATGACAGGATTCCTATGATCTTGATCATGAATGTCTAACTGCACTGACAAGTTTGTTTATCTATGAGTGTGGTAGGTTTGAAACTCAATTGTTGAAGATGGTTGCTGTGAAAAGTTTATTGACACAAAAGTAAATATTTGTTACTCCCGAAAAATAAAAGAAATTAAGGAAAAGCTGTTGAACTGTCATGGTGGTTATCACTAAATTTAACTGCATTACACTTGCTCACATGATACATTGTTCACCACTGCGTTATTTGTTCCTCAGAATGCCATCTCAGCTTTTTTCATGTGTGTTCATTTTTTATTCCTTCTGCTGTAAAAAAACCTAAAAAAATTGAAATTCTGTCCTGCACCATATCACCAATGATAATCATGCAAGATTGATACCCCATGTGTACATTGGTAAGAGACCGTACACATCAGCCAGTATTGTTTTCATTGGCTATTAGCTGCATTTTAAGCAGTAGTCAATGGAGTTTCCTCATGTCTTCTTTGAATGTGATTTCACTACCTCAAAATAAGCTTAAAACTAAAACAGTTGCTATCCTTTTTATCACACAAGGATCATAAATACCAAACCATAGCCCATCATTTGCTAAGAAAATACTCTGGTTCATGCATCGTGGTTAATTGCATAATAGAATTTGAACAAATCATTGAGTTAACCCCGGGGTCTTAAACACACGACCCACGATGCTTTTTGGGAATTTGCAAATAATTAAAATTTAGGTTAGTTAGTTTATTCACCAGTGCTTAGAAGTGCTCGGCCAGCAAGTGAACAAGTTCTTTTTTAACGAATGTAGAGACGCCTAGAAATGATTTGCCTATAACTCACGATACCTTTAGCAGAAAATAGGATGCAAAAGATGTTTCTGGTAAGGTTCAAATACCACCATTGTTGTGTCTGGGTCAAAATGCTACCCTCGGGTTACTTTTAAGTCCTCATTTGGACGTCGGAGCAGCTTAAGATTGAGATCCCTGGATTAACCGAAATACTAGTTATAAGGTTTAAGGTGCACCTTCCAGTGTTTGTCTTTAAATGCAGTAAAGCATGTGATGAAAACGATTACTGCAATTGTTTAAAAACAATAAGTAGCTTTCGTTGCGCTAACATAATTCTGTACTTCGTAGTTCGTACGCGCTTAACAAATTTACATTGCGACCACATGAATGTAAGTTGGCTAAGCACGTGTGAAGGACAGTAGGGTACATCCGTACAGTTGAACTACATTCATTTTATGATCGTTTGTTTGCGAAGCGCTGCAGAATTGTAGAATTTACGGTAAAATGCCAGAACCAAGTGCTCGTAAGCAATTACGAGTACAAAAAGAAGAAAACCACAATGACAACCTTGCTTTAAAGAATGTGTTGTGGTCAACGTGCGATAACATCTGTTTTAAGACAAACCAGTCTACAAAATATGAAAGGGTCTCTGTTGCTTTATAGTAGCGCCATTACAAGGTTACTTCAGATGGGAAAGGGTAAATGAGCACTTATGTGTGCACTACAAACTAATTCCGGATAAACGCATGGAAATCCAAAAAAGCTAACCTTGGCAACCTTAATATGCGATTAACAGTGTTCATTTGTAGGTACAATCGCTTTTCTGAAATGCAATTAGGTAGGTCAATGTTCCCTAAAATTTTCGGACCAATTAGTCTTTTACCCACAAACCTACATCCAAATGAGCCATCAAGAGCTTTTGTTTATTTGAAAAGAAGTTTAAAATGTGCCTCAGCTGCTTCCCACACTTAGGTAATGATAGTCCAAGACTCTTCAAATGATAATTACAACTTGGAAAAAGTTGTTCTTTATTATACCTTTATTGTGCTTTTAAAACAGTTATTCATACGAAAGCCAGCTTTGCATGAATATTGTCTGGCAGAGTGTAATCAGCTGTGTATCTGCGTAACTCTAGCCTGACTTTTTGTATGGCTTTGACATGGGGCTCCTGTATTTCGTTTCGACAGGGTGGATTAGGAAATTGAAAAACGTAAGGTGAATGTTACCGTTTTTGAAGAAAATCTGTGGATGAATTTAGTATTAAGAAGGGTATTTTCACGAGATAAGTAATGCCTAACTATTAAATTTATAATCGTCGGGTTAAAATGCAGCATTCTAGCTAGATTAGTGCCAAATTAAAGCTTTACGAGGACTTTCATGTTAGTTATCTACATTGGCGTTTGCATTTGCGGTATGTCGGAGATTGATTGGTTTATGAATTTGAAGAAATTTTCATCTTGATGAAATGTTTCGACAACACCTTTGATCAACAGAGCTATTACATGAAAATGCTCTACAGTCGGGTTTTGATTTAGGCGTTTATGAACTTAATTATTTCTTCAAGGTGTTTGAAAGTTTGGAATCCACCCCAGTGCGGCATCCTCCACCGCAAGTTCAGCGAAAAACATCAGGGTCTTCTTCCCCCACAAAGCATTCTCCATTAAGCCCGACAGCCTCGTCATTTACTTCCTGGTCGACTGTTGCCAGTGAGGATGCTGCAGCAGTACGTGGCCGTAAAGAATCGGAGTCTTCAAGCGAAGCAGCCACGAACAGCACCGACGCATCCCCCAAACGCGAAGCCAGAGGTCGGAACATTGATCCCAAACGCAGGCACATACCCCGAGGTACATGTTTCAGTTTATTTTTGATTTTGTAATGCTTGTCGTTTTTCCAAAAACTGTTAGAAATCTGTAGGGAGCAACGTCATAAATTCAAGTGGCCAACCTTGTATCTCATTCTATTTACGCTTCGTATGCAATGTGCTCTACGCGGCGTTTTTTGAGTCTTGTTAAATTCTTGTCACGATGCAGGCAGTTCGGTTGGAGCTTGTGTCAGATCTCCTTCGTCTGAAAGAGAAGTGGTGGTTATTGAAAAAAGCAGCAACACTGGTAGAAGTCGGCCGGCAAGGCGAAACATACCCGGATTTGAAGACTGTCCCGGTATTTTAGTAACCCATAAGCTTTATTGTTGTGCCAGCGCTTTGAGTGCAAACTCATTGTTGTTATTGGACTAATCCCTTCTGCTATGTTGTGATGTTGGGAAAGAGAGAAAATGGTTTGGGCGTAATTTGTTATGACTAATTTCAAACCTGGTTGTTAATGTGATCTCGATACCTGTCTTGTAAGTTTGTCCACATCTGCTCGCAAGTCCTAGGAATACTTACTATGGTTTCAGATCCCAACCGCCGGTTTGTCAGTGAGATCGTCTCCAGCTTCGAAAAACGATCCAAATCCACAGACAGAAGTGACTCCCGTTTCCACGGATACAGAAACAAGCCCGGAAGTCCAACGAAGCACGGCCAAAGCGGTCGACGTCCACCCACCCCTGCCCCAGTAGACGCCAAGTCGCCACGCCCAAGTAGTCTAGTTATTATAGACAATGACTCCGTGTATGTGCATAAGTACCTAGAGGCAATTAACCCAGAATTGACAAAAAAACAAGAAGCTGCCGAGACCAAACCTTCCACTTCGTCTTCTCGCCAGCTCAGCAGTAAAAGCGCTTCCGATATGGACGGAAGCCGAATTCCAACGGACTCACTTTCCGGAACGGCTGACTCCGTGTTCATATCTCCGTACAACAACGCCAGCACCCCGCAGTCGGGCGTGCCTTCTGGTGCCCGGCCTCCCGTAAATTCCCTTGCGTCCTGTACGCCGACAGTGGCTCCCTCCGTTGCCGAAGACCGGTTGAATGCTCTAACGGAGACTGTGGTTGAAAAGCTGCAGCTAGTAGAAAGTGACAGGGCTGCCAGAGAGACTTTGCCCCCTGAGCGTAAGTACAGCTCCGGATGTTCGTCGGATGATGACGCTCGCTTGAGGCGGACACCCGCCACCGTCTCTCAACCGGTAATTGACGACAGCGCTCTTGTCGCAAAACCCCGGTCAGCGGTCGACTCCAACGTGCCGAACGTTGCGCCTCCTCCCCCTTTCCCGGACTCGCCGACAGCGAACGTGCTTGTTGAAAGCGGGCATTACCAAACGCCAAACTCCGTAC
>JGI24021J15306_10004673_pt1 | contig 16012 bp, 7 predicted proteins | sample Ectturendosymbi1_FD_15306 | JGI IMG/M metagenome (IMG submission 15306) | reverse complement strand
AATTTTCAGGACTGAGGATGCGTAATTTTACGTGAAATCGATTTCCTATTAAAAATTTGCTGATCGATTCCTTGCTTACACCCATCGTGGAAAGAACATACTTGGAATAATAGTTGTATCAGGAAAAATTACGATATTTCGAGATCGTAATATTGGCCACAATCTTCGTTTCTAGTTTCTCTCGGTGAAATGCAATGTTACTTGCCGCTCGGGATCCAAACGTTCAAATTCAGACTGAGGACATCTCAACTCTCAAGCGATTTTCAGTTTTGAACTGTGTGAAGATGAGCATGATTCTATGCTTTTATTATGATGAAGCCCGTCGTTTTTCAGATGAAATATGTCTCATTTTTGAAAGTTTTATTGGTAGATCATAGATGTTTATTAGCGTAAGTCATTGCCATACAACTTTTTCAGCGTTGACTGAAGTACAACAGTGTCTCTCTCAACAGCGTAGATCACTGATCTAAATCAAAGTGGTCTTAACCTAAAAACTAAGTAAAGTAATAAGCATGGTGAAAGCGTCTTAGCATCTTGACCATGTTGTTGTAGGTTCAAAAACACCTAAACTGATAATTGAAACTTTTTGAAGTGTTGGATTTTAACAGAGCGGTAAGGTTGTTCATTCTAAGCCTACTAGTGCTGGAAGTTCAGTTTGGAAAGAGTTTCAAAAGAAACAGGGATTTAGATGAACAAGGTTTCACTAGACATAAAATATTCTAGTGGTCGCTTTGTCCCTGTTAAATTAACATACAACAGTTGTAGTCATTAATATCACATGATGAAGTCCCGTTATAGGGGCTTGAGCCCCTTGAGCACCCCTCCTGGCTGCGCCTTTGCGTACAACTATAACATTCCATACCACACATAGACATAAAAAAAGAATCGTGCATTTCTTGTCAAGATCAATCATAAGTTCATTGTGGTGGGCAGTTGTAACCATGGCATTTGTTGAATTAAAAATTGACTGTCTATTTTGCATCGTGAGGCAGAAGCACTGCTGGTGTTATTTTACTTTAGCCTAACACAATTGGCTATACTAGTTACGTGAAAAGTTGAGAACGCATGATCTGCTTAGTTGAACACTATCTGTAACGGCATTAATCTAAGGGATAACTGTTGTCATGGTTTCAGTGCTGGCAAGCTGTTATTGGCTTCTTGTCGCGTCAACTGTAGGCTAAATTTAAGCTTTAAATCCAAAATCCTAGCAGTTGTCTTTTTATGTATAGTCCTCGTCACATAACCACTTCAACCAGTCGCATCTGACAAAAGGCAAAATAGCCACAAATTTTGCCTCATGAGGCAAAATAGATACAACCAAATATCTAGGCTAATGTACAACTGAGTGAGCGGTTTCGGATTTGGATATCGGAGTCCACAATTTTTAATTTTCGGATATGGAGTTCATGAAAAAGTTTCGGATTAGATCAGGATTGCAAAATTTCCATATCCGTACACCACTCCAGTGTAGGGAGTTGATATCAGAGGCAACTCTTTGTACCTCCAGCGTAGGGAGTTGATTTAGAAAGCAACTGTTTGTACCAACAGCGTAGGGGATGGTTTTAGAAAGCAACTGCTTGTACCTCAGGCGTAGGAGTGGCTTTATAAAGCAATTGTTTGTACCACCAGTGTAGGGATGGATTTAAAAAGCAACTGTTTGTACCTCAGGCGTAGGGAGTTGATTTAGAAAGCAACTGTTTATACCTCAGGCGTAGGGAATTGTTTTATAAAACAACTATTTGTACCACCAGCGTAGGGGATGGCTTTAGAAAGCAACTGCTTGTACCTCAGGTGCAGGGAGTTGATTTATAAAGCAACTATTTGTACCACCAGCGTAGGGGATGGATTTAGGAAGCAGCTACTTGTACCTCAGGCGTAGGAGTGGCTTTATAAAGCAATTGTTTATACCACCAGCGTAGGGGATGGATTTAGAAAGCAACGGTTTATACCCCAGGCGTAGGGAGTTGATTTAGAAAGCAACTGTTTATACCTCAGGCGTAGGGAGTTGATTTATAAAACAACTATTTGTACCACCAGCGTTGGGGATGGCTTTAGAAAGCAACTGCTTGTACCTCAGGTGCAAGGAGTTGATTTATAAAGTAACTATTTGTACCACCAGCGTAGGGGATGGATTTAGAAAGCAACTGTTTAACTGTTTGCACCTCCGGCGTCACAATGCGCTTCCAAACACATCACCGGTCGTCTTGAGCGTGGTAACTGCAGCGTTAAGCAGAAATAGCAATGCACGTATTTACCAAATTAAATTGTTAAATTAGTAACGTTACCGTATCTGGAATAATTCGGCTGGATAGTGTTCTTTGATTAATAGCACTTGAAAGCTATACGCTGGTGGTACAAACAGTTGCTTTATAAATCAACTCTTCCGCTGGAGGTACAAACAGTTGCTTTTTACATCAACCCCTACGCTGGTGGTCCAAGAAGTTGCTTTCTAAATCAACCCCTACGCTGGTACAAACAGTTACTTCATAAATTAACTCCCTACGTTGAAGGTACAAACAGTTGTTTTCTAACTCAACTCCTACGCTGGTGTTAAAAATAGTCGCTTTCTAAAGGCACCCCTATGCTGGAGGTACAAACAGTCGCTTCATAAATCAACTCCCTACGCTCGAGGTACAACTGTTCCTTTCTAAATAAGCTCCCTAAGCTGGAGGTACAAACAGTTGCTTTCTAAATCAACTCCCTACGCTGGTCGTACAAACAGTTGCTTTCTCAATCAACTCCCTACGCTGGAGGTACAAGCAGTTGCTTTCTAAATCAGACCCCTACGCTGGAGGTACAAACAGCTGCTTTATAAAGCCACTCCTACGCTGGAGGTACAAACAATTGCTGTCTAAAGCCATCCCCGACCCTGGTGGTACAATCAGTTGCTTTCTAAGTCAACTCCCTATAAACAAAGAATCGCTTTACAAATCAAACCCTACGCTGGTGGTACGGACGCCACCGACCAACTTTTGGCAGTGTCTAAACGACCGTATCCGGTTTACGCTTGGAATAGACTAAAAAAAACGTATCAAACGAAATTGCTGAACTCTACAAAATATGTGACCTCTTTTTTACATGTCAGTTGCTTCTCAGATTAAAGGATTAATGTGGCCATTTATTTTTTGTAACCCTGAACCCTAACTCACCGTAAACTCTAACCCTAAACGCTAATCCTAAACCCTAACCTCAGACACTAACACTGAACCATAACCCTAAACACTAACACAAAACTCTAAAGCCCTAAAATGCTAAACCTAACCCTAATGCAAAAGTTTAATTGTAAACCCTTGTCTGCTTTTCGAAATGTACATCACAAGAGGTCCAAAAATTTTGTCATACAACCTTAAGTACATGAAACGAAAAATGTCCAGTCACTTCCCAGTCGACCATGTTGACAGTAGTGAGAATTTCTCCAACTTAGTTTCATACCTGGCAGAAAACCGAATGCGGGATACGGTCTTTTTGGAAACGGAAAACTGGATACGGTTATTGAGACACTACCTAAACCTTTTATGTGAGCTAAATTCTATAGGCCAATAGATTTACAAAGTATCACCATGAACAAGAAATTGTCCAAATCTTTACACACATGACACTCAGCAACCTAACCTTACACCCAAGCTGTACTAAAATATTTGGACTTTCTGTGAAGCAGTTTTGCACATTTATAGTTTACATTATAAACATGCTTTGTAAAACAAACAACCTGCAATAATAATAATAAGCAGGTTTGTGCTTTCGGGTTGAAACAACCCCGGTTTGTGGTAGATGTGTGTGATTTTGTGGCATACATCAGGTGATATTCTCCTGACGTTGCTAGTTTAGTGCATGCGTTCAGCACGTTTTCAATCAGACGGCGGTAAGGTTTGAAAGTGGCGCATTGCCAGTTGAAAACGACGTATTCTTTTGTGTTACATCCAGGGTTGCGGAGTCGGATTTTTTTGTCCGACTCCGGGTGCCCAGTTGAATCCTTTTTTACATCACACTCCTAAATTGGGAATTCTTGTTCAAATGATACAATATCTTTTGAAACTTTTGTTGAATCAGAGATTTCGTGCTGTGTACCACGATTTCCATTGATTTTAACAGCCAAATTTCATTCCCTTGATGTTAAGAAGTCGGAAATTTCGGAAAGGTCGGAGACCGAGTCGGAAATTTTGGAAAGTCGGATATTTTACCTCCGACTCCGCAACCCTGGTTGCAATGCAGCTTGAGTTTCCATCACTGGGCCGTGCACTTCCACCATTAGAGCTCATGGCAGACAGCAACGCACCTGTGTTACGCTGCTGTGAGTGTACAAGAGAGGCTGTTTTGTGTTCACTTCACCGTGTTCTGTGCTTGTTTGTTTTACTGTGTTTATTTGATCTCCAACTGTTGTTTTTCTTGCTTCTGAGTATCAGCTGAGTCATATACATGAAGCAATACACATTCATTCATTCATTCATATAAAAATTCGGCCATTTTTGCATGCCTCTCATATAGTGGTCTTAAAGGGCAGTAATTCACTCAGGGCTTGCTTCAGACGCCTCGGTACAATCTGAACCAGCCCTGTTCAGATTTCCCGGGACCAAACCTCAAGTTTAGTTCTTTAGGGTTCGGGTAGACAAAACATTTTAAAATCAATGACTTCAAACAATTTAAAATATAAAATGGACTTTCACGCAGAAGCAAATTCCCAAACAAAACGAAAATTTAACTTGCTTCCAGCGAATAAAATTTCTGTACAGCATATGCAAAAGATATGGCCCAATTTCTGACACTTTGCCTCGGGCATCAATTCTAATATTCACTCTTGCATATAATAAAGAACAAATTTAACACATAGGATCGCGGGGACCATAGCAATTGCTACTATTGTCAATCCGGCACTAAATGTGACCAAGAACCGAGGTCTGCAAATAGTGGGTCGCGAAATAATTCAAATATACATTTTAAATTGGCCGTTCTCAGTTAGACAGAATAAATACAATCGTTTACTCTTTCATGTGCAAACTTTCATACAATTTTGTGCAAGAAAATTGGTACTGTCAATAGTAGTCTTAAAATTGATATTTAAGTATTTTCCACAAAATTATATGCTCACGAAATGTTTGGGTCGCGCCTAAAAATATTTGCAGACCACTGAACTAGAAGATCAATTTGCTTTCGTCAAGTTTATCGATAAATCTTTACTTCATCTTCATTTTGCTCGAGACATTTGGTTAGCACGTCGTTGGGAGTACAACTATTTAACCTTACTTGCAAATTTATTTATTTCTGGTTACGATTTAAAGAACTTCTTCACGTTGAATGCTGTCCACACATAAATGCTACTCAAAAACTTTCCTGAATCACTAGAACAATGTTTCTCAACCATGCATGGTTCGCGTCACCCTTTCAGAGACACTTCTTGGCCCCCAAGGGTCCACAGGGCGTTTGGGTATTAGCTCTGATTCGGTCAGCGTTTCGAAGATCGGGGTCTTTTCTTGAGTTGGTTGATAAAATCTGTCTACTGTAAAATTTGAACCAAGTGATGGGTTCAGTGCTCGACTGCATGAAACAGCGAAGGGGAAGGAAGATGCAAGATTACAAATGAAAACTCTTGACTACAGTGTCAAGAAATTTACGATCACACTTATACTCAAGGTTTGACTGTCGCCCCAAAGAAACACTGCCAGATCCCGAAAATGAAGCATCAAATGTGTTGAATTGCTAAGTGGTACAGTTGGTTGAGCACCACCACCAAAGCTGGTAGGCATGGTTCAATTCCCAAAGAGCCATACCGAAAATTCGAAAAAGAGTACTTGCTGCCTGTCCAGGCTCATGCTCGGCGTTGATGGGTGGGTGCAAGGGAACGGTTCATGCGTGGTGCTGCCACTAACTCGTCACCAGTGCAAGCGGAGATGGGCGCCGCAGATCACTCGTGAAACTTCGAAAGTAATACACAAGCGAGTATGACGGAAACCTCAGTTTTTACTGAATATTTTCTTATGCTAATGCTTTATTGTTGATTGCGTTCGATGTATTTGTTGTGCCTTACGCTTTGCATGTGACTTTGGACGCGACGAAGTACAAATTCTGAACCTTTGGGCCTGTCATCACTCAACCGGCAGAAAATAAATCAAGTGGATGTTTCAAAAAAGTTGAAGTGAAGCAGTAGATTTTACTTGAAACGCTTTCACCATTAATCTAAAAATTCTAATTTTCATACATTGATGTCCCGCGCAGGAGGCTTTTTAACACGTCTACATCAACTGAATCAGGACCAACTACGGGTGACACCAAGGTAACATTACGTTGATTTGATTTTATGCTGCACTATCAGTAGTTACTCACTGTATGAACAAATTTCAGAAGAAAGGAATATTTTTTCCAATTCTTTCTCTGCCATTAAAGTTTTCCCACCTGCGCAGGCTTTGATTAGTAAGCAGCGTTTAACCTGTGCATTTCGCTTTCTATAAACCAATGACTCTTTTTTAATCCCATAACTTTATGTCAAAGTCGAAGCGATAGCAGCCAGAGCAGTGAAAAGTCACGACAACAGAGCTACAAGGCAATCAGCAATACAGAAATCAATGTGAAACCTTGATGGGCATTTGTAGTTGTTTGCTTCTTTTGGATACTACAGATAAAAAAACGTTAACAACAACGATAAGATCAACGAGAGCTTGTGTCCAGTCTGACAAAGATGCGAACACCGAAATCGGTTCATTAAATTACGATTTTTTCGAATACAGTTACAGCATGGAGGCCATTTTTAAGCCACAAAAATGTGTTTAGCAGCTTCCCGCAAAACAATAAATGTTTACAGCAATGTTCATCGTCGATGGGCTTAAGCTACCGCTGTGACAGGGGGTGAAGTTATTGAAGTTATTCAGTTCCTTCGAAGAACGACAAACCAGCCATGAACGCATCGAGTTTGTTTTCGAAGAGTTTGCTTGTAATGACGTCGTTCAACGGACAAAGTGGATTTCTGGCGACGTACTCCACGTAAATCTGAAAGCAGTTTGCGCTGATAGAATTCATTACATTGTGCGAAAACTTTGTATCTGTTCAGGGACAGCGTTGGTTGTGGTTTGTAAACTTGGGTTTTCCAAGTCTGAAAAACTTTGCATTCAGATAAAATTCAACACACGAGGGCTAGAACATCAGATTATCCCCTATATCTTGCCCAAATTTTCAACTAGGAAGAAAATTTGACAGAGCTGCTTCACTTCATAAATACACAATCGATGGAGAGACTTGCATCAATTTGACTCCATGCAAATTCAAATTCGGGTCGGAATATTCAACTTGCTCAGATGGCAGCTGTTGACTTAACCAGTATAGCCACTGGATGCGGAGCTATAAAATTTAGCAACTGAATTTCTTCCTGGTATAGATACACATCTAATTTATTAATGAATTATTATCTTACAATCATCTTGTAATATTGCAATCGAGCTGGCCGGGCCCAAAAAATAATTCTGTTTGCTAACACAACCGTGGTTGAGAAAACCAAGGTGAAGCCAGTTTATCGATCAAATTTACTCAGCAGCATAATTTTTTACATTCTAATTTGCAATCCACATGCATTAAAAGTTAGCACGGGGAGCACACGCAGCTCATTCTAACTAATCACATGTAGATGGTAAAAAAGCTTTCTTCAGTCATGGAGTATGTTCGCGCTTGGAAGTTCTCACGAGCACATTTTTATAGATTTTCGGTCACCTTGCTCCACACAATAAGCGTTAAAAGGCTTTTTGATGGACAAAGAAACGAATTTAGCATTCGGTTTGAAACATTTCACAAGAAACACTTACCGAACTGTAAAGCTTCTTCATTGTCTCTTTGATGTTACCAACTGAAGTGTCAGTCATCATTATGAACAACACACCGGTGGGAGATTCGTAGAAATGAAGTTTGTACCGACTGGTAGCATAGCTCAAAAATCCTTCTTTGCTGAAAAAAGTCAAGGTTTGAAAAGATCTACAATAGTGAGTGGAAATCAGTTTTAAGTGCATCTACAGGTGATGTGCTTGCATTAATAACAACTTGCTTGAAACAAATGCTTCATACCCAGTACAACATTCAATCCCAAATACAGCATTAAAACTGACACTTTGAACAGCAAAATAAATTCGTAACTTGGATTACAAATTAAGAACATTTGTGCTAGTCTTGTTCTAATATGGTTTCTGAGTTCCACTCAAACGCAGTGTTTAATTTTGAGTTAGTCTGAAGACAACCAAATTAATCATGATATGCTGACATGGTTTGGCAAACACTGTTACACCAAAGAAAAACTCTTGAGCATATTCAAATTATTTAGAAACTAGATCATCCATTACAGACGTGGCAAATATTTGAAAACTACAGTACTAACTTAATTCATTTCTCAGCAAAAACAAAGAAATCAAAAGACGTAAACTACGAAACAAAGCTGCAAAGCAAGCATTTGAACTAACTTCAAAACTTCTGCAGATTACAGCGCATCCGTCTGGGCAGACATCATTAATGTAAGCAGTTGTAATATAATTTTCTGATGACAACTTAAAAAGTTTCGTTAATTGTCAAAGGATTGTACAAGCAAGGACAGAATGCTCAACCACAAGTAATGGATGGTTGAACAGTGCACAGTAACGTCATGCTCTGCAAAAAGTGAAAAAGGTTGAAATGGTACTGTTGTAGATTGACAATTGATCTGAGCCTTTTTAAAGCTGTCTCACTAATATAGACTGACAGCTTCGGAGAGAATATTCATCATTCAAACAAGGGACCGATGTTTGAGCACATGGAAAGCTGGAGAGCTACACACCATTAGAGATATGGAAATCTTCCAGGGTATCTCTGTTGGATGACCCTGGAGCACCCCAAAAGAACTTCAAACCTATTTTGGCTAAATCCAATACTTTTCCATGGTCTTGTCTTGAACACCGATTTCATAATTCAATATTTTTTCAATACCATATTGAAAAAGTATTGAAAAACGTATTAAAAAGTATTGAAAAAAGTATTGAAAAAAGTATGAAAAAGTATTAAAATACCTTATCTTTGACAACATTTTTTCTTTTCAACACATGACTTGGAAACTTAAGCCATAAACTACTGCTTTATAGTATTACTGAGAAGATACTGTATTCATTCTTTTCAAAGCCTAAAATAGCCTGATCCACAATAAGCTAAAGTTTTCCAGTTACACACAAATACAATCTCCTCATTGAGCATATCGCAGACTTTACAAACAGCAGCACCTCTGTGAAACTGTTGAAGGTATGAGGTAAGTCATAACTGAGTGTACATTTGGAAGCTGTTACAATCTACACTCCCTCATTACTTTTTGTGGCTGATGTTAAAGTTTATTTCATTTATGTGAAGAAGCACACAACCCTAATTTTGTAACATTCTATTGAAAACTGTCACAATGTATCATTACATTGCCTCAGATATTTTTTTATATAAAAGGAGCTGTAAATCAAAAACTATTTTGGCAACAATTCACACAAATCACCCTTAACAGTATTCAAGTAATTAATGTGGCAGTCGCGAAAGTCCGGCCTGTGAGCATTCCTAGGAACATTCAGTATTTCAACAATTTCAGGTAAATCAATGTAAGATGTAATTACACAAAAAGCATTTGCTATAACTGAGAATTCTATCCCGACAGGCTTTAGAAACCAAAACAAATCAAGCTTTCTGCTTTGATCAAAAGCTCAACTACAAAATTTGAGTTTACGTACTAGCAATGTGTGAAATAAAAGTGATTTATTGAGGACCTACACCATTTGTTTGTAATTTTATACTACACGAACAACACAGACAAGCAAATGTATACGCTCGAGATGTCACAGGCTCACATTTTTATGACCCAGACCAAGCCACACACATTGCAACAAACCTGTAACCCCTAGATATATTCTGGCCCATACCCACCCCAGCCCATAAAACGGCAGTGTCTATTATGCTCCTATGTACACAAAGGAGTGGATCATTTACAAAGTCTGGATGAAGACATTATCGCATGACAAATATCTTTTCCATCACCACTTGCTACCAATTTTTTCTGTGGAATCTTCATGAAATAAGCATTTAGTTATTTTTGTGCTGTAACCAAACTAATGACTGCAGCAAGTAATAACAAATAAAGACATACTTGGCAACATAACACATTAACAAACCATTGGAGTCTCATCGGTTTTGCAGCACTTGTCCAGGTTGGACAGCAAGTTTGTAGTCTTATCCCCAACCAATGATTAATTATAGAGTAGGCTAATGTGAATGCAAAGTGGTTGATATTGCACTCTCAGTGATTGTTTCAGAGAACCTAGCTTCCTAAAAACGTATGACCTGTCCTTCGCACACTACTGTACAAACAAACACTGCCACCACCATAGAATCACACCGTTCAGTCCACAATGCAAGCACACAACACACACACACAGCATACATTATGCCTTGTTTGCTCACAGAGCTCCGAAAAACTTCTAAGGTCAACTCAAATTCCACCAGAGGGCAATGCTAATGACAACTGACGTCACAGAAAAGAAATTTCTTCAACATTCACATACGTGTACCCAAGAAAAAATAAATGTGTTTGGGAAAGTTAACTGGCCCATGAAAACCTGCCGTTAACTGCCATTTTAGCAACCCATGCCATCTCTAGTATACACAGACAACTGTTACTTCACAGCTGCTTTTTCTGTTGGAAGTTTCTGCAAACAAGCACCCTAATATTGTACATGTGCTGGCATTTAGACTGAAGTAGACTACATTAGCTTGCATAAGTGCTGCAAAATTTGTATATTGTAGCAGGCATTTGGAGTTTGAAGTGTAAGCGTTATTTGGCAGTGTGTAAATTATTTAACAGGATCACTGGATACTAATTACAAGAGTTTGTTGGGTATCAGCATTTGATACTCTGCCTATTCTGCTGTAGTGATTGATTAGGTATAACAGGTTCTTGAAAATCAATCTGAATGCAAACTGTCAATAAGAAACGCTTCTGAAATTTTACAGAGGGTCTCCCAAGAACAAGTTTGTCAAAGATTTCAAAGCAAGCTCAAAATTGATTTGTTTGGAAGTACCATACTGATCTTTGTGAGCAATTTTTTTCTAAGATGATATTTTAAGCCCAAGTATCAAATCAGAAATTCAGATGCACATTTGTACGATACTGTCCATACTGCAACATCAAGCATGGTACCAAATATTACACAATTATGCAGAGTTTTTTTTAACACTTTGAGAGCCGGCGTACAATATATTCATACCTAGATTTTGGACTAAAACCAGCAGTTTTTGGTTGCCTTACCAACGCCATAGCTCCTCCGCCAATTGTGCTAGAGAGCTGTTCAAGGGCTCAAACGGATTGGCTAGTCTTCTAGTCTGCACTCAAAAAAAAAATTTTTGGTTGGGGATTGCGGATTGTTTGTGAGTGATATCATAAGTGAAGTAATTTTGGGGCCATTTTGGCTCATGTTACCTGGCCTAGGGCCCAAACACTAGACCACAGTATTTCACTGAAGTTTTTATTGGAAACTAGGCTCAAGACCGAGTCTTTTGAGCCTTTGATCAACTTTCTAGCATTTCTGGTTCAAAAGTTATGATCTAAAATAAACAAATTAATCATTTATCTAATTAGCTAATTAGTCAAATAATTTTATTATTTTAGATCATAACTTTTGAACCTGAAACCTCAGCAGGTCATCCAAATTATCAAAAGACTCGTATTGTAGCCGAGTTTCCAATAAAAACTTCAGCGAAATGGTACCATCTAACGGTTTGAGCCCAGGGCCAGATGAAGTGGGCCAAGGTGGCCTAAAAGTCCTCCACTTATAACGCCACTCGCAAAAAATCCGCAAACCCAACCAAAAAATTTTTTTCGAGTGCAAGCTACAAGACTTGCCGTGTCTTTTGAGCTTTTCACTGGGTTGGTAGCGCTTACCGGACCAGAGAAATTCCCACGCAAAGCCACGTGTGTTTCGGTGTTTTTTTTCTCTCAAAAATCCCCAATTTCGGCCGGATGCTAAAGTGTTAAAGCAATTTAGGGACCCGATTCAGGTCCCTAAATCAAAGAAAACTGTCATCGGGTCCCTAAAATCAGAGAAAATCGGGTCCCTAGAATCAAAGAAATCAGATCCCTACAGATCCAAACCAGGTTTCCAACATTTTCCTTAAAAAAACCTGCATTATGCAACAAAAGATGCAGTTCCATAAGTCACATTGCAAACATGTTACCAAGCAAAGAAAATAGCTAGCAATAAACAAATGTTGCCAATGTTAAGCGTGTTGTAATTTTTTTTTTTTAATACACAAAATAGTCTGGCTGCAGACGCTGATAAGATTGCAAATTTGAACCAACATCAAAAAAGTTTGGGGACTGCTGAATTAAAGCATTTCACTGCCCAAAATTTCTACAAATCATATTTTATGCTCAAGGCTAAAAATACTGATGCATGAATTGAATTGTTTATAAAGTGTGTGGGAAAACAACATTAACAAATGTTTGTCAATACATCAGTTGTATCATTCTTGTATGCAACATCGGAAATTGCTAAAAAATGCATATTTGTTATCATAACACACCATTCATGGCTCATATTACAAAGCATGGTGGTCAGGCTGCACACAGATGCTATATTTGAAAGCAAAATTTAATCTATTTAAACAGCATCTACTCATATATGCAAAAATCTTAATTCACCAGCCTGTTATCCATTTCAGAAGGTGAAAAGAGGCAGGAAAAACCTATCCAGAATATATTTAGCCTGTATCTTGGTATTCTTTTATTTTCACACACACACTGTAACTAATTTATGTATTTGAAGGCAAAAAGTGATTTGATTTAGTTTAGACCAGAGATTCCCAACCTTTCTCTGACCATGTACCCCTTCAGCATTCCAACAGATGAGCATCTACCCATTCAGCATTTCGACATATGAACTTATACGCCCAAAATTTTTTATGACAAAATATTTTATGATTAATCATAGATATATTTAAAAAAAGGCTTACAATGGCTGTTGAAAATAATACTAACGGACATAACTGACATATGTATAAACATTTGGAAATAAAATATGTGTACATAAATATGTATTTCTCTTCTATTGCTAACCTTATATGTATCCATTCAGATAGCCAAATGTACCCCTAGGGGAACATGTACCCCAGGTTGGGAACCTCTGGTTTAGACCAATGCATGTCAGTGTTTCATAAAAATTGTGCAACTTCATACTTCTTTAATTACAGTAGCAATTGCTTATGCAAAATCAACATCAACAACATTATAAACGCTACCAATGGCTGGCTCATGCCTGTAGTTACTGCATGTTTGTCATTAGGCTACATTAGGCTATCTGTTACTGCGCATGTTGAGTGATGTAGTTATATTGAGTAAGACCCACTGCAAATCACCATGTCTAAAAACAAAATAAGATTGAAAGTGAGGACGAAGTGTTGAATCCAGAGTGGATAAGCACAGACAGGGTGCATCAGGTGGTCTGTTCTGTTTGGCTGTCATGACAGGCCCTGTTGTACTGTAGGTACTCAGCATTAACACTGAACAAATATTGAACACTGCCACTGCAGGTCTCTAATGCGGGTGGTTTGGAGCAGCCAACAGCATTTCCCTTCTAACTTCGTATAAGATTGTTATGAGAAAACAACATTGCTGCCTTGTTGAAATAGTACTTGCAGAATGGCATGGTACAACCTACATTTTTGAAAAATCTAAATTGATATTGCATCGAACGAACATGTTTCAGTATCTTGCACTGTGGTTTTGGAATGCAAGCACAGCTGTCAGAATTAAGCTCACACACTGCCAGATACAGACGGAGCTGTTTTGTAATATTTCGCTCCATGGCAATAAGACAGTCTTAAATCATAAGTTTTTAGTTTAGGCCTAAATTTTATCTGTCGTTTGCAACTACTGTACTAGGTTATCATAGGATTAAATAAGGTTTAGGTTTACTTCATTGTCACGTCAGATAATGCAGGTTTGTTTCCACTGAAGGTCATATTTTTACAACAATTTCTTATATTGAAAGGCACGACAGCTAGTCTCAGAAATTTTTGTTGCATTATCTGAACAAAATAACAGTCAAGCATTGTATTTCACAAATAACTGTTGGTATGAATAGTTATTGATGTTTGCTGCACAAGAAGTCTCATACTAACATCTTGTAATTCACTTCAACATTACGATGCAAAATCATCATAGCAATTGTACTCAATAGTTCTTCTTTGCGGTGATTTCACAATTATACTTTTAACACTGTGATCTCGATAAAGCATGCTCCACAGACACAGGTGTACAGCTGATTGTCAGCATCGTAAATGTTTGTATGTTTGCAGAAACAGAGTTCTTGTTGCTATATGGCTGATGTTTGCTGATTGTTCAACAAGCTCTGTACCTTTTCAGCATCACGTTCACAGGAACAAAAAGCGATTATAATGTAATAATTGCACTGTGACTAAATCTGTGATAACCTGGAAACCTTTCCTTGTGTTTCAACAATGTGACCAGTAGCAGTACCTAGAGCTGAACAAATGGATTGGCATGCCAACATATATTGCCCGATATGGCAATGTATCACATTTGTGAAATTCCACCAATATGTTATATATTGGCAATATTTTCTCAAAAAAGCGTTTATGCGATTGTTCTACATGGATTGTTCAGAAACCCAAGTTGCTACTTTGTCTCTGATTGATTAACGCAAATTCACTGTCCTGTTCCTTACGGCACACAGTCCTCCAACTGCATCAAGTAGTGCATAATATACAGACCACTATGCAATCATTTCAATAAACCACACTGTGATGTAACACTTGATCACAGGTTTGTGTGGTAAGCAGTTGACCACCTGCTAACAAATCAAGGTACGTGCTGTGGCAGTTGACTGTTTCAGTGACCTAGGTTTGTGCAGAATTCGATGTTGAATGACAATGTACGCTTCTTCATCGCAGTAAAGTGATGTTCTCATCACTGTTTGTAATGAGTCACGCATATGCACTGTCATCTTCATAATTACTCTTTGGTCTCATGCTTGCATCATTTGTATATTTTATTGCTTATTTGTGAGATGTTCCGAATTTGACACAATCTAGTCCTGTATTTGAAATAATTTTCCATTTGTTCATGTGGCTTACATTCTGAAGAAGAAAATGCACTATGTCTTTCAACTATAGTTTGAATAAAAAATATCAGTTATCGGCAATGAAAAACATTGGAATCAGTCCAGAAAAGCCTTGTCCGTAGAGCTCTACTGGTACCACTGTCTAAATGCTAGTTGCCCTAGGCTGCTAGCCAAGTTTGACTGGGTCTTAGGACCTGTTTTTTTTTGGTCATAGACCAAAATGTTTTTGAAATGACTGAAAAAATTAAGTCATTTTGGTCAGAATGTCTGAAAATATAGGCAAATGAACACTACTATGGTGAGTTGTAACACAACTGTGAGACAAATAACCGAAATGTCTCAGCAAAAATGACCGAAATGTCTCCGTGAAAAAAACAGCTTAGGACATCTAAAATCTGGTTTCATTCTGAAAAGTATTATCAAAAGCTGCCCTTCCACAACAGACCCCCTTTCGCCAAGCTAGATGTGACACTGACCACAGGGGTGCAAAAATGCAGTCACGTACTCATGCCACAACCACAAAAAAAAACTTTCCAATTTTGCAGTGCCAACTAGAAGACTTGCCGCATCTTTTGAGTGTTTGAACAGTTCTCTAGCTCAATCACCTGGCGAGTTGAGTTGCAAGATTTGCGTGAAAATACTGGTTCAATGTGGGATTTCGAAGTAGGAATATATCGTACACCGGCGCCCAAGGTGTTAACACTTTGGCTGCCGGGTTAATTCAAGCGGTTCGCAAAAAGCAGCTGATTCGAACGTGGCTTTGCGAATGAATATCTCCGCTCCTGTTCGCTCTAGCGACTCGGTGACAATCTCAAAAAACGTGGTCAGTCTAGTAGATTAGACTCGAAAAAAAATTTTTTGCTTGGGGGGTGCAGGTTGTCTGTGAGTGACGTCATAAGTGGAGGACT
>JGI24021J15306_10004669_pt1 | contig 16018 bp, 7 predicted proteins | sample Ectturendosymbi1_FD_15306 | JGI IMG/M metagenome (IMG submission 15306) | reverse complement strand
GTGCTGTTGGGACAAAGTCGGGCCAGGAGCTCGTAACGGATGTCGCGCTCGACGCTCATTGACCGCGCGTGGATCCTGAAGATCTTCGAGCGTCCTTCGAGGTCGGGCAGGCCGAATTCGACCTTTCTGTCCATGCGCCCAGGCCTCATCAGGGCCGGGTCGAGGGTGTCCGGTCGGTTGGTGGCCATTAAAACCTGGAAAAGATTTAATTGTTGACAAAACGTTCACAAATGTAAAAATTTTATTGGAATCAATTGGATTTTGAACAAAAACAAAAAAAACATGCTGAAGCCGATTCCAACACAAATTGATCAAAAACGTAGACAAGAAGAAATTCAGCTAAACCAAAAGTTTGATGAAAAAGTCACAAAACTAGACATATAAAATAACGGTGAAGTATTTTGAACACGAAAGTTGCAAAATCGCCACTGAACGCTGTTGCATTAACACTGATTTTCTATTTTTCGAAACGAGGGCATAAAGGTTTGTGTAATGCTATGCAGCAGTAGGCAGCCTCCTCTACGAGAGAGGATGATCGCTTTGAGAGGAACGGGATATGGTCGATTTCCAGCGAGCCTCAGCGAAGGAAAGCACGCCAGACGATATTGGGCAAATGTTTCCCACTGGAAGAACGACATTTAAACTGCCTCGGGTCTGTTTATGCAACATCTGAAATGGAGGGGTCGCCCAACACTTCCAGTACCTGAGATCAATACACCATAGAGAATGATTTTTGGAAAATGGCTCTGAGAAAGACGGCAAACGTCGCCATGCTGTTGCAACCTCTCCGTTGGCGTTGCGTTGAATGTGCGCTTCACCACGAACGGGATGTGCGCGAAGAATAACACCAATTTGTACGTGGCGCGAACAAGCAATAATAGAGTGATCTCGTCGGGTGATCTCTATTGTTGCCTGCTGTCACAATGTGAAGCTTTGCGCACTTTCTGCTCGGGCTTTCCGACCGCAACAACGTAAGCGACTTGTCTTTGACCACTAAGCAAGGACTTGCAGCTGCTGCGCTGCAAAATGAGAAGAGACCTTCCTGGTGACTGGACCAACAGCCTTCGTGGTTCCCTTGCACATGAGGTGAATGTCACTAATGTTGAAGGCTGTTCGCATCTGCAAGCAGATTGTCCCAATGCTTGTTGACAAACATTTCCAATGCTTGTTGACAGAGTGTACGAGCAGTCGCGTCCAGTAATGTTTTCGCAAAGTGCGCTTTTTGCATTTTCAGTCTTTCGGAAAAGCAGCGAGATGGACGTAGCTTATGCTGCACGTAAGCAGCCTTCTACTCCAGGGGGAGCAGCACATTCAACATTATCAGAGAATCAGTTTTGCATCTTGCATATAGCTCTTCCAAACGTGTGTCTTCCAACTTGCTATGCTTGCCTAGTTGACCAGATCGACACAGCAGAGGTTTTGTGAAGAGAAGTAGAGTTCAGGCAAGATGTGAACCTGTTCCTGTAAGCAAGGACGTGGTCTTTGCTCTTCATTGCAGTTGTGCTAAGGTGCCTATGGACAGCGGACTTTAACCGTATCGGAGCGTGGCGAACTCGGACAGTGGACAAGACCAGAAAAAACACTATGGTAGATACGAGTGTGCTTCACTTGTCCAATGTTAGCTTCCTTGCCAACACCAGATCAAGTTCATGTCGGGGTTTCGGTCTTCCAACAGTCGTTTACCATTTGCATGTTGTTCTCTGACGTCGCTTTTTATGAGCGAATCTGGCCACGAATCATATCATTCCCAACTCATTAATAAGATCTCCAAGAGCAGAAGATGTTTAACTGTTGGGATCGATTTCACTGCAGCAGACAGACTGTCATAGAACGCATTTTTGGTCTTCTCGGGACAAGGAAGAAATGGCTCATAAGCACAGACTGTGTTCAATGAAACAGATCGGTTTAGTCTGACCATCATGATTCGTTCTCAGATACCGATGTCGGAGCTTGTGATGCAGTTTGTTGGAAATAGCGAACTCTCGACGCCGTGAGCAGTGGCCTCCTGTTTTCGTCGTAACCAATGGCGCGTGTAGTTTTTTTTCTTGATGGAACCTCACCAGGAAGTCTTGTTTCCTGCAAGGCAGTCATGTCAACTTACTTACTTTGCTTTCAGTTCCTGGTCCAGCATAGCCGTTTTTCTCAGAGATATTAGGGATGTTGTGCTGGTCTGGGTCAGTAGAATCGCCAGGCCGCGTTGTTCAATCACTCCAGCTGCTCAGACGGAGAGCACGTTGAGCCCCTCCCTATTGGCCAGGGGCTGCCTAGGTGAGGTCGAGCGGAAGCTGGCCATTGAGATACGATCCCCTCCCACAATGATTCACGACACCGTGCTCTACGTCCATCGAGCTTACCTTATAACCTGTAAACTGCGGTGGACCGCATTGTTTCACCGCGACTGGCCCGGAATAGAGTGCCTTTGCCACAAAATCTCTTTCTATTTGTTTTTTCCCAAAGCGAGCCCGGGCAAGGGTCACCGAGTTGCCCAGCAATCAGTAGACCACCCTTTCCAACCCTTAGATATTCCCAAGCAGAGGCATGGCCAGTGCGTTGGCGTTGAGGCCAGGTTCAGCTGCAGCGGCTAAAAAGTGAGAAAATACTTCCCACCTGTCTATCGGTTTCCCATTATTACAATTTGCATGATTGAAGAGTTCAGACAATCTTTGAAAAGACTAGTTCACAAGTGGACCCTGTCAAGCGTTTTTTTTTTCATTTCGGGCCAAAGTGGACCTGGGGACAATGATGGATAAGGGGTGTTCCACTTTACACAACAGTGCAGAACTCCCGAACTGCAGCCCCATCATCTGTTGTGTGTCATGCTCGGGATTGCCAACCTGGTAAGTCGCTAGTAGTTACAGTCCCATATAGTGTGGTGTTTCTGGATGTCACGATAGTGTTTCAGCTTAAATTACACTACACGATGAATTTTTGGTATCGAGAACGTCGTATTTCTCAAGGAACGATTAGAATAAATGTAAGAAATGTGCTTGATCTGCTGTTTAGATGTTCATCAAATTCCAGCAATGCGAAGGATTTGTACTTTACGAATACGTAGCTAATCATACAATGTATGATTACAAATGTAGATAGACACAAAATGCCTACAGCGTTGATTGTTCGAAAAGCTTAAGGAACTACTTGTAAAAAAACTTACAAAATCAACTAATGACTTCTGTTTTACCTAATTACCTCTGTATTGCTCGAAAACATTGTATGTTATTTGATAACATGAATTTCCGAAAATCTGAAAATTCATGTTATCAAATAGCATACAATGTTTTCGAGAATCCTCTGTAATGCGACAATTAAGTGAATGAAATATTTAAACGGCAGGCATGACAATAACCAACCTTAATATTCCCACGAGGGTCAAAACCGTCCAGTTGGTTGATCAGCTCAAGCATGGTCCGCTGCACTTCGTTGTCGCCCCCAGCGCCGTCGTCGAACCGCGCGCCGCCGATGGCGTCGATTTCGTCGAAGAAGATCAGACAAGCCTTTTTGGTTCGTGCCATTTCGAAAAGTTCCCGAACCATCCTGGCGCCCTCGCCAACGTACTTCTGTACAAGCTCCGATCCAATGACGCGAATGAAACACGCGTCCGTGCGGTTGGCCACGGCGCGGGCGCAGAGGGTCTTCCCGGTACCAGGCGGACCAAANAGCAAAACACCTGCAGAGGTTAAGTAAAATTTATGCAAAGCGAATAANCGGAGAACAGTACCTTGTCCATTGAAAGGAATCTTTTCACAGCTATGTATCAGACACCAAGATCTTATAGAGTATATATTTCACCTACAAGGTAGGCATTATCAGTTTTTATTCAAATAGAATCGACTCAGCTATATATTTTACTCACGCAGAAAAACAAACAACTGAAATTATGATCTAGTCTAGTTCAAAAAAACTACTACCAGTAACTTCAACACACACTTGGAATAAGTTTGCCGATAACAAAAAAATCGAAGCTAGTACTTAAACACGACTTCACGCTTTTCTATAAATATTGGTCTCAACTGGTTTTGGTTAGATCTTGCATATAAAGTACATATATAATAAAATTTCCGTGTTTCATTAAAATTTTATCTTTAAAGCTTCACGCCCGGTCCTGGTTTTCTTTGACCATAGGTCAGGAGTTACATTTGTTAGCTATTGGCAACAGTAGAAAAGCTGCCAGCAGGGTTGTTTAACTTGATACGAGCCGACTGGACAAGGTAGGGCACCCCGTTTGGCAACTTGAAAAACATGTATTCGACCGCTGTGGTGGTGCTCAGCCAAAGTACCATGATTGAATTCTTTTAAACAGAATTATATAATCATTGGCTTGTTCAACATGAAACTATTAAGTCAACCTTAATTCCAAGTTTGCAAAACAATTGCAAAACAAAAAACCTTAATTCCAAGTTTGCAAAACAAGAGTCTAGAACAAATGAGCGTGGTTTGTTTGTGCACTTCTGTATGAATTTCAGAAACAATTCATTGTACAACTTGCAAAGAAATGAGTTTTCAAATAGAACAGAACACCTTTATTTCTGTTCCCACTATCTGACGAAATTGTGGGTGTCATTTAATACGTTAGCGTTTGAAATTAAGATTGTGTTTGCTCATGCTACAATTACCATTGTTATAAGCTTGGCATGTTTTCATTGAAAAAAAAAAACAATATTTCTACCCTTTGGTGGGTCGATTCCCAGAGTGACGAATCTTTCAGGGTGCAGAAGAGGAGTTTCAACAACTTCTCGCAGCTTTTGTATTTGCTCCTTGCATCCACCAACATCAGAGTATGTGACATCTGGTTTCTCTTCAACCTAACAATACCTCTAAGTCATTTATTAAGACTTTTGACTGCAGTTGAACCTTGAAATTACTCAGTAATAAGCACAACAGTTGAAGTTTACATGGCAAAATCGATTCTACAGAATCATGTAAGGGTCTCAAATGTATTCCTTCATGAGAGGAATCATACTTACTTCGCGATCCTAACATTGAGACCATAAATAGTTTGGCGATTCAAATTACCAACTAAACTATTGTTTGCATCAGCTTAAAAGCATGTAACCCACTGAGCTGATGTTTACCATCAAAATCAGTCGGAAAAAAATTTAGCCGATAGACATGTAAACAGAATGGGAGAAAAGCAGAGCCTCCTTTCCAGCAGCTTCAATAGTATGGTGGAAAAATGCCAGGGTTGCACATTTGGCCCAGACTGCAAGTTTTCAAAGCAATCAAACTACCATTGACAAGAGCACATAACATAGACCAGATATAATGGTATAGTGAATATTCAAACCAGTTTGATGATACTGTCTATGCTTATGATTCATGTACAAACATAATAACTGATATAGTCCAGCCGTATGGATATTGACAAGGCAAGAACGCAGCAACAGCAAGCGGAAACATAACAGTTTTACTAGCCACAAGGAAACTACCTGCAGTATCAACCACCATTTGCTTTGGGTTTATTTGCCACTTAATGTACTGCTCTTACACATGAAACAATGGAACTGACAGAAAACTTTTGCAAAACGGCCTGTTCACAATGTCTAGTCACTTGGGTTTCAAAAACGTTAAGCAACATGAAATGTATACCATCAAAATCAAAGAGAGACTGATTTAACAGGACAGTTCAACTAAATTTAGACACATTTGCACAAATTCAAAAAAACATCCACATATTAGTCAATTTAACAAACAAATCAACTTGATCCTATACAGCAAATTAGTAACACAAACATTTGTAGCTGATGTCATCTAGCACTTCATTGTTGTAAGCATTACCAGTACAAAACTGGAACACTAACCTGCATCATTGTGACAGTTGGATCGATTTTAGGTGGAAGTGGAATGTGAATTTGATATTTATTTCGATCAACTCCAACTCGCATGCCTTCTTCAATATCAGTTGGTGCAACTTGATCACCAAGATCAACAACAAATTTAGCAAATTGCTTGACATTGATAATATACTTTGCATTCTCCGTATCAGCATCAATAATTTTAGTGCATCTAGCTACTTGAAGAGGTTGCTCACTTTGCAAAGTTTGCTTGTCAGCAGCTAAATCCCACAAAGCTGGTGGAGCAAGTCCAGTATCTGACTCCTTAATGCCACACAGTTCATTGACCCGTTTGGTAATATTTGAAATATCTTCTTCCACAGCTTTAATTTGTTTTGCATATGCACCCTGTCCATATGTTTTAAGCAGAGCAATATCACCTTCATCCAATGCTTGTATTGGCTTGTCTTCCTTATCATTATCATCCTTAACCCGACGCTGATCTGTTCCTAAGTAGTCTGGCATGTTCACTTTAGCTAAATATACTTAAGACCAATGACACTAGCAAAAATATGAAAACAGGTTTAAAGCATAAGCTAGCTGTAAGTAATTTCCACCAGTTACACAGTTTTGTAAAACATGTGTCTGACAACATACATAATAATATTGCACTTTGTCAAAGTGCAATTAGCAACCCAATGTGGATTTCAAACTAATCATATAAACTTGTAGCATATTAGCATCAGTCCACAAATACACACAATGTCTTAGAGACAAGAGGTGGGCAAATCAGAGTTTGCAGGCTGTGAAGTAGACATCACTTTACCATCATATTTCATTTGCGTTGTGAAACAATTAGATGACTAAGGCACAGTCTTAGTGCAGAACATTGCTATTATTTTCACTTTTAAGCTGTTCATTTGAAAGCACCAACTTTATTAGCACTGCCACCATATTACTGCCAGACATGTAGCCTGTGAGCTAACAATGGATGTAAGTATGCCCCTTCACAGATTTTAGGTTTGGTTAAAATCAACACAAGCAAAAAGCACTAAGGCAGCACTGCCAAATATGTGTTTAAGTACTTTGTAATGGCAGACGAAGGCTGCTTTCATGAAGTAGTCAAGAGCTATTAGTTGTGGCTTATTGGGCCACATATAGCCAATAGGCCAAGGTTTGCCCATTGCCGTATTATATTAAGTACCAGTAGAAAAATCAGCTTTCTGATTGTGACACTGACCCTGGCAAGAAAAAGCTTGTCCATTCCTGAATTAAGTTTTGTTGGTGATATTCACAGGTATGTTGTCTATACCAGTGCTTTTCAACCTGTGCGACGGTACGCACTAGTGCAGATGAGAAAACCATGTGGTGCAGATGACAAACATGGTGTGGACAAGTGCGGATGAGAAAACCCGGTTGTGTAGCTGCAAACGTATTTTAACTCTTTATTTAATCACTCTATTGTTTTTTGTAAAACATGGTACCGCGCGCAATGAAAAATTGGCAGACATTGCGCGCATATTCTGATAGTTTGAACATTCCAACACAGAAATGTATTAGAAGTTACCGAAAGCTACTACCAAACTTTCTAACTACTTGTTCTATTGTTACATCATGATGGAAACAAAAGATGTGCGTTCTATTGTTACGTCATGATGGAAACAAAAGATGTGCAACTGCAAGCCAAAGCTGAGATGATATCACTTTTTTTGTTGCTCCTCCAGATATTCAATCTGTGTGCTGAGCCACAAGCACGCTGCTAATCTCAGCAGTAATGTCTACTGCTCAATGGCATCACTCTAGGTTTGAAACAGGTGGTGCAAAACTTAGTAAATCTGACGTCAAGTAACTTTACTCCACAGGTGAAACAGACAAGGAATCTAGCGCAAATTTTTAATATGAAATAGATTTCATGTAACACTACATCAGTTCTTACATCTTATTCAAAGTGAATCCAGATGTCGTAGATGTGTAGGCTATACAAGATAAAAAATACGAAAAAAAACTGAAAAAAGAAAAAAAACAACAACCTACTGAGAACCAAAAGAATACTAAATATCAAAATGTCAGCTAAAAGGATGCCGGTTTCTGCATTTATCTTGCCAGAGGGGGAGGCTCTGTGACCATCACAACCATCAGTTACGCCACTGCTAGTGTTAGAGGCCACAATAATGTCACAACGATGAGCGTCCAATAATCAGGAATCATTCAATCAATATCTGCTATTTTTAGGCAATTTTTCTTTTAAATCATCTCAGTTTTACCTACCTAATCCCAGTCAGTCTTAGCATGGTAAATAGCAAATGCACCATTCCTTTAATAAATGTCCAGAACTCAAAAGCAAGTCGGTTTCACTCTTCAAACACGACAATTATCGATAATTTTAGCATTAGTTGGTGGCATCTTTGGTGTTGCTAAACCCAGAAAGAAAGACTGTAGTGAGCTGCACAGGTATGATGGCCTAGTGCAAGGGTTGGCAACTTTTTGTTAAATGTGTGCTGAATTAAGGTTTTGAATCATTCAGCGTTCCAACAACATACATATTTTTATGCAAGTCAAGACCAATATATCATCTACGTGAATCAAAACAACATTGATATGCAATCCTTACAGCTTCTGTGTGCTATTGGACATTGCTTGGCATGCCAAGTGTGGCACGCATGCCATAGGTTACCGACCTCAGGCCTATTGAGTTTCAAGCAAAGCGAAATATGTCACAATGCTGTGGTTTCATCATAAGTCATGCAGTAGTCAAGATAGCTTAAAAGGAGAACAACAGGACAACAAAACTTACAGAAAGCACAAACATTTGGAAAGCAATAGCTATTCACTGAAAAAAGGCAAGTGGCGGGCAGCAGCTGTGATTAATACACTGGGGATAACTAAAATCAGATCAAACTTGCTCACAGACCAATATGCTGGCAGTGTTTCACAGGTGCTCCCTGGGGTTGCCTGGCATATCAACCAGGTTTTTTACAAGGCAGCAAAAAAAGAGGGCAAGTGGACTTGCCATACACACCAGCCACAGCATATGGTGGTCATTGTTACTGAGTGTGAGATGTTTGTGATGCAACACTAACGCTAAAGTCACGTTTCCAATCCAACATTTTGGTGAAGTTTGTTGATACAATACATATCATTATACACGCACTCTCCTTATTCGTTATTGTATGACATAACATGTTATTGTATTGACTTTAACTATCAGCACTCCAACTTATGATGCAGGTGCAAAATACTCTCAATGCTATGACCAAGCAATCATAAGTCGTAACTGCAAACATTTCAGACTGCACATTAAAACCAGGGAGCAAAACACTCAGCCCTACATCAGTGCAGTTCATAACTGCAGAAAACAGTCTGCTGGCATTTCTCTTTGAATACGAGCAGTCGATCCCAGAAGGTGTATGCCTGGAATGCCACACACCCATGGTTACGAGATCAAAGCAAACAGAGGAGTCAAATTAACTCAGCCCTGGAACAGCACAGCTCACTTTTGCATGAAATTATCTTTGAATATGAGCAGCCGAGTACTTAAGTGTGCCTGTGATGATGCACACCTTCAGGGCTGGAAAGTACATAATTATCTTTCCAGCTTTCTTGTGTTTTCCCTTGATCGCACGATCTGGAAAATGTCATGCCTTGTTCAGTTTCACAGGGTGTGTGTCACACACCTAGCACACCAGGAGTATACACCACTGCACACCAGTGGTTTCAAATGTAACTGGTTAAAAGCAGTAATTGTCTAGGAGCTCAAGCTGTATTATCAGCATGTTGCAACCTTGTACCCCATTGCTGCAATGCCTGTATGAGTGGCGCTGACTACATGGTGGGTTTGAGCAAAGGTATCCACAATTGTCACATCCCATACAAGGCTTAGGCCTCTGTCCAAAGAGCTCAAAGATAATCCGTCAGCCTTTGTCCATCTATTGTCAAGTCGAATGGCTACAAGGCAGAGGGGAGATTAACACTTTTGGCGCCAGGTGGATTTAGCTACAAATCCCATATTTTCACGCCACTTTGCAATTCCACAACTCTCCAGTCGATTGTGCTAGAAAGCTATTCAAACTGCCAAAATACTCAGCAAGTCTTCTGATTTGCAATGTAAAAACTTTAAGTTTAGAGTTCAGGTTTTTTGTGTGTGACGTCGTAAGTGGGATAGGTTTAGGCTTTTTTGGCCGAGATCATTGGGCCCTGGGCCCAATCACAAGAGGGAAGTGTTTTGTTCATCTTTTCACCGGAAACTAGGCTAAAATCAGAATCTTTTAAACCTTTGATCAACTTGCTAAGGTTTCTCGTTCAAAATTAATGGCAAACAAACTAAGTTTGGGTAAAAATTACCCAAACACATTGATTTACCCAAATTTTCATTATTTTACCCTAAAATCGCTTCCATTAGCAGTGCACTGCAGGATTTTGGTGGTTGTCGTGATGTGCATTTTCACATGCATTGTAATAATAATAATTCATTCATTCATTCAGGGTTCCCACCACATTTTCAAAAAACATTTTTCATACTTTTTTAATACCTTTTCAATACTAAATCAAAAGATTTCAACACTTTCAGTACCATGCGGTTTTCCTTTCAACACTTTCAATACCACGCGGTACATTTTTTGAAAGCTTTGCAATACCATTACTCGCTAGCCAATTGAGCTGGAGAGCTGTTCAAACCTTCAACAGATTCGGGAAGTCTTCTAGTTTAGATTGAAAATTTTTTTTTCGTTTTGGGTTTGGGGCTTTCTGTGGGTGACGTCATAATGGGGGCATGTTTATGCCTTTTTGGCCAATTTTACCTGGCCCTGGGTGCCAATCCAACAGGCCATTTTTTGGCTCAAGTTTTTTTTGGAATCTAGGCTATCAGCTGAGTCTTTAGAGCCTTTGATTGGCTTGCTAGTATATCTGGAACCAAAATTATGGCTCAAAAACCAAAATTTGGGTGAATTTCAAGATCCACAAAAGGTAACCCTGGGTATATCTGGCTAAAGGCCATAACTCTCCAGCCAATTGAACTAGAGAGCTGTTCAAACCCTCTGAAGACTCAGAAACTTTTATAGCTTCAAATGAAAAAACGTTTTGGGTATGTTGATTTTTGTCAGGGTGTTTTTAAGGAAAATGTTAGGTACCCGGTATGGACCTGATTTCTTTGATTCTAAGGACCCGATTTTCAATTGAAGCGAGCCGAATGGGGTCCCTAAAACACCTAAAAAAACTGTTTTTGTTGATGTGGACATGATAGGAGTATGTTTATGCATACTTGTTTACATTTGCATGACATCATCAAGCACTGGATGCCAACGCCTAGAGCCATTTTTTGACTTGTGTTTTTATTGGAAACAAGGCTGTAATACATGTCTTTCAAGGGTTTGATTGACTTTTTAGCGTATCTGATTTCAAAATTATGGCCAAATGACCAAAAATTAACAATACAGTTATTGACTCTTTCGCGTTCAGTAATGTTCGAGGATTTCACGCCAAGAAAACGGATCACATGTGGCTTTGCACGAGCATAACTCTGGCGCCGAAAGCTATTGTAGAGAGCTGTTCAAAGGCTTAAAAGATTCGGCAAGTCTTGTAGTTTGCAATGAAAAACATTTTTTTGGGTTGGGGATGCAGATTTTTTATGAGTGACGTCATAAGTGGATGACTTTTTTGCCACCTTGGCCAACTTCACCTGGCCCTGGGCCCAAACCATTAGATGCTAGTATTTCACTGTAAGTTTTCATTGGAAACTAGGCCATAATCAGAGTCTTTTGATACTTTGGATGACCTGCTGGGGTTTCGGTTTCAAAAGTTATGATCTAAAGTGAATAAAATATTCGATTAATCCTATAATTAGATAATTAATTAATTTGTTTTTTTAAGATCATTAACTTTTGAACCAGAAACGGTAGAAAGTTGATCAAAGCCTCAAAAGACTCGGACTCGAGCCTAGTTTCCAATGAAAACTTCAGAAAAATACTTTGGCCTAGTGGTTGGACCCTAGGCCAGGTAACATGAGCCAAAATGGCCCAAAAACTACTTCACTTATGATGTCACTCACAAAAAATCTGCAAACCCCAACAAAAAAAATTTTTTTCGAGTGCAGACTAGAAGGCTTGCTGAATCTTTTGAGGATTTGAACAGCTCTCTAGCGCAATCAGCAGAAGAACTATGGCATTGGTAAGGTAACCAAAAACTGCTGGTTTTAGGCTGATTTCCAGGTACAATATATTCATAGACCAGTTTTCAAGGTATTAAGTTGCTTAATCCCCTCGACAAAAATTTTTGAAAAGATTACAAAACATGTTGAAAAATGTGAAAATATTAGAAAAAATGAGTCAATTTTTTGTTATATAATTTTTTTAAATAAAATTCAAACAAAAATAACAAATTTACATTTAGTATTTTCATGGTCAGGAAACTGACCTGTGAAATCTAAAATTTAATCTGATTTATAACATACTTAGTAATAGTTGGTTCTTTTTTCTCAACCTGCTGGTTACAACCTGTTGCCCAGTTGACTTTTTTCATGATTCCATTCAATTTAAAACCCAGAGTTGCATGATCCAGTGATCTTACTTGATTTGATACAAACATAAATCTTATTTCACATACACATAATAGTTGTTTTTGCTTCAAATTCACTCATATGGTATTGTCTGATACAGTGGCGTAGTGGTGCCTGGGGCGACTGCTTGATTGGATGCCCTGCTACCAAATTCTAGTATTGAGCAGTGGCGCAGGCCTATGGTGGTCATTGTTACTATATATATGCTGTTTGTGACATCACAATATGACAACATATTCATGTTTGCAAACCAAAGTTTTGGCGAAGTTTGTTGGCACAACATACATGATCAGGGATGCCGGAGCAGCGGTAGGGCAGGGGGAACAGTAAAAAAGTTTAGGGCAATGGAAACTGATAAAAAACAAAAAAATTGTTACCTATTATGTTTGTTTCTGTTCATCAACAATGTTTACCTCAAAAATAATAACAGAAATTATAGAAAATCATTCTAAATTTTCTGGGTGCCCAAATCGTTGCAATAAATTTATTTCAAGGCGATCTTGATAAACCATGAAATTACCTATGATACTGTTGTGAAAAGGCACCTCCGTCTCTGTTGCACCCCTTTTGAAAGGGCAGAGGGGGCAATGCTACCACAATGCCTCCATTCTCCGGCGTCCCTGTGCATATTATTTTACACGCACTCTCTTTACTCGTCATTGTAGGCTACAGTGTGTCACTGTAATGAACACAAATTATATCAGCAGTCTCCTGAGACAGAGCAGTTCATAACTGCAAAAATATCTGGCAACGCATGAAAACAGAAGAGTAGAACACACTCAGTGCTATGTCAGCGCAGTTCACAACAGCAAAAACACAAGGCTGCACGAATGTGTCAACAAACAGCAGTCGATCAGAATGTATATGGCAGGGATGGCGGACACCCAGGGTTGACAGTTTAAAATTTGTGAACTACACAATAATTGAGAATGTGCGTAACACGCAAGAAATTTATCGTTTTTTTCTGGCTGTTATAGGTGCATCTACTGGGGGAACAGAACAGATACAGGCTTGTATGTGACATTATGATCAATCCGCCTAAACTGCCAATTATGACAAAGCTCGAAACGAAGCACAGGTGTTCAACAGTATTAACACAAAAAACGAAACAGGAAACTCGTGATATATTGTCAAATTAGCTAAACCAAGCATGTTGAAACAGGACAGTTTTGAAATTTGACTCAGAAAATCAACTAAATGTCCATAATTATCTTCAGGGTTGATGAAATTAGGCCCAACCAAAAAAAACACCCAGGTGTTTTCAAAAAAGTCCACTTAATACAAACCAATAAAACCCACCATAAATCCCACTCTTTTCCTTTGAAAAATGTATTATGAAGTTAAAAGTAAAATAAGCAGCACACTTTTACAGTTAACTGTAATATTTTTAATGAAACAAAACGAACAGCAACGAAATTTGAAGGACTTAAAAAAAGAGAAGAAAAATTCGAACAGTTTGAGTAAATTCTACTGGTTATCTTCTTTAGCTCTGTAAAATCGGTATATTTTGGTCAATTTTTCTGTCCTCTCTGCATCCAAACTGTTTCTGGTGTTGGACCTTACCAAACCATATGTTTAAAAAATACATTACATAGATCGGGGGTGGCCGAACCCACTCTATGTATGAGCCGCACATCGTAAAACCCAAGTTACAAAGAGCTGCAACATACAAATCTAAAAACACAAATTTATTTGTGATCTGCGCATCTGTGACATAATCCTTTTTGGAATGACTTGGAAAAGTAATACTCTACGGCACACTGCCTGCCACAGTAACATTTTACAATATTTCTACACTTTGCAAAAGAAATAAAAAACAAATTCATGATTTTTCAGAAAGCTGAAAGAGCTGCAAGCAAAGGTTTGAAGAGCCGCATTGAAGCTCACGCATGCGGCTCGCCGAGCCACAGATGCGAGCTACAAGATTGGCCACCCCTGGCATGTAGGCTACATAAACTTGATGTGAAATGGCAGAGTTTGTGTGGGAATGGCTTTTCTCTGTTTGCTATGTGCATGCTTGCCAAACCTTACCACTTTGGAATGAATTGACCAACAACACTTGGTGAAAACAAAGATGGGGAACATTTTTACCATCAAATTTGAATGCCATAACAGGTATAACAAGTCATTATAGTGTAATTCTAAAAATGATGATACTGCACATGATGCAATAAAAACAATTCAGAATAAGCTTTTTGTGTTTTTTTCTAAAAAAAGAACAAAAACCTGTTTCTTTGCAAAAAAACGATTTATAAAAAACAAAAAAAACATGTGAAATGTTTTGTCAAAACCTGGGTTTTTCAACCCCGGTTATCTTACAATCCTTTTTTGTGATTTTCCCTCTAGAACAAGTCACGCCACTATCACTTTGATTGGGTGTGCGTAGCACACCTGAAGTATAGGTCTGTGGTATTGAACAAGCTAAGAATCACTGGCATTTGAATACGTAAAAATTAGTATTGACAACAAAACAAGTTTCGTAAAATTAACACTTTGACGTCTGGGTTAATTCAAGCGGTTCGCAAAAAAACAGCTGGATCGCATGTGGCTTTGCACGGGAATATCTCAGCTCCTGTATGGGTTACGGACCTGGTCAAAGTGTCAAAAGACGCAGTAAGTCTAGTAGTTTGCACTCGGAAAAAATTTTTTGGTTGGGGGTGCAGGGTTTTTGTGAGTGACGTCATAAGTGGAGGACTTTTAGGCCACCTTGGCCAACTTCACCAGGCCCTGAGCTCAAAACGTTAGATGGTAGTATTTCGCTGTAAGTTTTTATTGGAAACTAGGCTACAATCCGAGTCTTTTGATACTTTGGATGACCTGCTAGGGTTTAGGGTTCAAAAGTTATGATCCAAGTTAGCAAAATTTTTGACTAATTAGTTAATTAGATAATAGATGAAATTGTTTATATAAGATCATAACTTTTGAACCAGAAACGCTAGAAAGTTGATCAAAGGCTCAAAAGACTCGGACTCGAGCCTAGTTTCCAATGAAAACTTCAGCGAAAAACTTTGGCCTAGCTGTTGGGCCCTAAGCAGGGCAACATGAGCCAAAATGGCCCAAAAACTACTTTACTTATGATGTCTCTCACAAAAAATCCACAATCCCCAACCAAAAAATTTTTTTCGAGTGCAATCTAGGAGACTGTCCGATCTGTTTGAGCCCTTGAACAGGTCTCTAGCGCAGTGTTTCTCAACCCCGAGTCCACGGACTCAGATGAGTCCGCGGAAGGCTCTGGCTGAGTCCACAAGCACCATGGGCAAGCAAGCTTGCTGTAATGCCCTCAGACAATATAAACTTTGCTGTTTCACATCACATTTATACTTTTGAGGTAGTGTGGTCAGTAGCTTAAGCTTAAAGTTGTTATCTAAAGTGCAGTTTGTTTTTATTGTCTTTTTTTATAATTGCTAAACGAAAGCAGGCGTTTGCGTATAATGACAACTACTTGAAACTTGGATTTACTTCAGTCATGGTAAACTGTGAAATCCAGTCACAGTTCGTGTTATGCTTAGAAGTCCTTGCTCACGGATCTCTCAAAGAAGCTTAACCATCGAGTAAAAGCATGTAAAATACGTTGGCGAAATCCTTGAGCTGTTTAAAGAGAAAAAACACCAGGTAACGTGAAATCTTTATCTTCCATCTACTTCAGGAGTAAAAACTTTCTCCCATAGTAAAGCAGTGCGTGTTTCTTTTACTGTTT
>JGI24021J15306_10004666_pt1 | contig 16022 bp, 9 predicted proteins | sample Ectturendosymbi1_FD_15306 | JGI IMG/M metagenome (IMG submission 15306) | reverse complement strand
CTTGTGCAGACCGCCCTAATTTGCAGCTCGCCGGCCCGTCTGTTTTGTCCCGCCCTTTCGTGCAGCCCGCCGAAAATTCATGTTTTTCAATTGGGAACACGGCCCTCCAGCCCGCCGGCCCTCCGTTTAGTGTCATCCTTAAAATGTAACCATTGTTACTCAAGAAATGACTAATGAAAACCTTGGTGTGCCAACAGAACCATCACCAGAAAGTCTTCAATAGAGGGGCTTTACATTTGTGCAGTGGGGCTTGACATTCTGAAATTTGAACAAACATCACTGTTTTATAGTGCTTCATATTTCAATTGGGGGCTTGGAACTTTGTTTCGGAGGGGCTAAGCCCACCAAAGCCCCCCCGTCAAGACTGTGTGGCAAAACTTCAGTTTGCTTTTTAATGCAATCGTCTCTGAAAAGTACTTAAGTTATCTGATATGTCAAGCTTGCAAGATATGTGAAACTTTCTGTTTACAAGCATGACAGGCCCCAAAGTGATGTTGCAACCTCTTGGTTGGCGTTGCCTTGAATGTGCGATTCACCACGAACGTGATGTGCGCGAACAATGACACCCATATACGTTTTTTTTAAGGAAAATGTTAGGTACCCGGTTTGGACCTGTAGGGACCAGATTTCTCTTATTCTAGAGACTTTTCTAGGGATTCTAGGGACCCCATTTTCGATTCTAAAACACCTTAAAAAAGACCCTGCCCATATATATATGTGGCCCGAACAGGCAAAAATAGAGTGATTTTGGTGAGTGATCTGACCTCTACTAATGCTTGTGAAGTAAGAGAACAGTTGATAGTACTTGCTAATGGTGACGGCAAGAGCGACCTCGTGATCTCTATTGTTGCTTGCTGCCACAGAGTGAAGCTTTGCACGCTTGCCGCTCAGGCTTTCCGACCGCAACAGTGGCACAACACATTCAGGTAGGGTCTATTCTGCTTCATGAGGCAGAACCTGTGTTGGGACTATTTTGCCTTCATTTGAACACAATTGATAGAAGTGGTCATGTGACAAGAACGATGCGCAGAGACAATTGGTTGGGGTTTAAGTGTTTATATTTAGGGTTTAGGATCAGTGCTTTTGGTCGAGGTTTAGGGTCAAGTTTTAGGTTTATTGGTTCAGTGTTTAGAGTTAGGATTTAGCCTGCAGTTCACTTAATGCAAACAAGAAGCTGCTAACTGCTCATCAGCCCTGAAGCCATTACAACACTTGTCCATGCAATGCAGGACTGAGCTGTTACCAATGTCACGGTCAACTAAGTAGGACATGCGTTCCAAACTTGTCATGTGACTACTTCAACCAATCGTGTTCAGCTAAAGGCAAAATAACTTCATCAGTTATTTTGCCTCGTGAGGCAAAATAAACACTACACAAAAATGTATGTTGTGCATCATAATACACTTTGGATACTTTTCGGAAACGGATAGTATGATTTTAACAAAAACTGGATTCGGATCGGATACGGATATCATTTTTCAAAAACAGGGTAGGATCGGATAGTAAAAATCCACTATCCGATCATCTCTGATATTTACCCAGACTCAAACAAGAGTCGGATTGCTTGTGTCTAGTTGGTTCCAGATTGTATACCTATGGATTCAAAACTTGCAAAACAGGATTGATCCTGACTCAAAAAAATCAGAATCGGAAAAAGTCTACCATATATGCAAAATGTACAGCTTAGGGTTTCTTAAAGCAATCTTATTCTTAATGATCTTAGCTATCTTAGTGATATTAGCGATCTTAGTGTAGTGATCTTGTGGTATTTACAGTTGTCGGTGTAGGACGCATCCACTCACAGTTTGCAAGGCATCGTTGATGGCAATATCAATGACTGAGGTAGGTGTGTGCACTGCTGCACCAGACGGGAGCACAGTACTGTTGAGTGGACCAGGGATAAGGTGGCTGTTCCCAACATTGTTGCTCCAGCACCCCAGCTGGAGACAACAAGCCGCATTAAGAGCTCAAAGCGTGATGTCGACTTTGTGCAAAGTGACTCAAGGTATCGAATCGATAAGCGACGGTCTGTTAATTAAAAATGTGGCGCAATCACCAAGCCACAACCATTCTGAATTATCTTGTTGCTCAAATAGCTGCAGTGAGAATGATGAACTTAATTCGATTTTGATAAATCAAGGAATTGCCCAGATACTGTTATGAAAAAGGCATTTCCACCCTCGTTGCCCCCTTTTTCCAAGGGCAGGCTGGACGATGCTTCTGTCATTTTCCCGCTTTACAGCGTCCCTGCTGGCATACACTGTATTTTGAAGTGCTAAAAGTTAGGTGAGAATTACACACTGCTTTGTGCAAAATCTAAGCAATTTTTGTGAAATTTTGGGAATTTTGAACTCATCTTTAGGGAATTTCTAGTCAACATTTGTGGGAACCCTGAAAGTGCGGCTAACTTAACCATGGTAGTAATAAAAGCATGATGAAAACTGATTGATATTTCAACAACCAGTGTTGCCACTTCTCATGTTTTAAAATCAGATCATGTTTTTAAATAAATTTCTGATGTCTGATGTTTTGGCAACAAATCTGATGTTGAGTGAGCTGTTTTTGTTTTGGCAGTGGCTATAGATACGCCTGTGGATCTTGAAATAAGAAAATTTATTAATACACCACCTGTGACATAACACCAACAGTTACGCATGACGTGAGTGCAGTAGGCTTGGTAGAAACGTAGTAATGTAAAAGACAAACCCTAAACCTAACCCTCACCTAATGCTAACCTAACACTAACCTAACCCTAAGCTAACCTAACCCTAAGCTAAGCTAACCTAACGGTATGCTATCCCTAAACTAACACTAACCCGTAAACATACAACTGAAAAAATGTAAAGAAAAAAAACAATGAAAGTCGAAAGAAAAAAACAAAACGAAGGTCGGCAAGGTGAGATTCGAACCTAAAACCTCAGCTGTAAAAGGCTAGCGCCTAACCATTACACTAAACAATCCACGCAGTTTGACTGACAAACTGACCCTTTTATTTGAATTGCGTCAGGACAGGCGTATCCCTAGTCACTTCCTTTTGTTTTCCACATTTCCCTTCCTTTTTGGATGAAAACAGTTAGATTAAAATAATTATTTTTACGTTTCTTTCATTATTTTCTCAAACTCGTGTGTTTGCGTATTGCTCCAAATTGAAGAAGCTCTATTAAGTGAGTTGAGAATAACATACTGTTTACGTTACACATAACTGACTTCTTCATTTTAATGACAATACTTTGCTCTATTTTGGATTCAACGTGGGTTATCGACTTATCATGTTTTGTTAGGTATTGGTATTGAAGCATATAGTTTATATAAAAATAATGTTATCTGGTGTTGAAAAAGACAACAATCTGATGTTAACCAGACGGACCCCAGTGGCAACACTGATTTCGGCCATTGTTGTTGTAGGTTCAAATACAGCCTGGCTAGAATTCAGTTTGGAAAAAGCTTCAGTAGATGAAAGGATTTAGGTACGCATTCATTGCACCATTTTAAGAAATGATTTCATTGGACATGACATTGATGGTGCTCCTACTGCTCGCTTTATCACTGTTGTGTTAAATTAACGTAGAATAGCTGTTGGGATGGGTGCCCTGTAAAAGGTGGAGCTCTGTAAATAGCGGAGCTTGGTTGCGTAGGTTTGATGACGTAACCGGAGTGGAAAAAAGTTGCGTTGCAAAAGGAAAAAAAGTGAAAGAAAAATGTTGTATCATTGCAACTTAAATATGCATTTCCCCCAAACATGGAATGCATGGACGTTTGTGATGTTTAAAAATTTTATACATTCACTACTGTTGAAACCTATTTTTTGTCNCCAAACCGTTGTGAAACTCAGACAACCAAAAAATATCAAACTTCAAAATAGACCTTTTTTACCATAGTGTAATATGACCTTTTGCAGTAAATTTATTTTTACTACCAATTTGTAATGAGTTTTCATTGCTCAACGCAAAATATCGGTTTTAGTGACTCCTGTTATATCATCAACCCTCTGCAACCAAACTCCGCTATTTATGGAGGTCTGCCTTTTACAAGGCACCTTGGGATTGTGTGGAGTCCAGCAGGTACACAAATTTAGGCTGCTTGTATCATTTGATATAAACATCTCCATTAGACAAGGTAAAAGAGTTGTGTTGACATGTCTCTAAACTTTGAATTTCTGTCAGTTTATTCAAGGGTCAAACCGCCTTTTGGAAAGTCAAGAAATTTACGTGGATTCACTAGCTTTCCCAGGTTGGGAATTATCCCATCTAAGAGGCCTTCCCAACCCAAAAGTTTAGTTTCGACAAGGGACACTGTATGCATTCTGAACATCAAGTTTAATTCGAAATTTAGGTACAATCATCCAATTCTTAGCATATTTCTTGTCAAATACCAATTTAGGGTCTTACAATGAAGTTAAAAAATAACGCTTTCTATGGGGCATATACAATGTTTCTAGAAATATGAACCAGACACCCACTGTTTGAAATGGAAAAGGGCTGAACACACAGTGTTCGTAGCAGAGGATAGGTCGAACACCCAATGTTGGAAGTAGAAGTAGGGCCGAACACACACTACACAGTGTTTGTAGTAAGACGTAATGTCTGAAGTTTTAGTGTTCAAATCATCCTCAATTTATAGCGAAAGTTTTTGTGTCTCTAATTACTCATTTGGCGTTGCTGTCTCATTGCCTTTTAAAGTCATCATTCAACTTCCATGTCCATATTTAGTAATGTTATGGGTATTCTTGAAGCGAAGCTTGTACAGTATTATGTCTTCATCATCATGGGGTTGTTAGGTAATCCATCACTTTTAATCTCTTCTCTTATCCCGTTTTTAGCGCATTAGTCGCATGTTGTCATCACATTTTATCCTGGGATGGCATATGCTTGTGCAAGAAGTCTTTGCTTCGTAAATTGTTTGTTAGTTTATTATTTTGACTTGACAGCTTGCTTCTGGCATTAGGTCATCACCCAAGTCATCGTTATGTGGGTCCACATCTCTTGTAGCCATGACAAGCTGGTTAAGACCAGTTTTATCAGCTATTATTTGTCTTGAATCTTGTGTCTCTTCTTTATAACATAAAACAGTTGTCCTTGTTTTTCTCTTGTTTGTTTTTCTCTGCTGAATTTATCATCAGACATGAATGACTTTTTCTTTCTTTGACTGCATTCAAATCATGTTGGGTCTTATTGTGAAACATGGACCTAACACAGGGGTCTACAGATAGTGAGTCACAACCCAAATGTGGGTCGTGAGACCTTCCACTCTGGCTTGTGAAATAATTTAAATTTACCATAAGGCAGTGGCTATAGGCCTGTGGATCTTGAAATTTGAAAACTTATTCAAATACCACGTGTGACATAACAGTAATGCATGACGACAGTGCAGTAGGCTTGGTAGAAACAAAGTAAACGTAAAAGATAAACCCTAAGCCAGGGTCGGGAACCTTTTTAGCTAAGGGAGCCATGAAACCTACACATTTTTAATTGTAGTTCCGTGAGAGCCTTCAACACCTAATGCAACTAACTTATTAACGTGTGCATTTTTAAGCAAAATCAACAATTTAAAACGATGGTAAACGTCTGAATTTTCTCTTTATGCTTATTACTGATAATGTGACTTCTGGTGCTGCATGGTGTTGCTGATGGGTTTGTAGTCTGGTAGATGGAAAATTACAAAAAAAGTTTCATTCGTAATAGTCGTGTTCAAGAAAATATCAAGCGAGGCAGATGTCGTCATCAAAAGAGACACATCTGGCTCGTGAGCCATAGGTTCCCGACCCCTGCTCTAAGCCTAACCGTCACCGTAGCCTTAACCTACCTAACCCTAAGCTGAGGCTAACCTAGCACTAAGCTAATGCTAACCCAACACTAACCCTTAAAGGCAATACATAAGCCCAGGGTTTTTTAAGGCGTTATAGGGACCCGATTCGGGTCCTTAAAATCAGAGAAAATTATCATTGGGTCCCTAAAATCTGAGAAAATTGGGTCCCTAGAATCAGAGAAATTGGGTCCCTACAGATCCATACTGGGTACCTAACATTTTCCTTAAAAGAACTACATAAGCCTGAAAAAAAGTAAAGAAAAAAGAAGTAAAATCAGCAAGGTGAAAGTCAAACCAAAAACCATTGGCATGGCAGCCGTAACGCATAACCCCTAGGCTACGAAATCCACGCCGTTTGAATGACCAACTGACCCTTTTATTTGAATTACGTCAGGCCAGGCGTATCCGTGGTCACTTTCTTGCCATAAATAGGTTATAAGCAACGCGTCTGTGTAATTATGTACTAGACTAGTGTTTCTTAACCTTTTTTACATATCTTACATCTTACCTTTTTATCAAACAAGATTACCAGATTTACCCCCAATACACTCAAACGCCATGGTGCTCATATACTGAAAATATGAAATTAACAAACTCTTACAGTTTAGAATGATTTATAAAAGTTATATTGGCTATAATTGCGGTTCAGTAAATTTACCCCCTTGGAAGATTAAATTTATCCCCAGGGGCAAATTCACCCCAGGTTAAGAACCACTGTGGCAGACAGAATAAATGCCATCATTTACTTTTTTATGTGCTAAGTTTCATACAATTTTGTGCAAAAAAAAGTGTTACTGTCAATAGTAGTCTTATAATTGATTTTTAATTATAAGGTATTTTCCACACAATTGTATGCTCGCGAAATATTTGTGTTGCAAGAATTAGGAACTATTTTTAGGGTCGTGCCAAAAAATATTTGCAGACCCCTGCATTAAAGCATATGGTAATTGTGTAAAACTATAACATCTGCTACTATATAGAAAAAAAATTGTGCACTTCTTGTCAAGCTCTATCATAAATTGATTGTGGTAGGTAGTTGTAGCCATGGCATTCAAGACAAAAGATGTTGGCAGTGTCTATTTTGCCTCATGAATCAAAAGCACTGGTTGAGCTATTTTGACTTTGGCACAAATACAATTGGCTGAAATGGTCACAAGACAAATTTGGAACACATGACCTGCTTAGTTGAACAAGACATCTGTAACAACTTAGCATGGACTGCTTTGAGTTCTGTCATGCTTTCAGTGTTGGCAAGCTGTTAATCAGTTCTTAACTGCGTTGCATGAAGTATAGGCTAAACCAGGGGTCACCAACGTGGTGCCCGCAGGCACCAAGTCGCCCGCGGGTCTGTTCTAAAAATAATATTAGCATGATCAATGTCTTCACCAATACTAAAATAATGGAAGGTAAATTGAGCAAAATTCTTATTTCAGAAGTGTGTAATACACACTTGTATCAAACTACTACCCCTCCCCATTAATCGGTACACAAGAAGTAGCTCGCAGTTTCAAAAAGGTTTGGGACCCCTGGGCTAAACCCTAGCCCTTGTCTCTTTGCATATCATACGTATCACATGACCACTTAACTAATTGTGTCCGACTAAAGGCAAAATAGCCATAGCACAGCTTGTGCCTCATGAGGCTAACTAGACACTTCCAAATATGGTGGCTAATGTGCAACTGCGTGAGCAGTTTCAGATTTGGGTTGGATATCAGAATACGTAAGTTTGAATTTTTGGATATGGAGTTTGTGAAAATATTTGGATTGGATTAGGATTGCAAAATTTCCTTATCCATATACCACGGGCTTCCAGCTCAAGATTTTCCACTCTTTAGCATGATCTGTTTAACAAACCTACAAATTATGTAATTCTTTTTGGGTAATATGATTTCAATCAAAACTCTTAACACTTTGAGAGCCAGGGTACGATATATTCGTACTTTGAAATCGGCCTAAAACCAGCAGTTTCGGTTGCCCTACCAACGCCATAGTTCCTCCGCTGATTGTTCTAGAGAGCTGTTCAAGGGCTCAAACGGATAGGCCAGTCATCTAGACTATACATGAAAAAAAATTTGGTTGGGGTGTGCGGATTTTTTGTGACTGACGTCATAAGTGAAGTAGTTTTTGGGCCATTTTGGCTCATGTTACTTGGCCTAGGGCCCAACCACTAGGCCAAAGTATTTCGCTGAAGTTTTCATTGGAAACTAAGCTCGAGTCCGAGTCTTTTGATCGATTGATCGACTTACCAGCGTTTCTGGTTCAAAAGTTATGCTCTAAAATAAACAAATTAATTAATTATGTAATTAACTAATTAGTCAAATATTTTTATTACTTTAGATCGCTACTTTTCAACCCGAAAACCCAGCAGGTCATTCAAAGTATCAAAAGACTCGGATTGCAAAATTTCCTTATCCATATTGTTTTTAATTTTAGAGGATAATTTTAGTTTTGTCGTTTCTAACCTCAAGACACAACATGCATCCAAGCTGTAGACCCAGGGTAGACAACCTGCTGCCAATGCCCATCAATAAAATGTATGCTGCTGTGCACACTGCACATGTCATTTGAAATATAAGTTATGGTGGCCGTGCATTAACAAAAACTCTTCTGTAGAAAGACAACCAAACAGGCACATGTGGAAGCAGGCTAGGCTCAGGCTCAGTGTGTGGAAGCAGAACACAAGCAATGCAAAAATTTTTTATTAGTTTGGACTCACTGGCGGCCTGTAATGCACAAAAATAAACATAATGCGGCCAGCAATGGTGAAAAGGTTGTGCACCCTTACTGTAGGCACACCACTCATTTTCTAATTGTCCATAAGGGAATTTTTTTAAATAAAAACCATACTTTTGTTTAGATTCTGATTGACTCTGACAAATATTGATAGATTGCTGCCATGCATTCTACTGTATGTCCTGAAGCATGTGCATTGTTGAATAGTCTTGATATTCCTGGATTACTTCAACTTCCAGTGGAAGCTGTAAGACCATTGCTTCCCACTCTTGTTCGAATGGCTTTGTGTAGTTCTCTTGATACAAGTTCTGACTGGCTTGAAACTCGCAAATGTTTACTTCAATTATTGTCTGGAATTGAGGCTGTCAATGAAATTATTGCATTACTCTCTGTTGACTTCCATGAACTTGAAGAAGATGCTAAAAAAGAGGCAAGATTTCAAAGTAAAATGGGAAATAATGATAGTTCAACATTCATATCAAGCTTAAAGCAACAAGGTCTTGTATTAGAATTTGAACGAAGTGAGCCTTTGCGTAGACTAAGGATTGTGATGTCAGAAATGCTTCCATTTATCATTGCTAGCGATTCCCATATTACAGATACAATGTCTGATTCAGAGTTGTTTCAATGCCCTGCTTACCTGGAAGATGTATCAGATGTTTTGTGCATTCTTTGTGCTGAGCTACCTTCTGTTTTCAAACTGACTGCTGTTAGTAAGGCTTTGTTAAGTTTTCAGTTTGGTGCTATTATTTTATGCAAACTTGTTGCAAACAATCCAGAATCCTTTTTTAGTGTCTGTAACACACTCCTAGGAATTGCCGATGAAGAAGTGCAGAACCAAAAGCATTTATCTCATGAAAGCAGAAGGTTGAAAACACTTGAGATGTTGTCTATGCTTAACCCAGCTTGCAAACTAACAGTGAGAAGTTTGTGTGTCCACCATTGTTGTTTCCCTCAATTAGCTGTAACACTTGCACTGCCCACACAAGAGTCTTCCAGAGGGATAAATGCAGTAAGTGAATATGTTATATTTATCACTGGGTTATTGCTGGGCAACAACCTTAAAGTTCGCTCTTGGTTTGCCTCTTACCTCAGGCAAGCAAAAGGTCTTGAAGAATGTCTTTTGCGGCAAGAATTGATGAAGGATCTACGCAACATCTTAAATGCTGCTGAAATGAAAAGTGACCATTCACCAGATGACATTGCTACCACAAATGAAGATTGCCATCAAGCAAAAAAAGTTTCAAGTAATGAGTCCAGTTGTGCAATGCAGGAAGGGCTAAATCAATCAATGTACATACTTGTAGATGAACATTGTTTGCATGCTGCCGCTCTTATCCGCCTTTATTGTGCCTTGAAGGTTATTGCTAGTTTAAAGTTTTCTGTTGAAGAATCAGATCTGATACTGCGTTTAATAACTTGTTTTCCTCCATTAACTCCTCGTGGAATAAGATTTGTCTCATTATCTCTTGGAATGCTGCTTGCATGCCCAGCATTGCTGTGTGGCTCAGCTGAAGAAGAAAGAGTTGTTAGTTGGATCAAATGGCTTGCAAGTCGATCAGAAGAAATGGAAAATGTTGGTCCAGAGGGTTGTTCATTTGCTGAACAATTACTTCTTACTGCTATTCATCTTCATGGGGATAAAAAAAATGCTGTTATCCGCCTTGCATGCTCCACTCTAGGTATGAGGGTAAAAGTAAGCTCTGCTTCATTGAACAAACTACGAAATGTGTTCACAGTTGAGGTTTTTCCCACGCATGTTGTTGCGGCTCATGCCGCCAAAGTGCCTGTGACCAAGAATCTGAATGCTAGCATGTCTGGCTACTTGCCCATACACTGTGTGTATCAACTGCTAAAATCAAGGGCCTTTACTCAAGGACGTATACCTGTAAAAGACTGGATTTATAATCAGATATGTGTAGCAAAAAGCCCCCTTCATCCGCAGCTTCAACCTTTGATACAGCAGTATGTCACAACCATTGTCACTCCTTTTTCAAGGGGACATTCCAAGCAAAATAGATTATTAAATGAACCATTTGAGGAAAAAGATGTTTTACAAGTGTTTGGTGGTGAAAACGGTTATCAGTCTGCTTTTTCCACTGGGATAAACAACAATGAGAGATTTTCTTTAACATCAAAACTTCTCATGCTGTACTATGTGTTGCTTTATGAAGACATGGTTTTGAACAACATGAAAAGTTTGTCATATTTATCTGAAAGACCAAAGCGATATTCATCGACTCTTATCAACATGATACCAGTTAAACTTCTTTTGTTTAAAGCAAAACGGCAACCCAAATGCTCTCAAGGTTTGTACCCTTCACTGCTTGGGCTGTTGATCACCCATCTGCCCCACTTGTGCCTTGTTGAAGACTGGATGTTAGACTTGGATTGTTTGTCTTCAGACAATGTTGTTATTTCTATGCCAGAAAATAACAGGTCAGTATCTAAATCTCCAGGTCTCATTTGCTTCTCACCAGAGCAGTTTTTTAGCAGTCTGCGGAGAACTGCAATCAACCCTGCACCTGCACTAATGCATCTACGAATGCTTACTTATCACAAGGTTGAAGCAGATGCTATCCTAAAGTATGCTCCTAGTTTTACTAAAGGCTTGCCGTTTTTGTTGCATGCCAAGGTGTCACGGCGTGTCAGACAAGAAGCACAAAACCTGTGGCATAAATTGCATTCTGTTATTCCGCGTGAGCTCAGTGTAATGACTATTCGTTCATTACAGTCTTGTTGCAACAAATCATCTATATCAGTGACATACGAGGAGCTAATGGATGATCCTTTGTTGCCATTAACTGTTGATGAGCGCATTTTTCAATGTCCTGATCTTTTGCCAACAGTATTGTGCATCATGTCAGCAAGTCTGTCTGCTTGCCAGTCACGCACACAGACACTTCTAAAAGCGAATCCCACTTGTGATGGAAATAATGCTGGACAAACACGCAGTGCAAGCCCGTTAGGAAACTCATGCATATCTGAGGCAGAAAAAGAAGAGCTTCGATCTGCATTGAAAAGTGCTTCATGCAGTGCTGCTGTACAGCTACTGATTGAACTCTGTGCGCTCCCATCATTTGCGCCACAGGCAGTGCAGACACATAGTGGGATTAACATATTGTCGCATGAACGTGAGGTCCAATGTCTCGTGTGCTCTACTCTGCACCAAATGTTCATTGCAGATCCCACTGTAGCTAAGTTGGTTCATTTCCAGGTGAGTCTCCGATAATGTACTAAGCTGAAGGTCATATTGTACCTGATTTTTTGCTTTTATTTTTAGTGGATGATTTTAATGCAACGTAAAAGACTTAAATTTCTGCAAAGCTCTTTTCAGGTTTATTGTCTCATTTACTGAAAGCTTCAACTTCTGTTCAATTTTTGCCTGTTCAGTACTGAATCGCTTGTCTAATGCATTCCAACGTGTTTTTTTTTTGACAGTATGCTTCATACAAAACTGTTGGTTAATCCTTGTACTTGAAAGCAATGATTTTTGACTGAACAGTGTTGAAAGTAATATGATTTAAAGAATTAGCATTGGTGACGCTTGACTGGCTGTTATGCTATTCGTTGCCACCAATACGAAAAATTCCAAATAAAATCTAAGGAAGCAGATGTGTTCTTTTTAACATTACTTGCCAGTTATTTTAATGTATGTCCAGTGCATTGCCATTTCTCCTGGGAAAGTTTCTTGTGGTGGCTATTATAGACACTGTACAATGAATGTTCAGTAATGCGTTTAGTTTCAAACGAACCATTGTTTTTAATTTTAGAGTTAAATCATTCACGCTGAAGCAAAAACCTGGCTGTAACAACTTTAATTTTGTTTTCAATAAATGTTGTGTAGCATTTCTTGGTTTAATTTATTCTATGCGTCTGTTGCTCACAGGGCTACGCATCTGAGATGATACCAGTTTTAGTTGCATCGGTGCCATCCATGCATATTTGTTTGAACTTCGTCCCGGAGATGCTCCGACAAAACAACCGCTCGCAACACTTGTTCGCGCTTGAACTGGCCTCCTACGTCTGCTGCCAATATCCACTTCCAAAAGCGTTGTCTGTCGCTCGACTTTGCATCAACGCGATCGCAGCTTTCATAACAGGTTGGTAAAACTGACATCGGTGGGCGGCCGGTCGTATGTTCGTCAGCTTGAACGTCTTTTGACGTAGTTTTGTCGCAATAATTTGACTGTGGTGAGCAGGTCAGTTGTACACAACGTTATAAAGTATTTGTTGAAGATTAACACAAAATGGCGACGATTAAGCAGGGTTTCTACGAAGTCTTCAAAAGCATGGAAAAAATTCAGGTCATTTTCCAGTCTTGAAAAGTCTGGAAAACATGTTTTTGGTCTGTTAGTATGGAAAAAGCAAATAATTTTCCAGACCTGATCTTTTGACATGCATTGTCATAATATTTTACTTTCATCGTGTTAAACTATTATAGTCTCTGTATTTGACCTGGGTATGTTATTCAGAAAAGTTTATATCTGGAAAAAGACCGGAGAAAGTCTGGAAATTTACATTCAAAATTGCGTGGGAACCCTGATTAAGTGATTCAAAGGAAGGAGTTGTATGCCACAAAGTGTTGGCTCCCAATCTACCAACTACTACCACAACTATGGGAACGTAGAGGGCGAGGCCTGACAGGCGGCAAGAACCGCTTTTCAAGTCTTTGGCACGACCCTAATCGAACCGAGCTTACCAGCGTTAGTTGCGTGCGCCCAACCTACTGTACCATTTAGTTAGTGTTCCACTCTCTATAGTTTATGACTTAGATTAAATTTTAATCTATCTTTCATTATAAAGATTTTTTAGTTTCCAAAATAATTTACATAACTAACGCAGAGTTGTCGATTAATTTTTCTGAAACTTTAAATGAATGCGCTGCAGGGTTGATATGCGCCGCAACCAGTTGATATTTTCAGGGGGGGGGCAAAATAATTGTGCCTTGTTGTTTTGCCAAACAACTAAACACATTTTTGAAAATGTCGAGGATGGCAGTGGCCCGGTTACCCCCCTGATGTGCAACCAACATATAGATCTTGTGCATTCTCAAAGCAATGCTTTCTCAGGAACGTGATCGCTCCTGTACTAATCGCTTCAACATCATTTTGATATTATTCAGTGGCCAGCAAAAATTTTTTTGTGCCACACATGTTTCAACTGATTTTACTTAATTTTGGGTCCCTGACTTTAAAATGCAGTTAGTTTTTCTTTAACACAATTAGTTTTTGTGCTGTGATGCGTCCTCTAAAAAAAAGTGTTATTTGCCAAAGCAAATTGACTGGCAACATTGGCATGTACTGGTTGACTGGCAACATTGACATGTACGCTTGTCCGTTACTTATGAAGGTAGCTCTGTGTGGGCTGGTGATGCAGGCGTGCCAAGAAAAGTTTGCGCTTACTTTCGTGTGGGTTATAGGGTAGTGTTGACTCGCTTTTCAGTATTTTAATCGTCCGTTTGCCTTTTGCTTTCAACGCGGGTGGTAATCAACAACACGCTGTCGTTTTTGGAATTTTATCAGCGTCACTGTACCACTTAACCAGCTATGTCCAACCCAGATGGCTTTCTGAGCCAAAATATATGTTACTATCTTAATCGGGGCTGCATATTGAATGATATATTAATGAGGGCCGCACATTGAATGGCTAACTTTCATCTTAGCAAATTAAATTTGCTTCAAGCTAATGTATTGAACGTGTTCGAATCCTAACTGTAACGGTATCAGACGTGATGAAATGGCACTGAAGACCACCTGCATCAAAAATGCCAAATTTAAGATTATCAAAATAAAGACAGGTTGTCAGTTTATAGGATAGTTTTACTACAGCGAAAACCTAAAGTGGGCCGCACAAAACCTTCGACTGGGCCACATGCGGTCCATGGGCCGCGGGTTGGACATAGTTGCACTTAACAATCAGCATGTCCGCATTCGGGACTGCACTAAGCTTACTTTGAACCCCCCTGCGGGGGGGACGCACTGACAAGATACCTCGCGTGTCAGGACATTGCTGGAGTTCGTGAAACTTGCTTTCCAAGACCGGCGAGAAAACAAGTTTTGCTTCAATTAATTTAGAGCAACGTAGAGAGGAATCCAAATGCATTAAAATCAATACGAGCTTAACGCAGCACTTTGGCGACGGACAGTGCAATCTGTAAGGTGTCAATGAAATGGGTGAATTTTGATCTGTTTCTGAAAATCGTACAGCGACGTGCGAGTCGTATTGTTTGATTCGCAAGTCAGATTCATTTGCAATTTCGTCAAATCATTTTCTTGGTCGAGCCACAAAATTATTTTAGTCAATGAATTGTCGGCACAAGTCACTCTCCAGTCGGACAACATCAAGACTGTTCTATCAGCTTTCTGAGTAATGCGTAATTTTGGACCCTTGAAGATTCAGAAAATTGCGACTAAAGCCCGCTTGGTTGAAAATCGCCACTCGTTTCGGAAAAGCGACTCGAGCCAGCTTGTTAATCTGGCTTTCGTATCCAGTGTGCGTGCCCACGTTTTCCAGTTTGTGACACGTGTTTGCTTTTCAACAGTTCTGCCTTCATCCGGACGAAGCTCCTTCTTCCCTCGAGCAATTGCGACACTGCCTCGTTTTTGCAAGGCCTTCCCACCGCTGTTACGGGACAGCATAAGCTTGCTGCTGCAGCTGCAGCGGACCACCCACGCCGCGATCGCAGCCACCAATTCGCACTTCGACGGCGACGCAGAGGGAAGCGGCGATCAGTCCGCTTATCCCGCTTTCGAATTGTATTGTGACGTTCGGAAAACGTTTCATATGATCGCGGAACAGTGCTGGTCGTGATTGGCATTGACGTACAGTGGTGCACAAAACAGCAGCAGTAACACGTTCCCTCCCTGCAGCGAGATGTGTACACATTGATCACTGATGTGGATTTTTTGAAAAATGTGGTCGTACTCATTCAGTGGCGCAGCCAGCTCAAAAACTTGGGGGGTCAAAAGTGTTTGATTTTAGGCGAATAACGCTATTTTGCTTGGGATACCGCCTCTCAAAGAACAAAATGACCATATGTTCTAAAAATTGGGGGGCAATGGCCCCCTAGGCCCGCCCCCCCTGGCTGCATTGTCCGTTGCGTTTCACGTGCGCCCATTATGCAACGTCGCCATGGTGCCGAGCTTGGGTACGTCATCCGGCGATTCGCATTTTCATTGGTCGTCGATCGAAAGAAGTTTTTTTTCCTGAAAACTGCTTACGTGCTTGAAAAGTCCAAGTAAATTTTTCACCCGCCTTAGTAAAATCATTCGTTTGGTTTCCTGATGTTCACTTTACTGTCAATTTGAACTGTCATGAGTTACGTCACAAAAGCAGTTGCAAACATAATGCGATCCCAGATACTGAAAACCACGTTGAAGTGCGGGCGCAAGTTGCGGGCGGAGACTGGGGGGGAAAGAAGTATGGGTAGACTGGTGGATGACATGGCTATTTTTGAGCAGACTAATACGCTGCAGGTATGG
>JGI24021J15306_10004664_pt1 | contig 16024 bp, 4 predicted proteins | sample Ectturendosymbi1_FD_15306 | JGI IMG/M metagenome (IMG submission 15306) | reverse complement strand
TTTCATAAAAACACGCCCAATATGCCTTTAGCAGTAAATTGAAAGAGCAAAAGTGCCATAAAATTTGAAAAAAAAGCAATCCGCAAAACAGAAATCTGCAAAAAACAAACCCAAAAAACAAACAAATTTCAATTTACAACAAGCGCAAAAACAAGCAACCCGCAAGCCTTAAAAAAAACCGCAACTGCACAAACAACACTGCTGCTGATGCCGCATAAAACTCAATCAAGGCAGACGGCTTCTGGCAATGCACGACAACGCAAACGCGCTTCACCGTGCATGTTCTGACATGACGTCACAACAATGAGTCGGCAAGAAAACGGCAGAAACAGAGCTTGCCCGATTTCCCATGTTTGGAAGCGTATAACTTGGCCATTTTAGCTCGCTGTGCGGAAAAATTTCACAAGCATGTTCATGGAAACATTTTATCAAATTCCAACAACAAATCGCCTTTGATGATTTTCGTGTCAGCTCACCTTTAATATGCGAGGTTGTTGCATAGAATGGTATCCATTTTGTGAAAACAGTGTAGGGATAGTAGTGCTGTGATGATGTATATTTGTCCGCAGACACGAAGTCCATGGTAAAAACACACACTATCTGAACAACGCAGGTTGATAAAAACTTACAGAACAGAACGTTTTACAACGGCATTGGAGGCTGAATCACATGGTTATAGACACTTACTTTGCAGAACGTTTTGCAACGGCGTTGGAGGCGGAACCACAGGGTTACAGACACATACTTAACACAATTGTTCGCTAACCCGTAACACTTCATACAACACTACTGCAGAGTAGGACGCTAGTTCCCAAACTGGTCAAGCCTAGGTAAAGTACGAATGCGTTGTGTCATGACACACCCTCAGCTTTGGAGCCTATGTTGAGTTGAAGGTATCCCCTAACGGAGTGGTTGTCAACCTGGGGTCGCGGCCCCAGTGGGATCGTTTGCCTTTTTTTCTAGGGTCGCGAGAGCTTCTGATAAAAATATTCATAATTAATGCTTTATTTTTTATTTCGTACATGGAACCACTTTTTATCGTATCCAGGATCACCTGGCAAAAATGGTAGCCTGCTGTTTCATTCAAAATTGTTTTAAGCGTGATTATGACCATTACAAAGTTTTTAGTGTGATCAGGGTTGCCAGGTATAGTTATAAGCAAAAAAGACCAGATCAAAAAGCTAATACCAACAAAAAATCCAAATACAAGAAAAATACACGACACCTTCAAAACAACTAAAAGTGCTTTGAAAAAGCAATATATACATATTTTGTACATCAAATGACCAAAGTTCACTCCAATACAAGGACCCAGTTTACTAAAAAACTTGGGGGGACAAACCTTATTGTTTGCATTTAGATGACGTCACCATGTTCACTCATCCGTAGTACGACTGTTGCGTCTTCGTTGTGCGCTCCCACCGTGATTGAGACGTAGCATNTGTAAAATTCAAAACTCACACCAGTAACCGTCAAACTCCGTTTACTACAAGTCGGAATAACAGCCGACACACGACAACACAATGAGTACGGTCNGGTGCGGTTTTAAATAGTTACATAACCGCGTGCAAATGGTGAACACCACGCTCTTCAGCAAACTGGCTACAAAATCAAATCGAGCCGAGTCGTCTTTAAAGAAGCCGTTAAAACGAAGCAACGTAAGGCAATCATCGCAAGCGTGGAATGCGGGATTGACCAATCAAAGCAAACGATCCTTCAGCAGGCAACGCAAGAATTTGCGATGTAACACTTAACATTTGCAGTCATAGAAAAACTCATTTCAACAAGAAAAGCATAGGAAAGGTGTTGCCCTCATTTGATGAACTTGAGGCAAGAACCTTAGTCTGAAACCCTAACGCAATGGTAAACGATATGTTTAGATATGATTGTGGTGAAGGCTTTTAGGGGTCGTTAATCAAAACAGTTGGACAACTTGGCAATGGCGGTACTGAATAAAGTTGTTCAACTCACTTACCGTCGAAGGTAAGAAGTCACCGCTGAGCATTAAAATAAGGCCTATGTCCCACTTGGCATGGTTTGGTAATACAGTTTTCGAAATAGATGTCTGTTGCTCACCAGTCCTGTCGCCACGGGGTCTTAGCCCCCAAACAAACCTCCAATTCTTGAAATATGAAGCACTATAAATCAGAAATATGAAGCACTATAATTCAGTGGATTTTTTGTCAAATTTTAGAATGTCAATCCCCCGCTGCACAAACGTGAAGTCCCCCAACTGAAGACCTACTGGCGATGGTTCTGTTGGTAACGTACGAAGGCAAGGAATAGCACTATGCACGTGTAATTGGAAGAGGTCCAAAACAACAGCTAGACCAAGTGCGAGGCTCATGATGCCCAGGGCGTCTCAACCTTAGTTTCAAACCTGTTTAAGATATTTTTTCAAAATGTGTCCCCGCACCTATAGAGGGCTCCGTGCAAGTGCCGACAGACTTAACGTTAGAAGCTTTTTATACATACTAAGCAGGGCCGTCGCCAGGATTTCGCAGCAGAGGTACCAAAAACCAGAAGGGGGTGCCACATTTTTTAAATACTGTATTAGATGTATGCAGCAACCAGGAGGCCAAGCGTGAAATGGGGGGTACATATTTCAAATGGGGGGGCCGGGCACCACTGCCCCCCCCCGCTGGCGACAACCCTGATGCTAAGAGGATTAAACCACTACTGAAACGTGAAGTGAACAATGAAACATTCTTTACATCACTGAGATCATATTGTCAGATTAGCCTGGTATATGTAGTATATATACTACTTTTTAGTTAAAAATGGGGATAATATACGAAGTTTTAACATACATGAATGTTTACATCTGTAAAGTAGCTGAGCCGCCATCACATCCCGTATTTTTTCGTGTGATCCCCTGGAATGAGTAAACTATTAAGAGTCATGCGGTGAGCTTACCGGAGATTAAAAACCAACAGGGAAGAAAATTTTACGAAACATGCCGACCTCGTATATGCATATGTAAAGAAAGCAAAAAATAGAAAATTAATCATAAGAAAGGTGGCGATAAGCAGAAAAAGCAAGACTCATATCCGACAATGAAAAACAAAACCCATTTCAGTTTGTTAGTGTTTGATTGTGATTTTTTGAAGATGCTTTATTAATCGTTATATCTTTAAATATGCGCGAAACAATCTTCTTTCATTTTAAATTTTTGTAAGCAAATTTGAGGGGTGGAAAGGGCGACACTTTTGTGGTTGGCCCCGGGAAGCACTTAGCCTCACTACTCCACTGGTTGGCGGCATACCTACTTTGCAGATGTAAGCATTTTATGTATGTTATTTCGTGTAGTATCCCTGTCTAAAACTAAAGAAGTACTGTATATATAGTGCATGTAGCAGGCTATAATATTAATTTCATAATATGATTTCAGTGATGTAAAGGACGTTTCATCGTTCACTTCACGTTTCAGTAATGGTTTAATTCTCTTAGAATATTAACTCTGTCGGCACTTACGCTGGGCCCTTTATAGGTGCGGGACCCATTTTGATAAAATAGGTAAAATGGGCTTAAAAGCGGCTCTGGGTGAGAAATGCTGACTTCCAGCCTTGATAGTGACCTGCACACTTGGTCTAGCTCAGTGGTTTTCAACCTTGTATGGTTTGTGGCCCCCTTCTAAAGACTCTCAACTCTTGTGACCCTCTGCTCATTAACAGGGTTTTGCAATATCACGGCAGAGCTCTTTAGTAAAGGCCTCTGCTCGTGGTCCCCGTAGAACCGCTCCGTGGCCCCCATGGGGGGCGTGGGCTCCGGTTGAGAAACCCTGGTCTAGCTGTCCGACTTTTTCAGTGGTGTAGTGGGGTGGGAACGGCGTTTCCCCACCTTTTCGTACTACATTAAAACATGGCTGCGATCTCACAAATGTGATAGTGACACGCAGATTCGCACTGCGAGACAAAAGCGTATTGTGAAACAGGAAGATCCAGTGGGGAATTTCTTGCAGGCAAATGCTCACTTAATTCGAATTATTTGGTGCAGTCTTCCTTTTTATTTGGTGTGGGAACGGCGTTCCCTCTTCTCTTGTAGCACTACACCCCTGGGCTTCTTCCTATTACACGCATATAGTGTCATTCCTTGCCTTCGCTCGTTACCAAAAATACGTCGCCGGAAGGTCTTAAATAGGGAGGCTATACGTTTGTGCAGGGGGTCTTGACATTATAAAATTTGACAAAAAATCTACTGATTTTTAGTGTGTCATAGTTCAATCTGGGGGGCTTGGAAATTTGTTTGGTGGAGGCTAAGATCACCATAGCCCCCTGTGGCGAAGGAACTGATTGCCGCCAGCAGACATCTATTTCAAAAAACGCATTACCAAACCATGCCAAATTCATCAAAATGAGAGCAACACCTTTTCTAAGCTTTTCTTGTTGAAATGACTTTTTCTATGACTGCGAATGTTAGTATACCGCTGAACAAAGGTGCTTTTACGAAACTCGCACTGCTTACCGGTTGGCTACGATTCACTTTACTTGCGGTTCAAACTTACAATCTGAGATCTAAGTTAGCCACGCAAACACATCAACTGCACTAACCGCTTCAAGAACGTCATTTTCCAACACCATTACCTCATGCGGAAAAACAGCAGTTGCATTGAAACTGAGCAAGGTTACCTTTGCAGAGTGTTTCGCTTCAACCGCCAAAATTTAATGTTGATAATCCCACCTAATGACCATGCTACAGCTTATGGCACTTATTGGAAATATCTCCCTAAACATTAGAAATAGTATGAGATGTGCCAAAAACTATTTTTTAAGTTTTGGTGACGGCAAGCAGCGGTAAGCCAACGCCTGAACTATGTTTCTTGCCGGGGCGGGTGGGGTGAACACTCTTCCCAAAGAGCGCTGCCGCGATTTCACTCAGGCCTTGAACCGAACACCCAACCCTCCGATTGAGAGGCGGACTACTATCGCCGCCCCAACCTAATGCTCGTCGCCAGTGCCTAGGTGTCAGGTAATGTTATGATGTGCCGTTGGGGCGTTGCTAAGGAACTAACGATAGAAGAAAAAGGATTAAGCTATCCTTGACTATTTACCGTAATTTCATTTGGGGCCTTTTTCATCAGATTTTCAAAGGAGGGGCAATATGAACCTCGAAATACCCGGACCGGACCAGTAATGTTTGCTTGTGTGCGGTCAAATGTCATCTCTTTCCTTTATTCAAAGGACTTTTGAATGGGATGTGCAGGGCCGGATTAAACGAACGCGAGGCCCCTGGCAAAGTAGTGACCGCGAGGCCCCCTTGAACGCTTAGCGCAACTGCGTAGCGTTTCATATGCCCTCGTTTTAACTTAGCAGAAGCACCGGTTAAAAACGTCAAAACTGATACGATTTGGCAGCCTACACTTCAGAGACAATTTGGGGTGACCATGCAGTGCACGGCGGTTGGTATGCAGACCTATAATTAGGGGGACGAGGCCCGCCCTGGAAAATTTTTCGCCCCCTGGAAAAATGTCTTGGACATAGTTTAAAAAAATTGGGCCTTTTCATAAAACTCTTCGTCACTCCTGGTGTCGCAAGCTGGTTACGGACCTGTTGGTATGTGGTTCATTTGTTCAAACAGAAAGTCTACACAGTAACACCTGTTAACTGTTGCGTGATCTAGTCCTAGTGGACAACAGCACTTTGTTTGATCTAAGACTGATACCCTCATGATCACGACAAGCACTTCGCAACTAATTGTTACGACAGCGCATTATACGGTAATTGTAAAGGCGTTCACTTGCTAAAAATACTTAGTAACGAACCTATTGAAGTGACCGTGGTCTCCGCCACTCTGTCAATGTGTGCTTTCTGGAAAAAAAAACAGCTACGAAAAGTTTCATGACGCCGAATTGTTTGCACCCGAAATCGTTGATGATTGTCTCCAGGTCCGTATCTCCAAGAATCTCCATGCTCATTGGAGACAGCATGCTTACTTTTTCTTTCCCAATTGTACTTAGAAGATAATTCTTAATTCTACGCAACTTAGAAAAAGACCACTCTGCAGTACAGGTTGAAACCATGAGGCACAAGTGTATACGAAGGGAATTTCAGTATTTGGAAAACAGAGTACAGCTCGTTTTTCACAATAAACATACACATTCGCTATTCTATACATTTCCGTCACTGTAATCAAGATTAGCTTTTTGCTTGCCAAAGTGGCGTTGAAGAGGACTGCAAATTGCACAAGTTATTCTGCAAATGTTGATGTTTGCGCTGCAGAACAAAATCTGGAAGAGGAACTATAATTAAATCAGCATTCAATTATTTATCGTTTCAATTCAAATAAGCACGCTCCTATGTTTTTGTTTGTAACACAGGCTTCCTGGGTTTTTGTTGTACGGATATGGGTTCTTTGGTGTGCAATCTGGGTTTGTTTAAAATTACTGAATGGGAGTCCTGCGTATGATTGTTGAACACAGACATCTTGGCGGGTAATGCAGCGAGACAATGACACTGGTGATAGCAGCAAGCCACGTATAGTTTTATACTGTGTGAAAAAAAGCATGAGTAAATCTGTAGCAATGGTTCCACAAGTTTGAAAAATCCATTGTTAGTGTGAGACTGTGGTCAACGTGCTCGAGTGAATAGCTTAATCAAACGACTCTTATGCAGGCTTCCTTTCACGCAGTAAAAAAATTCGTGGCTTGTTAGGATACGTCAGTGCAGACTTGTGGGAATACGTCTTTATCGTTGACTTTAAGGTAAAGCTATATTTGCTGTGGCGCGGTTTTTGTAAACTAATCGGCTCAGTTTTTTTAAAGCCTGCGTGGTGTTCGAACTTTAGTAAGTTGTCCCATAGTCTTGCCAAGTTGTAGTTCTACTCAGGCTTTAACCAGAGGGTGCGATTCGCGCACCCTGGAAAAATGTTTGGGGCATAGTTTAAAAAATTTGGGACCCTCTCAGAAAAGTCTTCGCCCCCCTTGGTGCCCCAAGCTGGTCACGCGCCTGGTTCTACATCTCATTGCTTGAAACAGTTTTGCGAGAGTGTCTAACTTTCTTTTTTTTCACTGCTCATGTTGTTCTGGCCGTTGATTATTATTAAACTATGGCTTATTTGTAGAAAGCGCTCCAAAACTGAATATTAGACAGTTTATGAAAAAAAGCATTTCTGATAGCCGAAGTTCAGAAAACATTTCAGACAGAAGATTGAGAACTGAGGTTCAAGCAGCACAAAATAACGCAGCAGAAAGGGTAAAGCGCTTTGTCAACGTGCATTTGCATTGCATTGTCAGCAGCCTGAAAATGATAAGTTTGACGTTGCCCTTTCCTGGAAAAATTTATGTGGACGCCCACGGATGCACTGATTTCGATCTAATTCTTGGGTCATAAAGCGTGGTGCTGTTTGGTTCAAGTCATTCAAAAACGATAAATGCCGAAGTTCTCAGTTTCCTTAAGTTACAGTATATACTAAACGCAGTAATCAAAAAGTTCTACAATTTGGACGCGTGGTGAATAGCCTAAAGACATGAAAAACCAGTAAAGGAGTCTTCTTCCCCCAGAAGGTGCCGCCCGGGGGCCTCCCCCCAGAAGGTGCCGTCCGGGGCCCAGCCCCCCATTGCTACGCCGCTGGAAAAACACAAACAAGAATTTGAAAATACTGTCAGTTGTATTTCTAAATGCAATATAGAGCGTACAGTGGTGCAGTGCTGCATTACGTTCTTGCAAAAATGTCGATAACTTTCGTTTGCGTTGTTATTGAGAAAGCTTTATCTAGCACAGGTTGTTGAATTTTTGTTAGAGAATTTTTCCAAACTGCGATACTGCTTCTTTTACTCGACATTCTTCTCATTATTCCAACAAGTCTCCATCAAATTGACTACAGTCGCAGTAATCCCTAATACAGCACATTACAGTGAAACATGTAACGATTTCCTTCGACCCCCTGATGTCATTGTCACGTCACACCCATGGCTCAACGATTACCCGCTTAACTGCGTTACTTTTCGGGGATAAAAAGTTTGCGTGGCGGCATGACAGCCTAGCTTACACTTCAAACTGTAAAGAAAACTTGCAATCATCGTTTTAAGCCAGGGTTGGGTAACCTGCGGGCCAAATGCGGCCCGCGTGAACATTTGATATGGCCCACATCAGACATTGCGTTACCCAAGTTAGAACACAACATCGCGTCGAACCGAAACTCCATGGTAAGCAGGTGCTTAGATAGTAAGTCAAAAGAAGTCACTATTTCTCGTAGCTAGGCAAAGGTAGAATTTTAGGATAAAATTTATTGATTTTGCGGTCTGCAAGCGATAATGCCGAATTCATGCGGCCCGTGATAGTAAATAGGTTCTTCAACCCTGTTAAACGAACAAAATATTCTGCGGGGACCGAGAAAAAGTGACGTCATAGGCGAAGTGACGATATCGCCGAAGTTGTTATAGCCGACCTCGAATGCACGTAAAATATAGGAATTCTGCCAGGATCGAAGAAATAGTGTCGTTATAGGCGAACTGACGTTATAGCCCAGGGGTCGGGAACCTTTTTGGCTAAGGGAACCGTGAAACCTACATATTTTTAATTGTATTTCCGTGAGAGCCATATAATATTTTTCAACGCTTAATGCAACTAACTTACTAACTAACGTGTGCATTTTTAAGCAAAATCAACAATTTTAAACAATGGTAAATCTCTGAATTTTCTCTTTAATAACATGTTCTTTCTTACTGTTAATGCGACTTCTGGTGCTGCATGGTGTTGCTGACGGCTTTGTAGCCTGGTAGATCGAAAATTATAGAAAAAGTTTCATTCGTAACAATCGTGTTAAGAAAATATCAAGCGAGCAAGATGACGTCATCAAAGAGCCACAACTGGCTCGCGAGCCATAGGTTCCCGACCCCTGTTATAGTCGAAGACGTTATAGGCGAATTTTACTGTATAATAATCAGTCCTCAGGTGAAACCTGTATTCAAGCTGTAAATTCAAGGAAGCATCGAGAGGAAATTTTTAAATCAGATAGCCTCTTCTTGCCTTAGGATTGCAATGTGTTTTTATACATTGAATTATAGAGCGAGTTTGCAACGCTGCACAACTTTTTACATGCTGCTCCACTTTTTATTCGGTTGCTTTTTCGGGTGTTGTTTTTATTACTCGTTTGGCAGACATGTGGTCCAAATCGATGTCAAAGAGACAGAGAACAGTCAAAGGATTATATCACAGTCAAAGTCAAAGGGTTAGTCAAAGAACACAAGGATGCAATGCAAAAATGCTTAGACACAGCACATCACAAGGTAGGTGTTAGTTGAAACACAGACAATACTGAAGATGAATAGACACTTAAACAACGTGCCAGTAACTATTACAGTCGGTCATTCTCATACAGAAGCGTTTACCTAGTGGGAAAAAGATGATACTTTACAGAATGCGTCAATGCAACTGAAGTGAGCGGATGGAAATATTGGATGAAGATGCACATCGTTGAAGAAAAGCATATAGGCCTAATTGTTTCCACAACAGGCACGAAAAGAGGGTGTTTTTGACAGCAGTAGAGGATATTTTGCTCGTTTCAAAAAAGTGCACAAAATCATCCTGTAGTGGAGCTGAGTGTTTGATGCGCTTGTCTGGAATGATCATCAAAATAACTAGGTGTGCAGGAGTCCACTTATTTGGGAAAAAGAAACTATAATATGTAGTGTGCCCCGCAAAAAATGGTCAGTTAAAGTGGGTCGCAAGCTGAAATGGGTGCGGAAGCACTGGTCTTCAGGTTGTAACCTGAAGATAGGCAAGACCGGGCAAGCATGAAATGTTTCCTGTAATTTCTATCTATCAGATAGTTGTAAAAAGTACCCAACTTCCTTACCTTTGTTCTTAACTATAAGCAAATGTAGTATGCTTATAGTTAGGAAACAGCGATTATATCAGTATTCAAGGTAGTTCTCATCAAACATAGCACGACCAACAGCTTTTGTTATTAACTTGACAACCTTACGAATCCCACATTCCTGAGAGCAGCTGTATCACACCCATTGTGAATAACTTACAGCCCTGTACTTTAAAAGATGGTCATTAAAGTTGCCATTTAACGAATCGAATTGACCACAAAGTGCAGCAACCAGCCTGTGACTCTGCACACTTTCAAGACGCAACACGTTTTCACCATCTTGCCGCCAACAACAGTCGGTATCATTGTCTTTTTATTTCACCTAACCGCTGGATGTCGCTCCAAACTTTCCCGAGTTTACGACTTGACTTTCAGGTGAGCGATGCAGTTGAATGAACAACATGAGGCTGACAGACAGAATATTCGAATCGTGTTTATATGGAAGTGAAGCTACTCGATTTATTGGTGCTGGACATATAAGTGCTGTGATACATCTGTGGTTATCAATTTGAACGTCAGGGCTGCGCATGTTGATGCTCAATAAACGTAATTCATTTGAAAAAAATTCAATGACTAAATGAGCAAACCTTTCCAGTATTTTATAGGTGTAGGTGCGGGAACAGGCAATCTTTTCGGGGTGATAAGGATATTAAAGGATATTTTGCCCAAATTTGCCTGAAAAACGTCTATGCGGCAAACCTTCTCCCTACAACTTTTCTGTGGATATTGATGCATTATATTTTCCACTGCCATGTTGCCATACGTGGGCTTCGGCATGGGGCAAAGCAAGCATTTGCCCCCTAGAAATTGGGACATAGAACCAACATTTTTTATGGGAAACCTGAAGTCGGCAGCTTAATTCCGATTAATCGATTTAATTCTTGCAATGACAGTTAGTTTATTTGCCGGTATTACGCTCACACTTCTCAAGAGCCAGGTACACTGATCTGGTCTCAACTGCAAGCAGTGATGAGCTTGCAGTTCACTCATGTCCGCTTTTTGCCTGCAGAGACAGGCTGCAAACTTGCGAGCGGATTGCTCCACTGTTGGTCTTTATTGGCTAATATTAACATGGCAACGAATCTTCAAATGTTTACTTCAAGTTACGGTAGTATGCGTTTGCCGCATGCAGGGACGCCGGAACAGCGGTAGGGCAGGAAAAACAGTTGAGGACAATGGAAACATATATATAACAAAAAAATCATTACCAATATGCTTGTTTTTCTTCAACAACAATGTTTACCTCAAAAATAATACCACAAATTATAGAAAACCCTTCTGAAGTTTTTGGGTTCACGAATAGCTGCAATAAATTTGTTTCAAAATGATCTTGATAAGCCATGAAATTACCTGCGGTACTTTTATAAAAAGGCAACGCCGCCCCGTTTCCCTCTTATGAAAGGGGAGGGGGGTCATTCTCCCACTCTCCGGCGTCCCTGGCCGCATGTGAGTGTTGAACGCAGACATTTTGGCAGGTAATGCAGCGAGACAGTGGCTGCTCATAGGGATAAGCCACGCAGTTTTATACTGTGTGAAAAAAAGCATCAGTGAATCTGTAGCAATCCTTCCACACATAGGTCTAGGAGCAGGCAACTTTTTGGGGTTGCGAAAGATTTTTGCCCAAATTTTCCCAAACTTGCCTGAAAAGTTTTTCGGTTTTCGGGCAAGTCTTTGTGCGAATATTTCCTCCCACACAGATTTATCAACGTTTTCTTTTGGCATGACCTCCAAAAAAAGAATTCAAGTGATTCTTCACACGTTGGGCACCATTTTTGACCGTATTTTCAGGCAGTTTGCTAGAATTTTCTGGTATTTTGGGAACATTTTCACAGATTTTCATGGATTTTGCACGGATTTTGCTCGGATTTTTGACAGATCAAAACTTTTGGGAGTGAGCTTGCATACCCGCCTTCTGCACCACTGCTTCCACAAGTTTGAAAAATCCATTGTTAGTGTGAGACTGATTGTGACCAGTGTGCCTGAGTAAATAGCTTACGCTCATGCAGACTGCACAGTTTAAAGCTACGTGGCTTATTAGAATACGTCTGTGCAGGCTTGTGAAAATACGTCTTTAATCGTTAAGGCTTATTTCCGACTTCTGAGTGAGTAGCTTACGGAGTGCAAAACTATATTTTCTGAGGCGAGTTTCATAATTCATCTGCTCAATTTTTTTTAAGCATGTGCAGTTTTCTAACTTTACTAAGTTGTCCGATAGTCGTGTCAACATACAGGTCTATTTCTCATTGCTTGAAATAGTTTTGCGGAAGTATCTAACTTTCTTTATCGCCGCTAATCTTGCTCTGGCCGTTGATTATTCTTAAATTATGACTCATTTGTAGAAATCTCTCGAAGAAAATGGATATTGGGCAGTTTATGAGAAGAAAAAGCATTTCTGACAGCTGAAGTGCACAAAACATTTCAGACAAACAAAAAATTGAAAAGAGAGGTTCAGTCAGCATAGACTAATGAGAGCACCACAAACGGAGTTGTGGATGTTTTAAGTCCAATTCAGACCCAGTTTTCTGCAGCCCACAATGATAACAATATTGGATTATACGCCAATTCAGCAAAAGCTGTACGGGTTGACAGAAAGTACATCGTTTTGGCAAATTCGTATACACCTCCACCGGAGTACGATTTCAAAAAGGGTGTGAATGATGCGTGTGCTTTCATGGGGGATTTGCTTTGCGGTGCAGAAAGGTATATAGTGTTTTGTGAACGTCCATTTGTACTACATCGTCAGCAACATGAAAAGGATAAGCAGAAGTCTGCGATGCCCCCATGGAAAAATTTCTGCGGACGCCGATGGACTGGCGTAAAAATTTGTAATTTGTTTTGAAATAAACAGCTGAATCTCTTACAAGAATTTTTAACGTAATGTACCCTTCACAACACCATTGATTGTAATGCAGTAATAATGCAATAAGACCTTGACTTCAGGGGGAACGTGGGAAAAAAACACGGCATCACATATTTGAAAGACATCGTACTTTTTTGATGTGTCATCAAAACATCGGCACCCATGTGATCATTTTGGGAAAATTTTTTAAAAGAAAAATTTTGATTATGTCTGTTGCAGGAAAGCGTGTCTTCGTTTAAAAAGATTTTCCTCGAATTTGTATTTGGTTAACAACACTGAGTATACTTCTACTTTAAGGCAGGCCCGCAACCAGAGGGGGCAACCGGGCAGTTACTCGCTCCCCCGACATTTTGAAAAACATGTTTGGTTTTTAGGTACAACAAGTTATAATCATTTTGCCCCTTCCCCAAAAATATCAGCTGGTTGCGACTCTGCTGCAAGGTATCAATGGACCTCAATCTCTTCTTTGCTTCACCAACTTCTTTGAGGTCTGTGCTGAAGGACAACTCTTTCCAACTCTCCAATAATCAACATAAATTGTACTTTCCACATCATCTATCACAATTCGTTGCGCTGTTGGACTGTACGGCATAGGCCCATGGCAGCTTGACAAGCTACAAGTGGTCTTCAACGTGGGCGAAATCGGCCCCCAGGGGAAGATTTTATGACTCATTGATTTGGGGGGCGATTTCAGTTTCCAGGGGACGATTTCTGCAGGTCAAAACATACTAAAATTTTGAATTGATTCCAAAAAATACAATAGTTGTTACTTTGGAATCAAAGCATTTGATGCAGTTTCGACTCCACGGTTCGTAACAAACGTTGTAAAACATATGATATCGGACTGGTGACGTAACAATCAAACTAACATCGTTCTATGTAACCAGCGGCGTAACTACTTGGTTGAACCAGGGGGGAAATTTAGCTGAAAGAAAGCCCGTTAGCCAACACTCAGGAAACGTTGAGAAATTATGGTGAATCCGGGTGTGAGCGTCTACACAAAAACCCGTACTCACCGGAAAACACTCCGAAAAACGCAAAAAAACAACCTACTCAAAACCAAAAGATGCTAAATTCAAAAATATAGGCTAAGTGGGCGCCCGGTTTTTATATTTAGCTTTCCAGGAGGAGCAGTTCGCACCCCTGCCCCTCGTCAGTTACTCCACTGTGTGTAACGCTTCACTGCACCAACCATCCAAGACGACTGAGATTGCCACCAGTTGGGAGTCATTCATTACGGTGCTCACGAAGATTTGTGAATATGCAAGTTATTTTGTTGAGTCTAATGTTCAAAATATGATAGAAGAGTAGAGAAACTGTTGCACTGAGTAGTTCGCCAGGTTTGTTGACACAATAGGAGAATGACCAACGTCACAAAAAGGACATCGAGCAATAACATTTGTCAGCCTGTATACATCAGCACTCGGGGTTTTGGACGTTTCTCGTACGGCTTGCATTAATTAGTTTTATTATACAGATATTGGTTGAAAGCGACTAAAACTGGTATAGCTATCGGAATATACCCAATCCGGCACACTCTATTTTTCTAAGAGGAAAACGTCCTAATTTTCATCGTGAAAGTATGTGTTATTATAAGCAAAATTGCCTTGAAACAAGTCTTCATGGCCTTCGGTAGAGCACTGCCAAACCAATGTTTCTTTGCCAAAAAATGTAACAGTCCGTCATCATGTGTTTTATAATCTTTGGTTAGTACCTTGAGTAAAACAATGTACCTAAGTGTTTTTCTGTTGTAAAAATAGTGGAAATATGACTGTTGCGAGACGATCTACGTAGCAATTACCCTTTAAGTCCCACTGCGGCTACTTTTTTTTACCAATAGTTATAACTCTTTAACTCGCCAGCCGATTGAGCTAGAGAGCTATTCAATCCCTCTGCGGATTCAGCAAGTCTTCTAGTTGATACTGAAAACAAAATTTTCGTTTTGGGTTTAGGGTTGTCTGTGGAGTCGTCACAAGTGTGGGTGTTTTTGGCTTTTTGGTGAACTTTACCCTGCCCTGGGCGCCACCCCAATGAGCCAATTTTTTGGCTCAAAGTTTTTTTGGAATCTAAGTTATCATCCGAGTCTTTCGAGCACTTGATTGACTTTTTAGCATATCTGGAACCAAAATTATGGCTCAAATATCCAGTTTTTGACAAAAATCAAAAACTTTCACAAAACGTAACATTAGCCATTCAGGTCAAATTTGGTCAGACATAAATTGGCAGCAGATTGAGTTAGAGAGCTATTCAAACCCTCTAAAGACTGGTGAAGTCTTGTAGTTTAGAATGACAGAACATTTTTAAGTTTTGGACTTGGAGTTTTTAGTTGATGACGTCATGAGTGGGGCATGTTTTGCCTTTCTTTTGATGACGTCATCGCCGATCCAATCGAGCCGATATTGTGGCTCAAAGTTTTATTGGATTCTGGGCTGTAATACGAGTCTTTAGAGCCATTGATCTACTTTCTAGCGTTTCTGGTTCCAAAGTTAGGGCCTAGAAAACAAAAATATTTACGAATATCTGTGGGATTCCCGGGAATTCCCCTAATTAATTTTCGGTTATTTTGCCATAACTTTTGAACCAGAAACGAGAAACCCCACACCCAAAACGAAAAAAAGTTTGTCAATCTCAACTAGAAGACTTGCCGAATCCGTAGATGGTTTGAACAGCTCTCTAGCTCAATCGGCTGGTGAGTTGTGGCGTTGCAAACCTTGGTCATAAAAGTAGCCGCTGTGGGCTTTAATAGTAAAACTAGTGACAGCTAGCCGTAAGTTAGAAAACATGCTTATTGTGTTTTTTAGTCAGTTCGAATGTTTTGCTGTGGATATACTGTAGCTGTGCTGTGTTCATCTGACTTATGACAGAGTATAGCACAACGGTAGGCTAGAAAAGGAGTAACTTAGACCGGCGAGTATGCCCAAACACCCCAGCTTGGTTATACTAAGAAGCCCAAAAAATCCTTTTCGTCACATTTTGTTTGAGGCTTGCTAAGAAGCCATTCTTTTGTGGAGATCACGCCGGAAGTTGCATTGCTTAGAAAATTATTGGGTGAACGCGAAATACTTTTTTGCCAGCAAACTAGCATAAGCGAATGCGATTCCACCATCAAGAGGGAACGCCTCATCGACACCTAAAGCGACGGTGAAGCCCGTGTAATATTTCATTGTTTTTTGATCGAGTTCAATGAGCGTTTTCCAGAACTTTGGGGAAAAGTGAAGCTGTGATTACTGGCATTTCGCATGATCTATTTTCCTGAGCAATCGTGTGTGTTCTATGAATAAGAGACAGTTGAGCAAATTCTTTCAGATATTTTGGAAAAAAGTTTCGCAATTCTTTTTCTAGTTGTAC
>JGI24021J15306_10004661_pt1 | contig 16027 bp, 5 predicted proteins | sample Ectturendosymbi1_FD_15306 | JGI IMG/M metagenome (IMG submission 15306) | reverse complement strand
CGAGCCTAGTTTCCAATGAAAACTTCAGCGAAACACTTTGGCCTAGCAGTTGGGCCCTAGGCCAGGCAACATGAGCCAAAATGACCCCAAAACTACTACACTTATGACGTCACTCACAAAAAATCCACAACCCCCAACCAAAAAATTTTTTCAAGTGCAGACTAGAAGACTATCCGACCCGTTTAAGCCCTTGAACAGCTTTCTAGCGCAATCGGTGGAGGAGCTAGGGCATTGCTAAGGCAACTGACAACTACTGGTTTTCGGCTGAAATCAAAGTACGAATGTATCATACTCCGGCTCTCAAAGTGTTACTCATAAAACTCAATTCTACACATTACATAACACTGCATAAATAATGAAGTGCTTTGCCTTTAGTAAAATTCTGCTCAGATACTTGAGATTTCTTTTCCATTCAGAATTTCCATACTGTTTCAACTCCTAATGTGCATTTTGGACAAATTCAATACTTTTTCAAGGTCTTGAAAACCAACTTTGAAATTCAACACTTCTTCAATACTTTCAATACCATGTGGGAACCCTGAATCCTGTCAGAAAGGAGGTAAGTCGGGCAACACCGTTTAAGGGAGACAGAATCTGATCAAACCTGGACTACTAACTAATGTAATAGTCAAATCTGATTAACAAAAATTTTTTAACTGGAAATTGATTTAATGTAATTCTATGCATCCTCAGTCTTGAATTCTTATTCAAATTCTATTTGAATGGATGTATGGTTTTCATTACTTTAATTAAATTCTATAATATTTCACTAAGGTTTCAGAACTGAGGACCCGGAGAGTTATCGGTAAATTGACTTTTTATTTCAAAAATTTGTTCAGAGGTTTAACTATGTCACTTTTGCAGTGACTTATTATCAGAGGGGGCCTCCTAACGCTTAACACAACAAAACAGTTCCACTACTATGAACAATTGAACATGACTATCAGTCTACACAAGAAGTTCATCAGCTGAATACTATGTCACTGATTACTGTGTTCAATTATTAGTCTAGCAGACTAACAACCAAAAATACAAGTCACAAGAAAAAGCAAACCTCCAACTAAAACTGCAAAACTGAAATTTAGTAATGCATCACAAAGCATTAGTAGATATTGAACACACTCAAGCTATGCTAATAACATCAACTGGTGTAGCTCATACAAATACAGCTGGTATGACTAAAAGACAAGTGCCACAATTAGTTCCAATGCCAACTGATTTAGGAAAAGATATGTCAAACAACACCCTCAGTACTCAGACGATTCTTTTTGAAGACATACCAACATCACTTTTATCATGCACAAAAATTCAAGGAAGCATATTATGAAGTAAGTGGTATACAACACGTTTCTCAACTTTTCATCAATTGTTAACTAAAGTGTACAAAAAGCATTTCACAAAATGAAAAGAAATGGAACAGTTACAAAATTTGACAACACTATAAAACAGAGACAGCCCAGTCTTAAATCATGGCAAACATATAAATTACAGAATAAACTAAGTATTTACAATTATTTCAATATCAATGTTACAACACTGTTGTGCTCCATAAGCCTGAATGGCAAGTGTGCAAAAGCTTCACACTGTGGCATCAGGAAACAATAGAGACCACATGCCGTGCTCACTTTTCACATCTGCTAGTTGTTGTGTTTAGTTGTTCACATGTTAGTATCAGGAGAGATAACACACCACAATCACGCTATTATTGCTTGTTTGTGACACACATGTATATGGGTGTTGCTCTTTGCGCACATCCCATTCATGGTGAATCACACATTTAACATAACATCAACCAAGAGGTTGTTGCAACAACACTAATTTGCAGAAAAATTGATAAAGCAGAGTTCTCAGTTGCCATGCTTTAGAAGAAGAACCAAGATGCTTACTATCACTTGCTTCACAACACCAAGTTAGCTTTGATCAAGGCACTTTGTCTACTTTTGCATAAACAGTATATTAAGGAAAAACATGCATGGCAGTAAGATATTATACACTAACATAATATTTGAGAAGTTTTGGGGGAAAAAAATTGTCTGAATTAGCAACTATGAATAAACACAATATTGAAAGCACCCTAGAAGTGTTATATATACCAGTCACACTTTAAACTAAATTACATCATACAGCAAAACACCTACCCAGTAAGAGCAATTTTAGCTCCCTTCTACTATCCTTTTTATGTCTTTTTAACTCGCGTTCAATTTGCAAGTTAATGTTGTCTGCTTCAATTTCTTCACTTGTTTTGCAACAATTATTTATGGTTGATGGCAAGCCCATGATTGTTGTGTCACTTTACACCATTATGGAATATGCAAGGACAATAGTAACTCCAACCTATGAACATCTGAGTTGCACCAGACTCTACATCATAATAACATTTTTGACGATCACTTAGATCAGTGTACTGAGGTCTATAGCAAATTCAAATGCCTGAATTCCTTTGTGTAAATATTTACATAATATTAGCTGCAAGCAACCAGCCACTTTAGCAAACTTATTAACACTTTGATAACCGGTATACGATATATTCATACCTTGATTTCGGCCTAAAAAACAGCAGTTTTAAGTTGCCTTACCAACGCCCTAGCTCCTCCGCCAATTGCGCTATAGAGCTGTTCAACGGCTCAAACGGATCGGCCAGTCTAGTAGATTGCACTCGGGAAAAAATTTTTTGGTTGGGGGGTGCGGATATTTTGTGACTGACATCATAAGTGAAGTAGTTTTGGGGTCATTTTGGCTCATGTTACCTGGCCTAAGGCTCAACTGCTAGGCCGAAGTGTTTCACTGAAGTTTTCATTGGAAACTAGGCTCGAGTCCGAGTCTTTTTGAGTTTTTGATCGACTTTCTAGCGTTTCTGGTTCAAAAGTTATGATCTAATATAAACAAATTAATTTATTATCTAATTAGCTAATTAGTCAAATATTTTGCTAACTTACATCACAACTTTTGAACCCGAAACCCTAGCAGGTCATCCAAAGTATCAAAAGACTCGGATTGTAGCCTAGTTTCCAGTAAAAACTTGTGCAAAATACTACCACCTGACGGTTAGCGCCCAGGGCAAGGCAAAGTGGGCCAAGGTGGCCTAAAAACCCTCCACTTATGACGTCACTCACAAAAAACTTGTATTCCCCAAGCAAAAAATTTTTATTCGAGTGCAGACTAGAAGACTTGCTGCGTCTTTTGAGACTTTTACCGGGTCTGTAGAGCATACCAGACAGGAGAAATTCCCGCGCAAAGCCATGTTTGTTTAGGCGTTTTTTTTTTCCGAAAATCCCCGAAACCACACGAACGCCAAAGAGTTAAATGTCAGAAAAGTGTTTTAAAAAATAACTTTTTTGTTTGAATTTTCAACCATTAACATATAATCTTAAGATGAAGGTTTGTTGAAAAGAATCCTTAAAGATATTGCACAATGTTTAAAGAGTATTAGGATTATGTGCAAAAGAGATTATGGTTAAATGAAACAACCAATGAACAATATGCTTCTGCTTTGCCGTTCTCAACCAGAATAAGTAGGTTGATTTTTGTTATCATTTAGTTGCATTATGGCATTATAAGTTATCACTTCAGGTAGGGTATGGTTTTTATTACTTTAGAACTAATTTTTTGACTGAGATAATCATGAAGAAGTCAAGGTTCTTCCAATGATACCTTAGTTTAAATTTCTTCTACTTGGTCACCAACTTCAGAGGACATCAGCAAGCAACACAAAGCATATACTAAAACAGAATTAAGCTTCTTTGGCAAGATATATTACCGCATTTTTCAGACCATAAGACATACTTAACACATTCGCTGCCACTGCCAATGTACGAAATTTTCGTACTTTGATCTTCCGCATTAGCCACTGTTTTGTTCCACTTTGCAACTCCATTTTTTTGGTTGGGGTGCGGATTTTTTGTGAGTGACATCATAAGTCGAGTACTTTTTGGCCACCTTGGCCAACTTCACCTGGCCCTGGGTCCAAACTGTTAGACGGCAGTATTTTGCTGAAGTTTTTATTGGAAATTAGGCTATAATCCGAGTCTTTTGATACTTTGGATGACAGCTGGGGTTTTGGGTTCAAAAGTTATGATCTCAAATAATAAAAATATTTGACTATTTAGTTAATTAGATAGTTCATTAACAATTGGCTTACAGCTGCTTTTGAGGAAAAAAAACAACACCTAAACGCACGTGGCTTTTCGTGGGAATCTCCGCTCCTATACGGGTTACCAACCTGGTTGAAGCGTCAAAAGACGCGGCAAGTCTTTTCTAGTCTGCACTCGAAAAAATTTTTTTGCTTGGGGAATGCAAGTTTTTTGTGAATGACATCGTAAGTGGAGGACTTTTAGGCCACCCTAGCCCACTTTGCCTGGCCCTGGGCACCAACTGTTAGATCATAGTTTTCCCTGTAGTTTTTACTGGAAACTAGGCTACATCCGAGTCTTTTGATACTTTGGATGACCTACTGGGGTTGTGGGTTAAAAAAGTATGATCTAAGTTAATAAAAAATTTTGACTAATTAGTTAATTAGATAATTAATTAATTTGTTTATTTTAGATCATAACTTTTGATCCAGAAACGCTAGAAAGTCGACCAAAGGCTCAAAAGACTCGAGCTTAGTTTCCAATGAAAACTTCAGCGAAACACTTTGGCCTAGCGTTTGGGCCCTAGGCCAGGCAACATGAGTTAAAATGGCCCAAAAACTTCTTCATTTATGACGTCATTGACAAAAAATCCGCACCCCCCAACAAAAAATTTTTTTTCGAGTGCAGACTAGAAGACTAGCCGATCCGTTTGAGCCTTTGAACAGCTCTTTAGCACAATCATCGGCGGAGCCAGGGCGTTGGTAAGGCAACCGAAAACTGCTATTTTTTTAGGCTGAAATCAAAGTACGAATATATGGTACGCCTGCTCTCAAAGTGTTAATTTGTTTATTTAAGATCATAACTTTTCAACCAGAAACACTAGGAAGTCGATCAAAGGCTTAGGCTTGACCTAGTTTCTAATGAAAACTTCAGCGAAATATTTGGCCTAGTGGTTCAGCCTTAGGCCAGGTAACAACATGAGCCAACATGGCCTAAAAACTACTTCACTTATGACGTCACTAACAAAAAATTCGCAACCTCCAACCACAAAATTTATTTTCGAGGACTGGCCGATCCGTTTGAGCCCTTTAACAGCTCTTTAGCACAATTGGCAAAGGAGCTATGTCATTGGTAATGCAACTAAAAACTGCTGGTTTTAGGCCACAATCCAGGTATGATATATTCATAGACCGGCTCTCAAAGTGTTAAGCAAGCATGCCAATATTCCATTGCATTATTTGTTAACCACATAATAATCAAAATTCTTTATTTTCACTATCTATGAATACGAATCCTGTTACAGCTATGAACCAGACACTATGGTCTTAACAGAATATATTTCGCGTAGCAGGTAGGCATCATCGGCTCTTAATCAAATATAATTTTTTTTTCTACTGAAATGTGCATATGCAGATTAGAGAACAAGGTGAGAAATATTTGAACTAGAAATTGTGTCACAGAATGAGCAGCGGTCAGTGCTAAGATATTATCTATGCAAGCAAAAGTAGTATATTAACACCTTTGGAGCCGGCCAAGTTTCTCTTGGTGTGCAGTAATGTTCGAGGATTTTGCGCCAAACAGATCACATGTGGCTTTGCACAAGCGTAACTCTGGTGCCAAAAGCACTAGAGAGCTGTTCAAATGCTCAAAAGACTCAGAACATCTTCTAGTTTGCACTCGAAAAAAATCTTTTTGGTTTGGGGGTACGGATTTTTTGTGAGTGACGTCATAAGTGAAGGACTTCTAAGGCCACCTTGGCTCACCTCACCTGGCCTTATGCCCAAACCGTTAGATCGTAGTATTTTGCTGAAGTTTTATTGGAAATTAGGCTACAAGCCAAGTCTTTTGATACTTCAGACGACCTGCTGAGGTTTCGGGTTCAAAAATTATGATCTCAAGTAATAAAAATATTTGATTAATTAGTTAACTAGATAATTAATCAATTTGTTTATTTTAGATCATAACTTTTGAACCAGAAACACTAGGAAGTCGATTAAAGGCTCAAGCCTAGTTACCAACGAAAACTTCGGCGAAATACTTTGGCCTAGTGGTTGGGCCCTAGGCCAGGTAAAATGAGCCAAAATGGCCCAAAAACTGCTTGACTTATGACTTCACTGACAAAAATCTGCAACCCCAACCAAAAATGTTTTTTGAGTGCAAACTAGAAGACTTGCTGAATCTTTTTAGAGTTTGAACAGCTCTCGAGCACAATCAGCAAAGGATCTATGGCGTTGGTAAGGCAACCGAAAACTGCTGGTTTTAGGCCCATTTCCAGGTACAATATATTCATAGACTGGGTCTCACAATGTTGAAACGTATAATTTGCCCATATTGACTAAGTCTTTGCAACTCCGTAACTCACTAGTCAATTGCGCTAGAAAGCTGTTCAAACCCTCAAGACTTGGCAAGTCTTCTAGTCTGTAATGAAAAAAAGATTTTAGGCTTTGGGTTTCGGGTCTTTTGTGGGTGACCCAGTAAGTGGGATTGATTTAAGCTTTTTGGCTGAAGTTCTTAGGCATTGGGCCTCAACCACAAGAATGAAGCATTTCGCTGAAGTTTTTAGTACAAACCAAGCTAAAGTCCAAGCCATTTGAGCCTCTAATCGGCTTCCTAACGTTTCTGGTTCAAAAGTTATGACCAAAAAATCATAAAATTGATAATTTTGCCCTAACTTTTGAACCAGAAATGCTAGAAAGGTAATGAAATGCTAAAAAAACTCAAATTTTAGCCTAGTCTCCACTAAAAACTTGAGCAAAATGCTTTCCTCTTGCAGTTGGGGTCCGGGGCCCAAGAACCTCAGAAGAAAAGACCTAAACCTATCCCTTTTATGACGTCACTCACAAAAGGCCTTAAACCTGAAACTTAATAATTATTTCTTCATTGTAAACTAAAAGACTCGCTGAGTCTTTTAAGGGTTTGGACAGCTCCTAGCACAGTCTACTGGTGAGCGATGGAGTTGCAAAGTGGCGTGAAAACAGTGGCTGAATGTGTTATTTCCAAGTACAATACTGTATATTTGTACACCGGCTCCCAACGTGTTAATAACAGACTACCAAAGATTAAATATCTAATCACAGCAGGAAAAAGTATACATGCATAATTACAATTGAAAGAAAGTACAATGAATTAACAGTTGTGTTTTTAAAGTTGCTGGTTCTTCTGCTCTAAAAATTTTTTTTCGTGTATTGAGCATTATTAAGTCAACAAGCCAAACACACATTAACAAAAGTTTGACATGGCATTTGTAACATGAAAGATTATCACATTTATTTGAAACCTTAGTAAAAATGCAAAAACTATTATTTAACATATATATAATCATAATGGAACCTGGCAAAAAAATTATGTCATCATAACCAAAACTTCATCCTTTTCACTAAACTTGCTGTTGTATATTGATAATTACGTACCATTATCATAGCTTATTTTTCATACATGCATACTCCCTGTATGTTTTGTTGTCTAACTTTATATATCCATCAGAGTATGTTTGCATACAAGGGCAGTTGTTTTCACAACACTTAAAACAAATTATATAATTTACTAGTTATTGCATTGTTATTTCTTAAACAACTGTTCAAGAATTTGACCTGATTCTGTTCCATTTACAGATAAATAGAGTATTTTTAGCAGAGACTAGTCATAAAAAATGGTTATAACAAAATTAATGATTTAATAAATCTTAGCCAACATTTTATACTGCAAACATATTTAACACCTTTGGAGCTGGGTGAATTTTGCTTCAAAAAGAATAATTCGCTCACATTGGCCAAGTCTTTGCAACTCCGTAACTCGGAAGTCAATTGTGCTAGAGTTGTTCAAGCCATCAAATGACTTGGCGAGCTTTCCAGTTTGCAATGAAGAACATTTGTTAGGTTTTGGTTTTTTTGTAGGTGATGTCGTAAGTGGGTTTGAGGTTTAGCCTTATTGGCTGAGGTTGCGAGGCACTGGGCCCCAACTGCAAGAGAGAAGTATTTCGCTTAAGTTTTTAGTGCAAACTACAATATTTATTTGAACATAATGTGCAAAATTTTATATCAAAAACAGCAGCACAAAGTTCAGTGCACGTTATAAACGAGGTCTTAAATTTTTATGCCTTTACACCAGAGGTCACGAGTTCAGGTGTGCATAATAAACAAGTCATACGCAAGAGAACGCGCAAGTATGGTATGTTTCGTATAGCCTGTTTAAGCATCGCGCAGGGGTGCAAAATCTCGGTCGCGCACTCGCACTGCACGACTAAAAATTTGGTCAAAAGAAAAAGAACTTTAAACCTTCGTTACAAAATGGCAGCATGCCTAATTTTCACTCTCGCTGTATCTGTGTTACACGGCGTTGGGTAGCTTCGGCAAGCAGCCGTGCTTTTCTGGAATTCGATGCACGATGCATAACCTGGATGTAGAATGCGGCCCTAGTTCTTTTCGTATAACAGAGCTTTTGTCAAATGGGACAAGCGCTTCCTAAAACGGGCGTGTTAGCGTGTGGTATCTGTGGATACAATGCGCTGTAGGTAAACTTCCCTGTTTGCAGTTTCAATGCTACTTAGGCTCTATGATGTAATAATACAAAATGTTGCAACATAAAGGACGACTTAGACGTTGCAACATAAATGTGTTCAGTTCGAGCATTGCCTGTTTCAATTCAGTGTTTTCACTGGTAACATTTTTATTTCGATACCTGGAAAAAAAATTTATACCAATTTTCAATCAAAAAATTAAGGGTGTGCATTATACTTGGATAAATACGGTTGGCTGAAATCTAACCTTTTAATCTAAAGCCTTTTTTAAGGCTTTGATTGGCTTCCTAGCGTTTCTGGTTCAAAAGATATGACCAAAAAACACAAAATTGGTAGTTTTACTCTAACTTTTAAACCAGAAATGCTAGAAGGCCAATCAAAGGCTCAATGGACTTGGATTTTAGCCTCGTTTCCACTAAAAACTTGAGCGAAATACTTCCCTCTTGCAGTTGGGGCCCAGGGCCCAATATCCTGGGCCAAAACTGCCTAATCTTACGGCATTTATGACATCACCTACAAAAAACCTACAACCGAAAACCTAAAAATTGTGTTTCATTGCAAACTAGAAGACTTACAACGTCTTTTAAAGGTTTGGACAGCTCTTTACCACAATCAATTGGCGAGTTATAGAGTTCCAAAGTGGTGTGAATTCAGAGTATGATACACTCGTCCACCGGCTCCCAACATGTTAACAACAAACCACTAGACTTCACAGGTCTTTAGTTATCTATCAAATGAAATTGAGTATTAGCTGGTAAACATTAATCACTTGCTTTACCTAGGGAGAGAGATGACATTTAAATTCCTGATGCACTAAGCTAAACCTTAATAATTAAATGCATAATATTACAACAAATTATGAGCAAAATATGCTTGACTAAAGAAATAATCTTGATTATAAAACTAGATCAACTTCACGACATAATTTAGCTTGCAATATCTAGATTAGTGTTTCTCAACCTGTTTACTTTGGTGGCCCAGATAACTTTTGGTAAAAATAGGGTGGCCCACTAACTTTCAACTTGAACTTTGCTTTTGCATGCATCAAACACACATTTATTCTAAGTAGCAAATATATTCTTGTTAATGTGCCAATCACGTTATAATCTTGTTGGTGAACACAATGAATGTGTTTCCAAACTGTTGTGATTATAGACATTTTTTTCTTAACTCGAAATAATGCTTGAAAACTGCACTATAGGTTGAGAAACACTTAAAGATTTTTAAATATTTTATGGTGGAACCTCACTAATGTCTAGAAGTATAACTTTTTTAACTTGCCATGAAGTTTCTCCTCTATATTTTCAGCAAAAATGCCTATAGTATCACATCAATGTTAGGCTAACAGTAACACTTATCTACATTACTTGCATGATTTATATGCTTCAACCATGTCAATGAATTAATTTCAAACATTAAAAAACATAAAGTAAAATCAGTACACTTTTGCTAAGCTTTTAAAGCCTGTGATAAATTCTAAAACATATGATTTACAATGATATTTCACTTTGACTATTTATTCAGCCTAAAGTTACTGTAGCTTATGGATACAAAAACTTTAAATTGCTGTCATGTTACCATAGCAGTAAAATTACATTTAGTAGATAAGTAGCCCATAATTATAATATATATATACTAAATTAAATTGATGAATAATAATCAGCTAAACTGATTCATCCATTACTGTACCTAAAAAAGGAGATGATAACTTAAGGATATAGCCTACAATAAGCCTTAACCAGTTTAAGACGTAAAGCTATATTACTATTAATCATTAATATACATTAATTTAATGTATACTTTTCTTTTAGCACAACAAAACTTTTTAGATTGTCTATCTTTAATTTTCTGAAGTTTTTGGCTACTTGTACTTCCAAACACCAGAACTTTCTACTCCTTTTTGCTTCAACCCTTCAAATGCTAGAATGTGAACCTGCTATAACAGTTCTTAAATACATTGATCCACTTAACACACGTCTCTAAAAAAATACATCATGCTTTTATAAATCTCCACCAATCCATAACACAAGTTTGTTTCACATATAAATTTCATCTTGATTTTTTTTATCTTGCATTTAGTAAAGCTTTTGGCCATTGCAAACACCAGAAAAACTTTCTACTGCTATTTGCTTCAACCCTTTATTATAAGAACAATCAGCTAGAACATGAACCTGCTATACAGTTGCTTTCAAATACACTGATGTTTCTTTCTTTATACTTGAACACATCTTCAATGAATTTTCTGTTTCTAAAAAAATATCATGCCTTTCACAATCTCTGCCAATCCATATACTATAAAAAGTCTCACATAAAAACTTGATCTTTTTTATCTTGCATATTCTAAACCCTTCGACCACTCCAAACACCAGAACTTTCTACTGCTATCTGCTTTAACCCTTTAAGAGCAATGCTGGAACGTGAACTTGCTATTGTCTTTAGTTTATACTTGAACACATCTTTGAGTTTTCTGTTTCTAAAAAAATATGATGCTTTTCACAAATCTCCAACAATCCATAATAAAAGTTTGTCGATTACATATAAATTGTATCTTTTTTATCTTGCATTTTCTAAAGCTTTTGGCTACTGCTAACACCAGAACTTTCTAGTGCTATTTGCTTCAACCCTTATATGAAGAACAAGGTGGAACATGAACTTGCCATATATAGTAATTCTTAATAAAGTTATATAATGCATTGATGTTTCTGTCTTTATACTTGAACACATCTTTACTGAATTAATCTCTTCTGTTTCTAAAAAAAGAGCATGCTTTTCACAAATCTTCACCTATCCATGAAGGTTGTCTCACATAAAAACTTGATTTTTTATCTTGCATATCTTAAAGCCTTCAACCACTGCAAACATCAGAACTTTCTACAATACTGCTACTGTACCTGCTTCAACCCTTCAAGAACAATGCTGGAACATAAACTTGCTAGTGGTTTTCAAATACAAAACTAAACAACACATTGATGTTTCTGTCTTTTATACTTGAGTTGAACACATCTATTTAAAAAAAATCTCATCTCATGCTTTTCACAAATCTCCACCAATCCATATTTAATCAAAAAGATGATTACAGAATGAAAGTTTCAGCTCCCAAGCGGCTTGCCATAGATTGAAATCGATGCTGGTAGATCTATTGTGATCACACAAAGCTAATTGCATATGTCAAAAGCATTATAAATTCTGATGGCACTAGGAAGCATTCAAGCAATAATCAGTCCCTATGATGAAACAATACAATTTTTGTTGCACCACAATAAACAATGCAATACTACCACAGAAAACTTTAGGGACAGGTTATTATTCTAATTCTGGCTATGAAAAGTTAAGTTATTTATTGGCATTCTGTAGCTTGAACCTAAAGCTTGCTAATTAAGTGGTTTTTTGTAGATTAAGTTGTACTATATAGACACATCACATGAAAAGTTCCACACTCTTAAACAGGCACCATGGATAAGCAATAAGGCATTTGCCAGACTACAGTTCTGAGTGAGTTCAACAAGTTAATTAACTACTACTGTTTTGCAAATATTGAGAAACGTGAGCTAGAAATGTAAGCTCTCTCTCTTAACACAACGTCTAGAAGGTGCTGCTGAGATTATACTTCTTGCCAGTAGCAAGAAATGAAACAACTGCTTATGCCAGGCAAGAACTCAAGACCGTGAAAAAATGCCACACGCGTGATGACGTTTGACCAAAAACAGTACACTTGTTGTAAGCATCGCAAGCAGTTATAGGCTATGTTCTCAACATACATAACTTTTTTACACAACAGTACAACCACAAAACCACTTTCCTGCGAACTCCATACGCGCACCAACTCACGCGCTGAACGTACGGTACCAAAGTTGAGACTACACTGTACGACATACTGCAGTCATAACTAGGTCATCGCGCCGCTTCTGAATTACATTCCGAACTGAACTATCAACTGAGCGTTCAATCGTCCGGGTGTGGCCTGGTGCATTGTGGGTAAGAATCAGTTTACATGGGTTACACCAGGTTACGGCAAATGTCTTGTACAAGTATCGCAGCGTTCAATCAGTTCACTTCAGAACCAAAGTGGTAGGGGCGTATCGGTTCGAACTGCAGAAAAACAGACATTTAAATAAAAGCACCCCACTCTTCTCAGCATTTTGGATGCCTCTAAGTGGGGGTGTAGTGCTAAAAAGACCCATAAACTGGCCATTTCCAGTACTTCAAACTCATTTTCAAATCAGTAATAAAGTATTCACCTTCAATACGCTACAGAACATTCACGTTCAAGCAATCACACAAAGTGTAGAATACGCAAATAAGCTACCATTGATGATGTCACAAATACTAACCTAATTACAAAATTACGCTAGGGCGCTACGCAAAAGATAGCTTGTCATGTAGCCTATACATTCGTGCGTCTGGAGCAGCACACATGAAATCTGAGTAAAAATTCGCATCTTCAAGTCAGGTCACTATGAAAAAAGTCTGGGAACGCGTTCCTACACCCCAAAAACAGTGTTGGAAAGCCGTTCCCACGCGTTGCTCCAGCTCCACTACCTTTAAGGCATTTGACAGAACCAACCACAATCTATTGTTCACATAACTAATTTAGCGCAATATAGGCTACCTATGTGCATAGTGAAACTATTGGTGAATTGATTCAGCATCAAGACACCACAAGGGTGACGCATGCTTACAACTTTGCTGGACTGAAGATGCGTTGCTGACGCGAAATCGATTTCTACTAAAACAAATTGCGATCAGATTCGGCTGTGCCACCCTTGTGGTGTCTTGATGCTGAATTGTGGATGTGTGCAGTCAGAATCATCGCAAGTTATGAAAGCAGTGCGTGGCAGGCTGATTCCTCTGGTTTAACATCCAAACCTGGAGTTTTATTGGTGAATTGATATTGCAATCAGGCTATGAAAAGGGGCACTTGCCTTTCAGACTCCTTCGCTGTAACCAAAAGTGTGCGGCAAGGGGGAGTCCTGAATCCATATTGTTTGCTGTTTATTTTGATGAACTCTCTGTCCAGCTGGGCACAGCCAGAGAAGGATGCACATTGGGCAATATGGTTGTGAATCACCACGGTTTGCTAACTATAGTCATGCGTTTGGTCCCAGCCAATATCAACTTGTCTTCAGCGCCTTCCGGAATCGTGTTGTGAACTTGTCATTACGCTATACTTACGGTTGCCAGATGTCCTTGAGCGCCGAGGACTGCCCTTAAATTGCTATCAAAAATCGTTATGTCCTTGATTCTTGCAAAACATCTTGTGGTCCTTGAGTATTTTCCGGCGTCTTTGAAAATTCTTGAATAATTTTCAAATTGTTTATTTTTTAATTATTTATAACATTGAAAATTCAAGAGTCAAGATTAAACAATGTAAATGAACAGAACAATGTATAGATTTATTCCATCTTTAAACAGTTGTGTAGTAAAAAGTAAACTGTTCAGAGAACGGTTGTGTCGTCATTCTGCGTTTTGTTCATTTTCCAATTTCGTACATGGTTAGCTTAGCCTGACTTGACCATACGTCAAAGCTTGCTGAAAGGGTGAAAGCAGCCATGGGGGTCTGCAGGAATTTTTCCAGGGTGGGGGCAACGTCGTCGTTTTTGCTTATCTTTTTCAGATTGCTGACGTTGCAATGCAGTTGGACGTTCACAAAACACTTTACTGTTTTTACACCACTAAGAATATGCCCCACGAAAGCATGCGCTCCATTCGCATCTAGTTTGAAATATTTTTCAAGTGGAGCTGCATACGAGTTTGCCACAAAGAGCTGTATACGAATTTTCCACAAAGGTGTACTGTCATCCGTTACAGCTTATGCTGAATTGGCGCATAAATGTCGTTATCATTGTGAACTCCACACAACCAGGGGCGTAACGATGGGGGAGCAAGGGGGGCACAATTTTCCGGTCGCCGATTCGCTATGGGGGCGCCGAATCACTGCAGGGGGCCCGAATGACTATGAGGGCGCCGAAAAGTCCTAACAATGTCGCATGTACTTTCTTCCATGCAGTGCATTTGGTTCTGAAAGATCTCAAGTTCGAACATGGGGGCACCCGACTTGTTTCATGCCCCGCGCGCCATCTAACCTCGTTACGCCCCTGCACACAACTAAGTCTGAAATGGACTTGAACTATCAACAACTACGTTTGCGGTTCTCTCATCAGTCTATGCTGGTTGAACAGAACTCACTTGAAATCTTTTGTCTGAATTGTTTTCTACACTTCAGCTATCAGAAATGTTTTTTCGTTTCATAAACTTCCTACTATCAATTTTTGCGGGCACTTTCTACAAATAAGTCATAAAGAACAATCAACGATCAGATAAACATTAGCGGTGAAAAAACAAAAAAAGTTAGACGCTCTCGCAAAACTGTTTCTAACAATGAGAAATAGACCTGTATCTTAACACAACTAATAGTCGTCGACTATCGGACAACTTAAGAACTTACGAAATTAGATCACCACACAGGGGCAAAAACTGAGCAGAATAATTATGAAAACTCGCCACAGCAAATACAGCTTCTCATTTAATACTCGCGCAAATATTAGAATTAAGCCTTAAGGATTAAGACGTATTCCCACAAGCCTTTCATAGAGGTATTTCTAACAAGCCACGTAGCTTTATACTGTGAGAAAAGAAACCTGCATAAGCGTAGATTGATTAAGCTGTTCACTCAGGCACATTGTTCACACTCACAGTTTCACACTAAAATGGATTTTTCAAACTTGTGGAAGCGGAAACATTGCTACAGATTCACTCCTGCTTCTTTTCACACAGTATAAAACAACGTGTCTTACTGTTATCAGCAGTCACTGTCTCGCTGCATCACCTGTCAAAGATGTCTGAGGCAGTGCCGGATTAACAGTAGTAGCAAATGTAGCAATTGCTACGAGACCCGCGGTCTTTTTTGTTAAATTAGTTCTTTGTTATATGCAAGTGTGGATATAAGAGTTTAGGTGCCCGAGACAAACTTTCAGAAAGGGCTCCCTATATTTCACACATGCTATACATAATCTTTATTCGCTGAAATCAAGTTAACTTTTTTATTTTGTCTGGGAATTAGCTTCTGCATGAGAGTCCATTTCATACTGTAAATTGTTTGAAGTCATTCGATTGTTCTTTGTATACACATAAAATTTGTTGAGAGGCCCCTTTTGGCACAATTGTATGTAATTTTGCTTTATGTTGACAAACATATGACTTGGTTCTTTATTACATGTGGTTTTCCAAAACCAGAGCAGTGGTTCCCAAACTGTGGTACGCGTACCAGCAGTGGTACGCGAAGGCCTTCAAGGTGGTACACGAATAGATCTAGTTTCTGTTTTTCTTCACAAAAAATATATTCACAGTTATAATTTTTACTTGTCGGATTCTGTTAATAATTCCTGAATTTTTGTGTAGCCAACTTCCCTTGTTTTCTAAAAATGGCCATAGTACTTTCTCA
>JGI24021J15306_10004660_pt1 | contig 16027 bp, 4 predicted proteins | sample Ectturendosymbi1_FD_15306 | JGI IMG/M metagenome (IMG submission 15306) | reverse complement strand
GTGATTCCGCCGGCTTCAATGCCTTGTACTACGTTCTGTATTGTCTGTTTTTATCAACCTGTGTTCTGCAGAGTGTGTGTGTTCATACTATGGACTTTGTGTCTGCTCATAAACAATTAAATTAAAATTAAATTAATCGACAGATCCTGCTTTAAATTTAGTAAAAACAATTTGCTGTCGGCCCAGGCCCGTAACTAGCTTGGGACACTAGGAGGGGTGAAGAATTTTCCAAGAGGGGGCTAAATTTTTTGAATTATGTCCAATAGTTTTAAATTATGTGCAGCACATTTTTCCAGGGGGGCGAACAATTTTGTAGGGAGGGATTTGCCACCCCTACTCCCCGCCTGGTTACAGGCCTGTGTCAGCCTATGCTAAATGCTTTACAAAACATTTGAAATCTTGATGTCTATATACCCCAACTCTTCACCTGACCCATTGCTTGCCCACCAGCATCTGTGTTACGTTAATGATTGGTGTGTATATGATTTAACATTTATGTTTTTGTAATATATGTTGTTCAATTGAAATGCCATGGGATTCTTTTGTACATATTTGCCATGGTGTCCCCCTTCATTTGCTATTTTTGATTTTGGGATATATTGATTCTGGCTTAGTATTTGATTCTGGTTTGGTCTTTTTGCTTCTTGCATGTCTTTTTGAATGGATTCCATAACTGTTGCTTGTTTCTTTGATGTTGTTGTTCTTGTAACATGTTCACTTTACTACATTTGAAACGTTTATCAAAACAATTTACATGCCTGTGCGCGCCAATGAGTACTCCCATCCAATTTACTTCTTACTTTTTTCTGTTGGCTGTTTACCTCAAACTTTCATGTTAGGATGCCTTTATTTCTCTCCCAATGCCAGATCCCTACGAGATGATGAGTGAATGACGTTATAGTAGGGTGTACCGTGTTAGTGTTCTGTTCCTCTCAGCATTGATTGTGTGCTAATACCTACTCTGTTATGCACTATGACTAACCCTTTCTGTGCTTACGAGTGTGTTATTTGATTGTGCTTGTGACATGGACCACAGCTTTTGGCAAATAAATAATAATAATAATGAAGTTAGCATTTTGAGCATAAAGTTCTGATTGTAATAAAATATTTCCTCAAAGAATTTGTTTTCAAAAGACTGCTTTGCTTAAAAAAATTGTCAATATCGATTTTTTCCAACTTCAGTCACTGTGTATCTAAGATATAACCTTGTTTTATGTAAAATACTAGTCAGAGGACGTAACGATCAAATTAAATACGGTGTATTAATATGTTGATAGTTTTGTGGTGACCTGGATTATTGAATAAACTGGATCAGCAATATTCACAGCTAGCATAAAACACATTTGGTGTAGTTGTGCAAGATAAAATTATGTTGACTCTTTTACTAAATAAAAACCTTGCCATTTATTGCTAAAAATGCAATTTATTTTTGCAACAGCTGACCTTAAATTAAGGTAATGATATGGCTAGATTTTAAAAACATTTTCATGACTTCCCTGTTTGGATTAGTTTAACATGTAGTATATGGAAATATTTTCCTTGAAATTACATTACTTTTGGAAACTACTTGATATGCCTGTCCTGGTTACATGTGTCTCCAAACTTATTTGTTTGAGATTGGTTATATTTGTGAATGTTGGAGTGGTGGTGCATGTTAATTTTACATAATTTATACATTTAGAATGCACATAATGACTGGTTTAGGTACATAGGCCTCTTATTACTGCTGCATACTCTCCAGTCCATTAAACTCCTCATAAGACACAATTTAGGCTTTGAAGTCATTTCTTTATCATAAGTGTAAAGCTTCTACACTTGCAAAATAAGGTTTGCTAAAGTGTGCTTTGCAAAGATTGCTCTCACACAAATTTTGTTCCTAAGTTTGCTGACCTAAGCAACAGTTATAATAGAACAAGTATTTTTAACTAATGCCCATTTAAGTGAATGTGAATGAGAGCTTATGTCACTACTAACTTGCAGTCTGTTATGCTGTAGCAAGTATCAACAAGATCATATTAAGATCACTGTCAATAATTTGTTCATATTCAGCTCTATTTTGTTAAAACATTAGCAGTTCATTACTGCTTGAGTTAATTCTCTCTTGTGTGTTTTTACTGGTTTCCAGCACATGCATGTGTTCCTAGGGTTAGTTGCACAAAGTCTTGTTTGAAATAATTGCCCACACATTGAAACATGTTTATCACATGATGCATATTCTTTCTATAGAAGAAATATTTGTCAACTTTATGTTCATCATGTAGTTAGGTTTGATGTTGGGTTTACACAGTATTTGGCCTTGTCAATATTTGTTCATTTTCATGAAACAATCTAATATTGTGGCACAATAGCTATAATTTTAAAGCATACAATATTTATAGCATACGAAAAACTTCAGTATTTTTCTGAAACCATAAAAGCTAGGCGCATAATGTTAAGATAGTTGTGCACATGATAAACTGATTAAAAACAGTAAGACTTCATTAATGTGTAGTTTTGACATCACATTCAACAGTCTGTTTACATTTTTAGTAAATGGTGTTTGAAACTCCTAAATTATTTCTGTTTAGATCCTTTTTTAAAATTTGCTTCTATATTCTTCTGTAGCTTTTGTGATTCTCAAGGGCAGGTAACAGGCAACTTCAAGCTAATATTAGCTTAATGTGACAGCTATCTAAAATGCTGCAAATCTGAATTATTTTGCAATTTGATTCCATAAAATTGTGCATACCATATATCTTCTGAACCCAAACAGAGATTATGCTGCTTGGACCAGATAAAGAGTTAAAGATTCTCAAACAAAGCAGGCTGATGCAAGTCAGCGAATTCAGCTCCATGGTATCATCACTGGAAAGATTTAAGCAAGATTTGGCTGTTAGAGCTCTTACAGGTGGATTATATATATGGTACTGTTTATTGGATCTGTTGTTTGTTGTCGGAAGTATTAAATGAAGTGTTCATCAGTTCATTTTCATCTCAGCATAGATGTGGTTTTGTCTACACAAATTTAACCAAGACAAGCTGTTGGATATACAAATGGTTTACTTAATACTAAGATTTTCATTTAAGTATCAGGTGCTTTCTCAAGAACTTTTTGCATGTGTGGATGCTATTTTATGCTTGCCATACTAACTACATTTTAAGTTCCACTGATAGTAGTTGGCATCACTTTGTTGAGGTTGATTGACAATTTTAACGTAATTCAAACTGTGCTATTCTGTGCTTGTTCACATGATTTTAACATGTTAAGCAGTGACTATGTGTAGAATGAACATTAAAACAAGAAGTAATTAGTTTCCACAAAGGTAATACAAGCGAATGAATTGAGCAAATTTTTAAACAGATTTATTTTTAATTATGAAATAACCATTAAAACGAATTAACTTCTGCATGGATCACTTATGTTTGTGTTCTTTTAGGGAAAAAAAATATCAGAAGTCAGCAGACTCGAGACAAGGTTTTCTTTTCTGTACTTGAGAAAATGTTGTTGGAAGTTTCTTCGGAACCAGAATCTGGGAGAGGTCTTGCACATGCTGCAAAGCAACAGCTACTGGCACTTCGCAAAGTTTACTTATGGTTTCAGTCGAACAAGCATGTGTTGGTTAAATCTGATGGTGTAAGTAGGCAAAATACTAGGCAATGATACCCTTTTTTGATTTATTGTAGTCATTTAAGTCAAATAGTGGCGCGTTATCACACAAGTATATAGCCTCTTGGTGGTTTTAGATGACAAACTATAGTTTATTTTTACAGTACTTTTCATCTGCACGAAAGATCACGGAAGAAATATATCGAAAACAGAGAAGTGGTTACCAAAAGCGCGGCAAAAAAGTTTCCAAAAAATCTGTGAAATTTCCTGAATCTTTGCTCAAGGTAGCTGCAGTTGGAAAAACTTAGTTTTTGCTCTCAGGTTTGGTTGTAATGTTATTAAAAAATACGGTTTTTCATCAGTGATAACCTCGACAATCGCCAGTGTTTCCGATTCTCGCTCATCACCAAACTATCACTTGCAAATTAGTTAACAAGTTCTGTTTGGACAGAATATAGATGGTCACTTGGAACAATTGCGAGCGTTACAAGAAGATAAATTATCTGACGACGAAACGCTTGGAGGATCTTCGATGTTTGCTCCAAGTCCAACGCAAGATCTCACCAGCATTGACTCGACAACCACGAGAGACAAGGTAGTTGTATTTTGGAAACACTCAGTTCAGAAGTGCGATTCAGTTTCTTTCCCAGACAGAACCGTCGGCGCTAAAAAATCCCATTTCTTGAACTGGTTCGTTTACTTTTCTTCACCTTTCGATATTGGAAATTTTTGTTCGTTGTTATATGTTTTCACCAACTTGCTGTTCACGCCATCCTTCCGTCAACAACATATTGTTTGCAGGGTTTTTATCACGAGGACCTTGACTTCGCTAGAGAAATCTACGATCACGAACTGCTGGGAGGAAACAAGATCGAACATCTAAATCGTCCAATCACTGCCCCGCCAAGGATAAAACCTGCGGTTTCTGCAGACGAAGCGCATGCCAACGTCTTTGAGGAAAGATTCGATTCGAGTCCCACGTATTTGTTGAAGCCAAGTCGTCGAGCAAGACCACAAAGCGCTTTGGCTGACGTAAGGCTCCCTGTACTTGAACGAGTTTTATGTACCAAGATATAACTCGGTGTTCTTCTGTGTCACTTTTCAGGCCATGTTACTGTGTTGCTTTGCTTCTTTGGTGGTATTTGTTGCGACAGTGAACACGCCGCACGACCGTTATTCTGAAAGGAAGATAATTAACAACGCACTTTCCTGGCATTGTCTGGACGAATTGCATTGAAAAATCGTAGCTTTTTTGTTGCTTTTCTTTTAGTTTTGTTTGCTCCTTACTAAAACGCTGATTTGGTCATTCACTTGCACAACAAACTCTGAAAAGTCTGGTCTGCAAGCGCGATTGGTTGTGAAATACAGCGATCTACTCTGTTTTCGAAAAGTACAACTTCGGTCCTCTTTCCCAGTTTTGGAAAATTGCGAGGTCAACATATTTTGCGAAAACACCCTTGATTTTTGATGTTATGCTTTAGCTCAGCCACAAATGCTCTTGAATGATCACTGAAATTTTTGTGTATTTGAATTGAGCATAAAAAGTTTCTTTTGGGGGAGTTATGGTCATGAATGGTGGAGTTGATACTATGTGTAAATTTAGTATATGCGATATACTCGCAATCAGGTCCTGTTGCTGTGTTGCTTTAGGCCAGGGTTTCTTAACCTGGGGTGCTAGCTCTCCCAGGGGGCGCTGAAATCAATTTCAGGGGGTGCTGGGGAAGGTCACATATGTGGCGGTCAAAGGTTTGTCCATGAGCTTTCCTTTATTTTCAATTTGTTTTTGTCAGTGCTACTGCCATAATTGCTGTTTTTGTTTTGGAGAATGAATTAAGCATATGATCAAGATGTACTGCACTTGTTTTTACTTTATCCTTATAGTAATCAGGTGTTAGCCATTGGTAGGGGGTGCTGGACTGCTTAGGCGTGGGGTGCTGAGGTAGAAAAAGGTTAAGAAACGCTGCTTTAGGCCAACGGCTTAACCGGTACTTATTAGATAAGCTCTGATATTCACTAGTTGGCTTCTGCGACTCTTTGTAACATCTTCCGAGGACAGCCCTTACAGAAAAAGACGACTGCATATTTTAACTGCTGTCTGCAGGTGAAGCACGAGTTGTCTTGGGCAAAAATATCACCGATTCCACTTTCCAAACTGATTCGCAAGAAAGAGCAGGAACAAGCAGCGCTGGCGCAAGGGACCAGCAACAAAAAGAAAACTATACGCGTTGTCATACCCTCGCAGACCACCTCTACTCCAGAAGCGTCCCGGAAAATCCAACGGGAAGAAATCACTGACCCTGAGCGGATTGCAAAGCTTGTCAGGTTCAAGCAGTTTTGTCTTCAGGTGAATACTGCTCCGTGTTAGTACTCCCTGACAGGGATGTGCATTGTGGAACATTTAGAGGTTCTGGAATATGCCAGAATCTTTATTTTGAAGCCAGAATATCGAATCCTGTTCCGGAATAACTTGTTAGGAGCAAAATGAGCTGAACGCTCAGAGTTTTAGAACGCAGATAAGCGATCACACGACCTGTTAATTAGCTCGTTACGTCACTACGCAGTGCCGTGAGCTTGTTGAGTGTTGCTTTCTTTCCCTTACTCAGGAGTGCAGAGTGCCTTTGCAGGATTTATTGAAATTATTTGTTGTGCCAACTTTGCAATTTTTCAAGTTTATTGAATTCAAATTTATGTCGAATCTAAATATTCGAAAAAACTGTGATTTTTGAATTCGAATACTGAAGGATTCGAATCCGCAGGATTCGATATTCCATTATATGCATCCCTACTCCCTGCTATTGTCAACCAAATCAAAGCGCGACGTTGTTTGTACTGTGCGGCATGTCTGTGGCTCGATAAAAAGAATGAAAACACAATGGCTGTTTGATTTTCGTGTTTCTAAGTGCAGGTTTCACTGGGAGATGGCATCTTTTAACTTATGTTATAAGGTTAGAATCGTTACATAAATACTTGTACTTTTCATATTTTTGGGAACAGTTGCTGCTGATTTATGCATCAAGGCGCTGGTCGAGTGATTGGCTTGTACAAAGCAATGGGCTGGCTACATTTGGACTGAATTGCCAAAATCATAAAAAAATAATTGCTCGCGGAGATTTGGCCGTTTGTATTGTTATGCGGTCAGTGCTGAATATCAATACATCAGTGTACTACCGACTTTCATCGCGGTTGTGTATCGCGATAGTCCCAAGCATGTACAACTTCAGTTAATTCGCCGCTTTTTCCGAAATTCCATCCTCGACCTTTTGCAAAATTTTAATTTGAATAGTTTCCGACTTTCAGGAATGAACAGGTTGATGTGGGTAAAACTTGAGCTTTTCTGTTTGTACTTGCTGTCATCATTCGTCCACTGAAACAGGAATATTAAGTTGGTGAATTTTTTTCGAAGAGCCAGACCAAGATTTTTATCTCATTTTCTTTTGTGGCAACTCATATCGGTTTGGAAGCCTTCAGTGTATCCCATGCAATTTTGGTTATCAACAAAATTATTCTTGCGAATTTCTCTTTGTATGCGTTTAAAACTTCACGCCAGCTACTGGAAGTGTTGCGTACTTCAAAATCGTCGATTTATAGCAATATTAGAAACGTTTATTATTTGTGAGATCACTACTTGCAGTTGTACGTTTAAGTCTCTTGTTCATAGATTAATGATCATTTAATCACATGTATAAGAATTTATTCCAATCTACCGTTAATGATAAGTTTACACCAGCTGCAGAGTGTAGCAACCCATTGGATCTAGTTGTGTGATTTCATTTTGCTTGTGGCATAAAGTTTAGGTTTGTAATATATGACTTGCCGAAAAGGTGACAGGCTGTTCCATTGACTTTTGCGCAGCGCCACTATTGACATGACGCAGTATTTTGTTGTTAAGTGCAATCAACGTTCTGTGGCCAGCAGAGGAGCGTTTACAAGGCGCGCGTTTGTTGAAGTGTTACGACGCTGTTGGCACATTGCTCAAGTGCCTGCTTCACATTGTTAGCGGGCTTTTGTGTACAGCTCTTGTGTCGTAAACGATGACTGACGAGCGGAAAGAAATCTCTTGAGCCGCTTTCATTGAATTATTATGATAAAGTAAAAATAGGTATCGAGTGGCGGAACAATTCATTTCCAAATTGTTTTCCAAGCGCTTGATTCTATGTTCCGTCGACGATGCTCAAACCAACTTGTGCTTCAGTGGGCGGAGATAATGTCCCATTCAAGCCCTGAGGGACATACTTTTGTTTAGGTTTGTTGCAGGCGCCCAAACGCTGCATTGAAATATTGCGTCGGTTCACAAGTGCGCCGCACTTGCATCTGTCTATTTAAAACTATTGATAAAATCGGAAAACTGTCGATCTGGAATTTCTTCTCGTTGCACAGAAAGCAGCAAAACTCGTTGCTTCATCCCATTTGCAAGGAAAGGATTAATCTGATGAAAAATCTGGATTATTGCTTTTCTGCTAGAAAAGTTCCCGGAGTTCACATTCCATCGTTTTTATTTTTGTACAGATAACTTTTTCGCAGTTAAGCTTTGTTGTCAAGTTTCAACTTTACGAGGCGATTCCAGTGATTTTGTGCAGAAACTTTGTTGGAAAGTACGCGATATATAGTGAAAATTTTCAATGATATTCGAAAATAGTTTGTTTACTAAATAATATTGTGAATTGTCAAAGTTTGAGAAAGCGATTTTGAAGTACGCCAAACTGCATAATTCAACCCATCTCTTAGGTGTTTTTTGGCAGCAAGAATGAAGTGGTTGTAAACCAGCTTTGGCAAAGCACGTTGCCTCCTTTGCAAACTCTGTAGTGTCTGATCGCAGTCATTTCTATTTTTGAAACCTTAAGTGTTACTCCCCGCAACAAACCAAACCTAGCCCCCTCCGCGAAATTGTAATAGCAAATTGGAGCGCGAATTCTCCGAAAGTTATAGCTGGTCTGGTGCCTAAACTGTGGTAGCTTTTTTGTAATGAACGTTGTCAGCGCTGTCAGTTACTATAGCTGTTATGGAGACGAGGGATTGAGCTAGTGGAAGTACGGCTCCTGTGCACTCTTTCTTGCAATCTTGATTGAATCGTAATCCTTGCGCTCAACTCGCCAAATTGTCCACCGTTAGTGGTGGTCCTGTGCGACTGCTTTTGCGATTGAACGAGCAAATAAAACGATCCCATTCATTTCCTACAAAATGAAATGCTTCCATTGCTTTCCAATATAGCTGGAGAATGGACGACGTTTGTTTGTACTGGTGTCATTATGGCAACAGCACCACAAGTTTCTTTCAGGCAGACTCATTACTTGCGATGCTGGAAAGTTTCAACGCCACTGAAATAAATATTTCTCAACAGCGTTCCGTTCAACAAGAAGGCAATTTGCAGCGATATGTGGACCACAAACATGGAACAATGCAGCACTTCCTCGAATTTCCGGAAAACGCGACCGATGACGTAGTCAAAAACACGGCGAAACAACTACAAATGAAATCCGAGAAAGGTTTCTCGCAAAGCCGCACGGTACATGCTTGTGCGCTGTGTGTATAGCTCTGCGTGCCTTGTGCTGGGTTAGAATTTGCTGAACAGTCGACCGATCTCGCGGCACCTGTCTCAAGATCAGTTTCGCAACCTTGACGCTTTAGCAAACTAGTTGGCTTTCCATTTACTTATTTATTTACTCCTGTGTTGCCGCTGACTCGATCATTTTTCTTACTCCCCTTGCCGCAAGCACGCTAAAAATCGTTTCTATTCTTGTCACCGACAATTTTATGTCCTACTTCTAAGCTGTTGACGATACATAGGTACTGTTTTGGAAATACCATTGAAGATGCGCTTTTCGCATCGATGTTTCTTCCTAAACACCAACTTATCCAAGAGATATTTAAAATGATATGCTGCATTAGTCCATAAAATATGACTAGCTGAATCCATGGCGTGCTGCTGCCTTGTTGTATAGGTCGTAAACGTTTTTATCCGAACTTTTTGCTGTAAGTTTTCTTTTTTTGCAAGCACACTGCCGTTGCTTGCCTCTATAGGTTAACCTGCTGAAGTTAAGTTTCTTTACATGTTATAAATTTTATTCAGGGTGAGGGTCTTGATGTTAAGTTATGATCCCTGCCGCATCGAACTTCTCACAAACGAAATACACAATTAGATTTACAACATTGCTCAACGACTGTTGTGTAGCAGTTGTTACATTGCCTTGGTAGTCCGCCTGACTTGAAGACACAGCCAATTTTGTTATGACCAGAAGTGGATGTAAAAATCCAGGCTTCTGATTGTTTTGTGAACCCAAGTTCATAGTCAGCTTTTTTGAACTGTACAAGGAATGCGTTTATGTGCAAGCTAGCTTGAAAGCAAAAGCAGTGTAGAAAAGTAAGTTATAAAGAGGGTTGGAAAATGCAGAATACAGCAATCTTACTGAGAATCGGCATGAACAATTCATCTTGTTTTCCTTGAACCGCTGGCGTCTTTGCTTTTTCAGTCGGAAATGTCAGCTTACCGTGATCTTTCATTGGAAGAATTTTTGAACACTGACAGAGGAGCTTTTATCGAAGAACATGGTCAGGGTCATCGCGTAAAACATGAATTCAGCGCCGTGGACGTAACTGCCAGTTCTTATTCTCCCAGAAGAGGGTCAGCTCCGGCAAGTTTTGGGATCTCTCCCGGTGACAGCGGATTGCTTAACGCAGAACTCAAACAAAGAAGGTGCGCGGTGTGTTGTTTTTCGCGTTAATAGGCTTTTGATATTCAAAAACGTTTCCACGCAACTTTTTCTTCTGTAGGAAACGCGGTCAAAGCATTCTACAACATGAGAACCTGAAGTCTGTTTAGCACTTCTTTTTGAAGGAACTATTACCGCCTTGTAAAATTTTAGGGATAGAGCCGCATTTTAAATGCATTTTTTACATCTTTTAATGTATTTTTTACTTCAGAGATGTTTTAACAAAAGGTCTCTGATAAACTCATTGTGAACGAGGATGTTGTAAACGCGAAGCTGAAGTGAAGCTATGTTGCTTCTTCATTATCCTGTGTAACAGAATGGATTCTGTCGAGTCGCATTTGACGTAGATATGTTAATGTGTAGTAAGACGCGTTGTCATTCAGAATAGGGCATGTCATTTCCTGTATCTGAAAGAAAGAAGAACTTCTAATTTATTCGCTTTGCATTCACACTGGAATGTCACGAGTAGTCTGCGGGCGAGCGCTCATGTCGAGTCAACGGAAGCACCGATGCGTTAGTGTTCTGCACGACCCAACTGGGATTTGAACACAGCCTAGCAGTTATAGTGGCGCGTGCTCTATCTCACTACGTCACTTAACCCGTTGCCTGTATCTGTTTGTACTAAAAAAATAAATAACAGCCAATTACGCAAGTTTTTGTCACTTACGATAAATTTTGCAAACAAAACATTTTAGGCGTTTTCAGTGTTCGCGTTCATATATGTGTTTATCAGTTATGCATTATTCGCATTTACTATAATTTGCATTCTATGACAAAACAACTTTCAATGAGACTCACTACACTACACTACTTTATTATTCCGTAACTTTTTGATCCCATGAAAAAATGCTAACTAATGTCATTTTTGGTTGTTTGCGAAAAGAAGTGGGTGGGAAGAATTGATTCGGTGAGCTGAAAAAGGCCGCCGTAATAAATTCGGTCACGCCCACTTCCGCGTTGTCGCTCTTAAAATAAAATGTGCTGTGAAGTACACGTTGAACATCGAGGGAGTGTCTTGTTGTTAGACCCGTTTTGCCTTTTCTTTAAAGACTGTTCACTTCTCTCTCGAACTCCTCCATATCCCGAACACATTGTGCATTGCCAGTTACAGCGCTCTTGCATCAACCTCTTTTCGCAGTTCGACTGTTCCGTCCTGTCGGGTGCCACACCCACCCCCGAAGCGTTTGCGAATCGTGCAGCCACGCCCCTCTCGCGTGACGCTTTCCTCCGTCTATGATCTGGCCGACCTTACGGGAAAGCGCATGAACGCCGCCAGTGAACAGGTGCTGCATTTAACCTTGTTCAGTTTTCAATCCTAACCTAAAGTTCAGCTGCGTAAAAAGTCAAGCCGCAAAGCTTTAAGAAGTGCGGTGGATCAGGTGTTTTTCATTATTTGCTGCAGTTCGCTGATTGGTTCACACAAGGTGTGTTATTAACTTCCGCAGACCCTCTCCGCTCCGCAAATGGGTTGGAAGTATCCAACAGTTCCGGTTTCGCTGCCGCCATGCGGTTCAGACGATCCGAAAGTGGCCGGGGGCCTTTACTTGGCATTGCAGGAAGGAGAAACGATCCAGCACAAAGTGCTTATTCCGTTCGCAACAACAGAGAAGGTCGTCGACGATGAAGCCGAACGTTTTGACGTAAGCGACATCAGGATTGGCTGGAAGCATTTGGCGTGAAATGCAAAAAAAAAAACAATTTTCCGCATAAGTATTTGAGAAAGTGCTATGAACTCGCAGTAGAAAAAGTCGATGCCTTAACCCACGACTATATCTCATTTTAGCATACTGTGATGTAACGGTTCTGCATGCCTGATGAAGAGACGCATATTTCATTTCGGGTTTGCAGCAACCTTCCGCAGTGTTGTCCTGATGGCGTATAGCACAGGGCTGCTGCGAGTAGCACCCGTTTTGCTTCGAATAATCTGTGAAATCGTTAAAATTTACTTTGAAAATAGTCTAAGGAAAAGATTTGCCTTCTTCGGTCTATGGTGTTTTTTGAACTCTGTCAAAAAAGCGAACTTTAGTTTCCGACGCCAAAATGCACGATGATAAAATACTATCCGCATTATCAAGGTCCAGTGATGATCCTTTTTTATTCCCGCAGTTTTTGAAATATCGATTGATTTATGGAGTAGAGTAAAATTCTGAAGTTTGGGATGAACTTGTGTGTGAAAAAACAGTTGAGTTCGTAAGCCAAATCCTTGTTTCTTCTCTTATTGTGACAGCGTTTTGAATAAAGTTTGTTGCATTTCTGAGCTTTTGAACGTGGCACGAAGGACGTCGTGCTGTTGTGACGTTTTCCTCGTCATTCATTGCTTTTCCGCTGGTGCAACCGATTCCACGGTTATTTTGTTGCTCGTATGGCAATATGTAAAAGTCCGATTGTTTTTTTCTGGTCAAGCAAGAATTTCGTTACGGTTATTTATGGTTTGGTGCTCACGCATTAAAACAGCAACTCGATAGCAGTTGATTGTTGCAGTATAACAGTGCAACGTGATGAGATCAGTCATTATCTGTTTTTGCGTCTAAGCAGGGCAACGTTTTGGAAAAGCTCGAGACCGCGTCTGTGCTCAGTGCGCCTCCCAAAACAACTCCCCGTAAGTATGTTTTGGTTTAATCATACGTTAACAAAAGTCTCAAAGAAAACATTGACTTTTAGTTTCAGCAACTAGTCGTTCGCCGTTTTGACGGTCCACACGTCATTATTCGCAGTCAAACGCACAAAGCTAAACTGCACATCCTTGTGGTCAACTTTTCCTACAGGTTCAAGGCCTCGGTCAGCTCGGAGCGCCTCAAATTTCAGCAGCTACAGTCCTTCTCGTCCATCTACGAGACCTCTGCCCAGTCCGCGCTACGTGACTGCAGGTAACTTTCTGAGAAGGCATAGGCGTAGCCAGGGGGTCAGGGGCAATGACCCCCCTAAATTTTTAGCATATCTAGTCGCTTTATGCTTTGAGAAGCGGCATTCCAAACACAATACTGTTGCTCGCTCAAAGTTAAACATTTTGTCTCCCCAAATCTTTTTGACCTCCAAAATTGTGGGCTGGCTACACCACTATGAGGTTTCTTTGCCAGAAAAGGCGGGCCGCGGCCACCCACGTTTCACATCCTGGCAAGGGTGAAGTCACAGTCCCACTCACCTATGTTACTTTTTTTCTTTGAAAGTTCGTATGAACTGGCTGGGTAAAATTTTATTTGATAGATGCAAGGCTGTTTAGTGCATTAACTTTTTTGTTCCCTAGCACTCTCTGAAATTAACCGAAACTCGAAAAATATGAGCCAAACGCCCAGGTCGGTTGTCTAATCCTTGTCCAGCCCATGCTCATCTCTGCTGTGCTGTTTGTGCAGCCGTTTTTTTCAAGTGATGTTTGTTGTGTATGAAAAACTCTGGGGCTGAGCCTCTGGGGAGCAACTACTAAACGACTTCCGCAATCGCGAATGCGAACTTTAATTGTCCTGTCTGCATGTCTCCTATTGTGATACCGAGAGCATAATTAGATGATAGGTTTATCACTTTCAAGCTAGTTTCATAGCTTACTTAAAAGTAGAAGTTGAAAGTACATAGATATAAAATTACAAATATAAACATATTAAGTTCAAAGGCCTGTTTTATTATTTGAATTTCCGTGCTCCGCAAAAACCTTCACGCGAATGCCTATCGTATTCAACCAAGAAAAGAAAATCACGTTCTCAAAACACGAAATGAAGTAATGGGGCAGGTGCTACTTGAGTGTCACTTGTGCAAAATCATACCTTTTCAAAGCGTTTTCAAACTCAGGGAAAATGCTTTCGGCTTCGCGAGCCTATTCCGAAAACTCCATAGATGACGCCATTGTGTTGGTTTCGGTGGTTGCGGTTTTCCCGTCACTGCGTTGAAGTTGCTGTTTGATGATAATGCCTTTGTTCTACTCAATGTATCTGACCCGGCCTAAACTTTTCCAGCATGTCACTGCCAGGGATGATTTACATAAACTAGACTGAATGGAGCTTGACAGTTTATTTGTTCTAGTATGACGAAGTTTTCACGCCCTGCTTATAGGTTGAGCCTTTGTCAGCCTGGATTTGCAAAAAAAATTTTGCCCCAGACCAAACGGCAAGATTATACTTAACATGAACTGTGCCTTGCATGGACGCATTTTTAAAATACTTGGGGTGCTTTCTGTTGAGCAAATCTCTTAGAATCGTTCCTTTTTTTGTATTTTAATGATATAATTGTATGCGTAATGCAGGATTTTTTTAATTTTCAAGGAATATGTTTCAGTGTAGTGTTATTGATCTACTAAGCTACTAATCAAAACATACATTTCTACGAAAAAAATGAACAAAATCAACAAGTGCGTCTCACATGCGTGTCGGAGTCGCTTCAAATTGGACTTGTCCCGGCTGAAAAAAAAACTGGTGTTGCAAGCTTTGTGTCTGAATGAGCCACGAGCTTTGTTCTTCCGATATGATTTTACTTAAGAAGCTCAAAGATATTACCCTGAAGGTAAACTAGCTTGCGCGGCATTGAGAACAGGAGCACAGCCAGTCTGCTGGATGTAAATGCGTGGGGTTACATTACCAGGGTGCACAGGTTGGAAACCACTGACCAGCATTGTTGCTACAGGAATAGTACCTGGTATCCAGGGTTGCAGATCTGGAGTCGGAGGTTTTTGGGTGGAGTCGGAGTCGGATTCCTAACAACACTGCGAGTCGGAGTCTGATTTTTATTTTACATCAAACTCCTAAATTAGGAATTCATGTGGAAATGGTACAATTTCTTTTGAAACTTTTGTTGAATCAGAGATTTCTTGCTGTGCACCACGATTTCCATTGGTTTTAACAGCAAAATTTCATTCCCTTCATGTTGAGGAGTTGGAGTCGGAAATTTTGGAAAATCGGAGTCGGATATTTTACCTCCGACTCCGCAACCCTGCTGGTATCTTGAGTTTTTCATTTAAGGAGCAACTGTCGCGCTCTCAAAATGCTTCCCTGATTGTGTTTTGTTATTCCCACATGCTGCATGTATATTTATTAACTTTATTTTATGAATCTAACTCAATTTTGCAAGAGTTTTTTATGAATGAAAAAAGTAACTCGAGGCGGCAATTTATGATATTTTGCGAACGGCTGTGATCATGAAAAATGACTGCGTTGGTTGATGATGCACTTTATCACCAAGCAGACATTTCCTACTTGTATTTAAAGTATCTGATCTTGACGCGCATTGATAAGCGGAAAAAATAGCTGCATCTGTTGCGCGTTATTTGCAGGTACACAAACGAAAAACAGATTTTTGACATTTACGGACTATCAGATTTGAGCATCCAAGACCTTGAAGTAATACTGCATAGGAATTCATGCCAAACGGTTGCCAAAAGTTCAGTTTCAGTGTGAAATAAAAACTAAGCGCAATTTTAAGAGTAGGAAACGACTACTACACCATGTACCTTTAAAATCAGCGTGTAAACAATTCCCTTGAGAGGATTTGGGAAAAGCTTTTAGCTGCTTGCTTCAAATCCGGCGACGACAAATGATAAACCCTTTTATAATGTATCAGAGCAGGATCTGCTTTTATTCTGCACCCTGACTGTTTTTTGCGAACAACGTCTGACATTCGTTTTTCTGCGATTCTTTGTCAGTGACCGCCGTTTATCGTCAGTACAAAGCGGGCGTCAGGTCGAGTCGAAACGACGCCCGCAGCGAAGTGACGTTCGTCGACGACAGGTGGCAGCGCAGCGCTTGCACGAGCA
>JGI24021J15306_10004658_pt1 | contig 16034 bp, 12 predicted proteins | sample Ectturendosymbi1_FD_15306 | JGI IMG/M metagenome (IMG submission 15306) | reverse complement strand
TCTGCGCCGGTGTTTTTCAACCTTTTGCTACAGCGGAACCTTCCGCAAACGTTTGCGTTGCTCATGGAACCCTACGCAATGCTCCAAGTGTCTTATCCTTTATTCCGTAATAAACCTGTAACACAGTGGTATTGCTACAACCGCATAGAACTGTGTATGCGAATTTCATTCCATGCAATTCCGGTCTGTTTCGGCGAAACCTCTGGCAGCCATTCGCGGAACGCGGAGCCCCGTTTGAAAAACAATGTTCTGCGCTGTATGACCTCAGGACTCAACGGCATTAGTCCGTTGCGTATTGACAATATTGAAGCCTCATCATCAACACGCCAGGGTCCTGTCACTCAAATGCGAAAAATCACTGCAAGCAGGAAGTGAAAACGTGAGATATAGCGTGAGCAGCACAGGCCAGAAAATATAATGTCAAAAACATCATTTTGGGCTGTCGTTTTTGACGCTATCAGATTCATAAACGAAGAGAACCTTACATGGAACAAGTTGACTATTGTAGAGTAAGTTGACGACTTTGTCTTTTATTTTGGATGGTTGGGAAAAAACTTTCCAATCCGAGACCAATGTCACGTTCAAGTCACGAGAACGAGATTGCCGTGGGCTGGTCTCTGGTACGATTCGAGAACGCCACTAATAACATCCAAAATACGCGACGAAACCGAGAAGGAAACGCTCGACCAAAAGCAATATAACCCGCACGCTGAGAGCAAAGTGCGTTTGTCGAAAACATCCTGCTGCTGGTATGGCTTGTGTGTCGCGCTTAAGTCAGTTTCCACGAATGAACAGTACTCTGAGGGGTTCTTACTGTTTTCGTTTGCAACCACTATCAGAGATTGTTTCCAGCTTCAAGATATGAATCTTGGTCTCGTACGATGGAATTAATTGAAATATTAAGTCTAAGTGAGCAAACCCATCTAAACACACTGCTTTACAGCATAGACACCGCCCAGTGGCGTAGGAGCTGGGAGTGGAACCCAAATTTGATTTGTCAAAAATTTGGAGCAAGATCTCAAAAAATTTGTGCAAAAACGTTTCGACATTTTTTGCAATATTAATGAAGTTATACCTCCTCGTTATCGAGTGTATAAATGAAAGCTTATTACGTCATAAAAAACACATTAAATATATATAATATCAAAAAATGCTTCTAGTACCTTCGTGTTTTAGTTTGTGAGACTTGATGAGCAATTAACTTACTTGAAAGTTTGGGCAAAAGAAGGATTTCATTTATGTGATTTATTGATTGTGCACTGTGGGAATCGAGTATGCTGTAGGACACCTACTGCATATTAGTAGAGTCCATGCCAGGCAAACACAGCAAAACTTTTGTTTTTAATTTTAACGATAGCGTTTGAATGAAAATATTTTGCCATACTGTTTGTTGGATATATTCGTATGTGCAATTGAACAATGTTGTGAGGCTCACGGCACAGTCCTATGATACATGCCACATATAAGTCTCCAGAGATGGAAGCAGCTTTAGGCCTACCCCAGCAAGGTCTGAGGTTTCTTGTTGACACCAACAGCTGGAATGTGAATGGAAAACCTCAGAACTGCGAGGTAGTTGTTCTTGCACAGCCGTAGCATACTTTTTTTCAGTTGGGTTATTAAAAATCAAATTTCAAGTTCCAAATTTTCTGTTTTCAAGTCTACAAAAACTTTACTTACTTAGTATTAACCAACTGTTCCCTTTGCACCATATGTAACTTCGCTCTCGGGAAGGCCTGCGGCCCAAATGACCCCTGGTCCTTCGCGTATGGAGGAACCTCCCAAATCCCCATACATTTTACAAATCGATCTACTTGGAACTTAACACAGCACTATGCAGAGGCGCTTAACTTCATAGCAACCGCATTATCGCTATCTGTGCGTACGCTTTCTTTTCTATTACCGCCACATATATATATATATGTTCGTGTTCTTTCATGCATTTATGTGTTCCTTGTTACCACCATGTATACTTTAAGTCTACTGCGTTGCGTGTGGTTGTGAAGACGTTATGCAATGCAACACATCCCGGGTTAATGTTGCTTTGGTAAAAAGTTAAGCAGTTGCGAACGACAAAGTTCGCAACAAAACGTGCTTTTGATCTGGATTCAAAACAATGGCAGGGCTTCAAACTGGCCGAGCTCACAGCACGGTCCTAGGCATTGAAATTTGTTTCCGCTGCATATCGATGAGCAGTGATGACAGATCATCATCAAGATGTTTAACTACACCGGAATAAAAAATCTGTTTAGAATTAATTGCAGTTGGAAATGAAGAGCGAACGTTGAAGAAACAAGAAATATAAGGCAAGACTTGGGCAAAACATTTAAACCTTCTACTGCACACGCAACGGATATAAGTTTGTTTGTTAGCTCAACAATTGACAATCTAGAGACAAATATCCAAGACGTAGGCAGACCAACGCACTCTGGCAACGTTGGTTGCCGTTGCTGGTCAGGATGGCAAATCCAGAAGCTTTCGTCACAGTTGCCAGTTTCCTGACTACGAGTGGTTTCCTTCCTTCGCAAGTCAATGCAACGTTTCCGCAACGAAACAGCAGCTTGGTTGGTTGACTCGTACTTTGCAAAGTGGCCGAATAGAGAAAAATAACTACGAACCTGATGACACTTGGTTCTCGTGTCCTGCAAGACTGCGATGTAATGCGCAATGACCTTCTTTATTGCTTCGATGCGCGCTTCTTCATGTCTTTCGAGTTTCAGCGACGAAGTGACCATTTCTTCGAACCACTGCTGTCTGATGTGGTTGTAAGCTTCAACGGCGTGAGTCAATTCCTCGGCTGCAAAAGGTCGCAACGCTAAATTAAATTTCCTTGTAAACGCTTGCTGTCCAGCAACATCTGACCAAAGGGCAGGTTTGAAACATGTTTTGAATATTATCTATTTGAGTGCAAATATGGCGACGGAGACGCAAGCCGTTTTGCGCAAGAATTTGAATCGCGGCAAAGAACAACTTTACACAACTCAAATTTCAATCAACACAAACCACGTTGCGCCTTTGCAAGTGCACATATCAAAAGCTGAAAAAACAAGGCAAGTGCGGGCAATTTTTCCCACTGCCTCAAATACAATGTTTTTTATTTTGAAACACCTTTCTCATAAAACACTAAAGGGAATCAATTTGTTCCCGAGTTAGAAAAAGTGACCTGAAAACGAGGATGCATCATTTGAAGTGGCGAAACAAACAAATCTCGGTGATAAACAAGTACAGCATTTTTGCTTTCGGCTCTTTAGAAGCTGAACACGCAGCTTATGTGAGTCCCGAAGGGAAGGCAAAGCCAGAAAATCTATAAGTAAAATGCTTTGAAAGGCTGGCAGTGTTTTCGTAAATGCAGTCTTTCTTCGTAAAGTCGTTGCTGATGCAGTAGGATGAAGGCAAGAATGTTCTGGATGGCTGTTACAATTGCAAACGTATTGCAGTCCCTTTGGCAGCAACTGAGCTGCACATTATCAAATCACCGTTGCAATTTTTTCTGATACTGGACAGGAAAGAAAAAATCTTCAGCAAACAAAAACGAGTTTAAGGCCCTGTGTGTTTTCAAAAGCGTTTCTGAACCTGATAAGAAGGAACTGTAGAAACTTTTTAAGTGTACGATCTGAGTTCAGAAAGTCGCTGCAAAACTTTCTGACGCGAAAACGAAACGCTAGTTTGTAGTGTTCTGGCGCTAAATCGTGGGCAGAAAAATACTATTCAATATTTTACTGACAAGCCTATCAAGCTACCGGCGAACACACGAACTTGAAACTACAAAACAGTGACATAACGATGACGACAACCATCACGGATACAATGCAGCGAAGTGTGTGTCAACCAAGAGCCGCAATTATAGCAAAATGCCCCACCTTTCACACGCTGTGATCTCAACAAACCAGTAAGCAGTACGCTCTATCCAAAGGATAACCTACGCCAGCGCATACGGCACGAATCGAGCAACGCACCAAAGTAGGTCTTGTTCATAACCGCTCAAAGGTGCTGTCGTGTCGCAAAGCACGACAGATTGAAAGTACACTAAATCAAAGCTATTAAGCCAACGCACAGTTTAAGCAAGAAAACCATTTGCATTTTTGTTTTACTTTTTCAGGAGTCAGTTGCAATATGGCGGTTACGAGACAAGGGGCAAAAGATTGTCCGCCCTGTCGCATTAAGAAAAACGATAACCCAACACATGGCTTCCTTTTTCAGGTGTAGTGATTGCTTCACGTCGGCTCATGCAGGGCCTATCCCTGCAAGTGACGCGACCAGTAGTCCAACGGTACAATTTGTGCAGTTGCTACCACCAGTTGTCGCGCGCGTGACCAAGCAACGCGTTTCGGGCTCTAGGATCCCGTTCGAAAATTTCGCGACAGTTTCACCCATCCACAAGTAGAGGCCCCACGTTGCGCCCGCGACGCATCTGGGAAGGCGAATGGGGGCAGGGCAGAGTGCTTCTACACTGCTAGACTGCAAAACCTCGTGTAAACGACATTCTTGCCACAAACTGGTGATTGAAAAATGGAAACACTTCACTCAACAGGAAAAGAGCACGAACTGGTCGAGGAAGCCAAACGGTATTCCCTGGATGTTGCTGGCATCGCATCAAGTAGGCGTTGTAGTTCTTCACTGCGAAGCTAGACAATGACACTGAGCCAGAACAGTCAGCCCAGGCTGGAGTGGACATGCTCGTCAGTCCTCAACTAGCAGGCCGTGTTGATGAATGGAACCCACTGGGAGGAAGGGTGTGCGTGCTGAGGTTGAAATTGATAGATTGCTCCCAGCGTTTCATGCAGGTATTCGGCCTAAACTCACGCGCATTGTACCCGAATATCGTGAAGGAAACTGGAGATGCCATGTTAAGTATTAAAGTTTACGAAACTACTATGTATTTGGCAGACGTCAGGGCACACGTTGGAAACTAACGACGATTGGAAACAAAGACGTTGAAAGTGTGTGGTTGGCCTACACGACGATGTTCACCAACATGACAACGAAATGCACCCGCAGCAACAACGCTCTTTGCATCAAAATACTTTTTTAAATCCACAGATTTACACAAGTATACCTGGCGCAGAGAATCGCCGCGTCAACGGTCACAGATTGCTTTCTGCATCGTTTCCGCCGACGTGTTCCTATCGTTGTTGGACGCTCGTGCCAAGAGGTAAAGAAATGTCGACAGATCAACGCCTGGTTGCCAGCAACTCCCGTATAGAATATCTAGCAAGACTCAAACGCGCAAGACTTGGGGTTCTACCAAATAAAGTGGGGTCCCTGGTGAACAAGTATGTAAGAAAGACCTTTGCAAACAATAGACCGTCTTTGTTTCGAGAGCTCCCAGAATGCGCATCGGACGCAGAAGAGTAACGGTTCTTCAAAGCAGTTGTCATTTTATCAGCTGGTCGGGTATGAGGACAGAAACGACCCGGTGTGGCGACAGGGGGCAAGAAAGTATCCCCTTGGTGGAACCAGGAAGTGAAAGACGCTATTCGAGTGAAGAAAGTCTCAGAACAAGCCGAAACGTCCCCAGCCCTCGTGGTAAAAGAAATCGAAAACGCAGTCTTGGAAGAATTTCGGAAACAAACTGGATTCCACTTAACTGGCATGTCAACAGAGTATTCTAGCAAACCATCCCACTGCTCGATCACAATCAAAGACCGAATAGGGTGTCTTACTCAGCGATGAAGAAGACATCCTTGGCAGATGGGGAGAGTATTTCAAAGAACCTTTGAACCCAGTCCACTCTCATACCACCAGGCACACATGCGGTGCATTTCGGGGTGGAAAAACCATCACTGAGGGCTGGGAAGCGGGCAGATTGTGATGAAACCTGACTTAAAATGCTCAAAGCAACAAAGGACTTCATTGGCTAATTCGTGTGTCAAATGGTATGGCGTTCCGTAAAGCACCGAAGAGATCATTCCCATACTACCGTCAATTTTCCTCCTTGCTTCCCTGGAAAAGAACATGCCAAGTGCTTAGAGAACATGCTGCGAGACAATTAAACCTAAGCTGAAGGATACCCAGCGTAATTTTCATCCTGGCCGTGGCACGACAGACCAAATTTTCTAAAAACCTGGGAGTATTCCAAACGTGTCCACGCTTGTTTTTTTGACCTTAAGCATATGACCGGGTTGATCGAGATAAACTTTGGGTAGTGTTGTGGGAGTACGGTGTTAGCGGCCATCTGCTACTGGCCGTCAGGTCGAAACCATTCACCATGGGTGTTGGACTCCGGCCAGGGCGTGCGCTGTAACTGCTCCTCTTCATATTCTATACGAATTGGACAGAGAATCGCAGTCGAGGAGGGTGTCCCAGTGGAAGCTGCAGGATCAACCACTTGCTTTTTGCGGACGGTTTGGGTACTGCTGGCATCTTCTGAACAGGGCCTCCAACATACACTTGATGGGTTTATAGCTGCGTGCGACTACGCGAGAATGAAATTAGGAACGTGAACAACAAGGTGTTATGTCTCTCCAGAAACCCAGGTCAGTGTACGCCGCAAGCAAGGGGCAATAGACTGCAGCAGGCCGAGCAGCTCAAGCACCTTGAGGTGGTATTCAGTATTCACGAGTGGCGGAAGGCAAAACAAGAGCTTGTCATACGGATTGGTAAACCAAACACAGCATTGCGTGAGCTTTATCGACCAGTTGTCACAAAACGGTAGCTTTCAAACACGGCAAAGCAGTCAGTTTTTAAATCGGTCTTTGTTCCGGTCCTCGCCTATGGTCATGAGCCTTGGGTTACGACCAAAAGAGTGCTATCAAAAGTACAAGCGGCAGAGATGGGATTTTTGCGAAGAGTTCAGGGCGTGACACTTCGAGCCAAAGTGCACATATGTGGAATTTGTAAAGCCCTGAATATCTAGCTAGCCGCTTCTCCAAATAGAAGGATCCTAGCTTCCACGTGACCATAATGCCCGAAAAAAGACTGGCGAGAAGAGTACTGTGGGGAACACCAACGAGAAAGCAGACAAGAGGCAGAGAAAGGACCAGGTGGCGTGGCTACATCTCCGACTATGAAGCCAGAGCTGGCTGAAAATCGTGAGGTTTTTCGAGACCTGCTGCTCCCGCGACCCTCCCGAGATGAAAAGTGGGTGTGAAAAGTGAAAGGTTGCATTATAGTCACTGGCTTCGAATAAAAGCCTTCTTTCAAAGTTAGTATAATCATTTGCATGCTTTTTTCGGTTTTGAGGCGCATGATATATCACCCGTAAGCGTCGATATTATGGCTGTCGATCCAAAAGCGACAGTAAAATGGATTTTTTTGCACTTCTCGTTTCTGAAGGTTTTCAACATCAAGGTGGTATTGAAAATGATAAGAAAACGGGTCACATTGTCAGTCGTTATGTGAAGAATTGTGGAGTAGATAACGTCGCGATGGAGATCGGCGCTACAGCTTACTTACATGTAAACATCTGCACCAGCAAAGCTCATGAAAAACGTGAAAACTCAGTGAACTTTTTTTTCTCGAACGTATAGCGTAGCTACAAAAACAGTTCTCAAACGTTATACAATGAGCCCCACAGTAATGACAACTGTGCACATCAGGTCGTGAACCTGTTTTTTTTTCTCTTTAGACATTTCGGTCAATAGTCCCATAATAGTATTAAAACTCGCCAGAACAGTATTCACTAGTCTATATTTGTTTGACGATTCATTCTGAACATTCTTAAAATTCGGTGCAGAATCGATGTGGGACGCGTTTCAGGTTTTCAAACTCGGCCCGAAGTTAAGCTTTTTTCCGGTTTTGGCCAGAAATGAGTTAATTCCGGCAGACTTAAAAATTGTTCTTAATTAGCTTCTTTTTAATTTTTTCTTGTTAGCAAACCACTCGTGGCCAAGTGACATAACGGCTTACTGGATACTTTTGTTGTAACATAGTTACATTAATTTAAAGCAGGCGTGGGCAAAACACGGCCCGTTACGCTCTTTATCTAATCAGCTGGACTTGTCACAATTACATCAGTAAAGCCAATCCACTTTTCACATTCTTTACACTTTCCACTTACCCCAGTACAAGACGCACTGTAACACGTTTTTGCTTTGATCCTTAGAACACGTTCACCGCGGTTTCGTATTCCTATGACTTCTGTGGGACTCAACTTGACAAAATCGATTATTGCGAATCCACAATAGTGAATGTCAACCTGCTGTACGTTGATTTGCAACTAGTGGTGTAAAACCTGGAATTTTTAATACCTTTCTGGGTTTTTCTTCTGAAGATCTGGATTTTTAGGATTTAACTGCGTAGGTATGATTTACAATATATATGATTGATAAAACGTTTTATTTCTTGTCTAATCTAACTAGGTGCCTTAGTCTTCAGCGTAACTAATGAACAACTGATACCATATTAGCTCGATGTAATGAGTTCAAGTGACAGAGATGCTAATGAAGCAAGCCTGAAGAAAAGGATAAGTGGTGGTGTACACATATCAATTTAATGTAGAGTGGTTAAAAGATCCGTTCACCAAGAGTGGCTACAGCAGGAATGAAGATTTTGCTCATAGTAAATGCTGCCAGATCACTCCCAAAAAAGCATGTCACTGTGATATATAGATTCAGACAAACAGAAAATTTCATGAGCAAGGTTATATATTCGCTAGCACGTTTTGTGACTTACTGATGCCAAGACAGTAAATATTCATCTGATTTCGTGTATCTTACTGAGGTTTTCCATTCAAACATGTTTTTTGATGAGTCTTATGGCGTTTTCCATAAAATCTCATTGGCAACCCTGTTCGCAACACCTACAAAAATTTGGCAAAGCAGTGGACGTGTAAGCCCTTCTGTAAAGGTGACTAGACCTAAAAAATAAAGTGGACAGAGAGCGCCGAGTATTTTATTAGAAGTGGACAGCAAAAAAATATTCACTGAATTACAACTGCTGGATGTAGGTTTTCCCAAAAAGTTTTTCCAGCCCTGAATTGAACGAACTGGTGAAAATTCGTAATAATTAAGTCTTACACACGGAAATGAAAAAACTTTGTACAAAATACCTTGTGCTCCAAATGTTACACTTGAAAATAAAAATTATATAAGGTCCTATTAGTATACCTATTACGGTCCGTGCCTTGAGTGCTTCAGCTGCAGAACAAGACGTTAAAATAATTCCCGTTTCGGCAAATATTAATTATTTTGCCGTCCACGGATTTTTTTCAGCTCCTTCCTATTTCGATTCTGGCCAGACTTGAAATTCTGTGATTTCGGTACATCTTTAGCTCCATGAACCACAAGATTTACCCGCCGATTGGCATTCAACGCAAGGTTTCGGAGTCCGATAGGCAACAAGCACCGAACCTTGCACCAAGAAAAATTTTTTCTACATAAATGTAAATTGAAATTCGTTTAACTCGAGTTGGAAGCTGAGGTTAGGGAAACTAAGCATACAATGATTGCAACCGGTTTTTGGACATTAAAATCATTTGAACCCAGAGTTTGTTTTCGTGTTTCTGGAACACAACACACAAGCAGCTGTGTGGCGTCGCTTTGTTTATCTAAGTCTTGAGCATGATTCAGCAGCTTTGGGCGAATACTTTTAAACGGTTTGCGTCAAGTCAAGAAAGAAATTTTCACAAACCAGTCTTACAGTGATCTCTTATTAAGCGAGTTTACTGCAACACTGGTTTGTATAATTTGTCAGGTATTGATCTTTTCACAATGTTTTTTTTCGGTAATGTTGACTAATCTCGAGCCAATTCCCAAATGCCAACCGAGTTCTACAAAGCATTCAATTCCCACCATTCTCAGGGCTACATCAAGTTGTAAACGACCTCAATAACATAAGCATCGCTCAATTTAAGAGATTTCTCAAAAATCTAACTGAAGCACTTATGGCAAACAAGAGCAAATGATCTTAAGAGCCAAGTCATTATTTTTAAGTAGAAAAATCGACACCGGTAATTTACCGGCAAGTGCGTGTGTGTGCGGCACCAGATGCACGAGCACGGCAGTTAACTAATTGTGCTGATCACCTCATACGAGGCTGCGTCGATCAGCTGATGACTGCAATTATACTTCATGATGTTAGCAGGTCGGAGGCGTTTGCGTGCACGACCCGGACCTTTAAATATCGTGCTTTGAGAGAGTGAGCCGTTGACCAGCCATGTTTAAAACAAGCGATGCAGGCATTCCACACTAAATTGCAAAATTTTGTTAGTGATGTTTTTCGCAGAAAAATCTATTTTTTAAATATGTGGACTCATCAGTTTCAGCGCCACGAAGACTTCGAAACACTGGGGAATGACGCGTAGCGTTGGAAAAACTCTTCACAATGAACAGGCGCAATCTACACAACGGTTGGTGCCAAAAATAAAAACGAGGTCTTCAAACTTACGCCGAACGATCCAGGATTTTACACTGTCAGACTAAAATGCAGGTCGATGCGAACCCAAGGGTTTTCCCAGGGGTGACCTGAATAATATCTGATGAAGTTATTTGCTGAAACCTGAACTATGCATCACACGGGGTGTTATTCGCAGACCGTGGGATTTCCCTTTCAACCAATGCGCGCCGCAACGTTTCTCACATGCAGCAAACGCAGTGAAACCAACCTTGCTTCACTGATTTCCTCTTCGCCTTGTTCACTTCTTCGCGAGTCTGAAATAAGAACATAAGTACAGGTTGGCCAGTCATTTTTCGGTAATCAGGAGCAGTTGGCGAAAGGCTTCTGCAATTAGACAAATCACACAGGGCCGCAACAAAATTTTACCTACTGGAACGAGTAAATCGCTGATTTGAACCCAACGATTCTGAAGAATTCACCTTCACAATCCAAATGTATCCCTGATCAGACATCTATTCTGTTTTTAAAGTGTAACTTTCACAGATATGTCACCGAAGTTACAATCAACTCGCCCAAATTATAAAAAAATTCACGAAAACATCAGCACTCGTCATAGAGGAAGCGAGGGAAGGTGTTTTTTATGAGATTTCAACAAACCTGTCGCGGTTTTATGCTTCGGAGCGTTGCGTCCTAATGATGGCAAGTGCGCAAAGTCACGCGTGACCGACAGAGACAGACAGGATTGCGAAAATTGACGCCAGCGAAACTTTCTGAGCACATAGGGCCCGGACTGTGAGCAAACGCATCGATTCTGGGTTTCGCTTCTTTTTTTGACGCAGTAAAGTGTACAAAGAACAGCTTGAACGGAAATAAGAGATAGAGTTACAGTTTACGGGCCTCAAATTAGACCACTTTGGGCACTTGTGCTTACAGCGTCAGATATCAAAACAGATGGGATGCTATAATGTACATGCGGATGCGAGATACAATAGTCAGTCGCAATTCAGTGCTCTGAGTGCGATCACGCCGAGTGTCGGATCGGGGAAGTGGTTTCGCATGAACATCATCTTTCACTGCTTCCAGAGCCCAAGCCCAAAGCACAACACGAACAACGTACGAATTTCATGGAGTTCATCTTCAATTCCAAGTCTTTCTTTCGCTCAATCAGAAGTTGCTTCGCGCGTTCGGTGGCTTGATACCTGAAAGCATTCACATAAATCTCATCAACACCGTTTTATGCGAATAAACGACGAAAAAGCGGTAGATCGAGGTGCCTCGGCAAAGTTTGTCCCACGTCTAAGGAGAGAATGTTTTTTTTCAAGTGTGTGTTTCGTGGAATGCCTGTTGAAGAAAAGGTGGAAAAGATTGAGAAAGCAATTATACGCTGACCCCATGTGCAAGTTTAGTCAGCGCCAAAATTATCTTTCAACAATTTTGTCAAAAATCTTGTTCAAGGTATGACACGGAAAAGCTTTCATCCACTGTTGTAACTAGCACAAATGACAAAAAGTAGTTTTTGCTTGCCAACAATGCCAGACAAAGTAAAGAATTTCGCTGAAGCTTTTATTCATGAGTTTTGCATGTCTTTACAATGTACACAAAGATTGCTGAAAGCTAACAGCTCTAACTAATAGTTGCTTGTAGAGTCTTCCAAGGGACTTTTGGTGAAGGGAGGTGACTTAAACTCAGGCAAGTTTTTAACTGAGAACTCAGAATTTGCGCAGTGAAGTAAACAAACGACGAAAATTAAAGGAGTAGGTTTATAACACGTTTTATGTTTAACGTAACGCAAGTTCAGGTATGAGCAAGCCAAGCGTTTGCAAACACGCACCAAAACACCAAGCCGACTTGTTGGTTTCCCGAAGGCTTGCAACAATGCAAACCAGACGCCTCAGCATCCTAGTAGACCAAACAAGAGTTTAACGAAAAAGCAACCCCCGTATCTTTCATAATTTTGCAACAGGAAGCGTAGAAATGTTAAGTGAGCGCGACTTATTTGTTTCTCGGTGTAAACAGAACGGGACGTCTCGAAAGTGGTCATGACGCTGAAGTGGACAACAACAAATCCTGTGGTGGCGATGGCACAGAAGCTCCACAGGGGTCAAGATAGCATATTAAAGTTATGCGCACCGCACCAAGTTACAACCTTGAAGGCACAGATATAGTCCCAGTTGACCGCATGCCGCCATTGCACGACTGGTAATATCCTCACAAGCGGAAACGAGTCGTGCGTTAGGTTTCAATTTGACAATTCTTGGCGAGGACAAAAGAATCGACCTGACCAAGCTAACAGCCTTGTGCAAAAGTCGTTAGCAGTGCCGGGTCGTTTGTGGTTTTAGGTGAATCAAAACAACGCAAACTATTTTGCATTGCAACAGATGAGCAACAGGATTAACTACAGTTAAGACTAACAGTCACGACCGACAACACTCTGCTTTTGCGACGCGTGACGTAGTACTTGTGACAAAACACAATCTCAGCACTTTGTTTTAGGGTGCGAATCACTTGTGGCGTCACAGGTCATCGGTGACGTATGACGAAGCGCACCGCATTTACGTACGCCACAACGAGCGAAGACGAAACACATCGAGCGAAAAGTTCGAGCGGCAAGGTCAGCCGGAGTCGCCAGGGAAGGCACGCGCAACGCTGCAGCGTGCAAGAATGTTTTTGTCTGCAATCAGCCAATATTCGCGTTCACCAAACAAGACCGAGACAACACCTTAAGGCGGAGCCTCTGAGACGGAAACAAATAAAATAAGCAGCTAAACAGGTTATGGCGTAACATGCAGTCAGCAAGGATTCGAACGCCTTGCGGTTAAAAACTGTACGGTTACCTTCGCCACAGGAGCGCCAGTAGAAAACACGATACATGCCACATGACCAGCAAGCACCGGCCGGGCTGCGAGCATTCAGGCAATGCAAGAACTGAAGCGCTGTCAGTTGGCACGAGTTTACGGAATTGCCACAGATCAGTAAGGATCAGGCACGGTTTTTAAAACAAAAAACGTAGTTTTTAGTAACGAGGAAACACACAGTTGCAAACAGACTCAAAGCCGCGTGACCTTCTAACTTCAACACACCCCGACTCTTTTGCAGAGAAAGACAGAAAAACCTACAGATGTTTTATCGCCAGGAAAACAATCCTGATTAGTTGATTAGATTTGAAAAAAACGCTTTTGCAAGTTTTTAGACAAAAATACAAAAATGCTTTAAAACAAAAAAATGAGAAAGCTTTGACGCACACGATTGAACGTGGTCACAAATATTTAGACACCCCTCATTTTGACCACAAAGTCTTGGTCTACCAAGCGAAACAGACATCCCACGAAAACAAAAGCGAGCCAACCGAAGAAACCCTGCAGGAAAGTCGCAGTCATAGTCTTTCACCTTATCGGGCAACAACGATATGAGCTGCGCTAGCAAAACTGAGCTTGGATGAGAAAAAGTGAGCGATTCATTGGAGCGTGACTGTCGCCGAACATTAACAATCTCTCGAAAAAAATGGCTTCCGACAACGGTGCTCAACGAATTTCTTTAGAGTCAAGTCAAGCAGCAGCCTACTGAAGTCACCGACAAAAAACTAGGTTTTAAAAGCAGCAGCAGGCACTACGTTCAACTATTCATCCTAACAATGCGGTAATATCAAGCTTACTCGCGTATAACGCCAAATTACGGCTGGGCTTCGACGAGTGGTTATGGTTCACCGATTTCGGAGAAAATATAATGATATTTTTTCATAGAATAATTGAAATCACCAATAAGACCAAACCGTGTGAACTGGGAGTCTCACTCGAGTGCAGTCGCAATCTTGGGTTGACTCATAATTTGACAAGAGAAGCTGGTCTACGAACGGCATACAATGGGCTCAGCATGATGTACAGACGAAATACCTTTTCGAACGCGTCGAAATTATGAAGTTTACGTATGTTTAATCGACTGCAACTGTCTTTGAAGAGAAGTCTGAAACAGCTTTGGAAGTTTTCCGTATCTTCACTAACTTTGAAATGTTTCAGCTAAAAATAATAAAAAGAACAGAATGATTTCGAAACTTGCTCTACTGTTTCAGACATACCACCTTTTACTACAACAATCACATGATTTCGTTGTTAAACTCCTTCACTACTGAGGGCTGCCATTACTGCAGAGTTGAACAAGACAGTAAGCAAAACATTCTGCCTTCCCAGTGCTTGTCGAAAAAGCGCTCGGCAAACAGCTCGTCAGCAGGAGGTGGACTGAAGCGAGAGGTTGCAGAGGTCAGCGAACCGCGCGTTATTTATCTCCTGCACTGGCGCAGCAGTGCCAGGTAAGTTCGACATCATTTGTGACGAACGGGTCCGACTCGCGATCGGTTATTTATCTACAACGACGCCAAAATGATGCAAGTCCGGCCGACTTTCTCGCTCCGCAAACGAACGCGAGACGCGCGTACAACGAGGAGGTGGAAAGCTGCGATGGCAAACATCGCCGAGAAGTGGGAAGGCTCGCCCGGGCCAATCCCTCGCCAGTGACGATTGCGATGGATTTGTTTGGTTATCGCACAGAACGACGGCAACGCACGACATCGAACCGGCCAGCTCTGGTTACGATCTGTCTGCTCGACAGCCTCGCCTTCTTTATCGGCTCAAGCCTAAACAGAAGAAAAGACGGCAAGGAAGACTTTTGTACGAAGCGAAAGAAAACGAGTCACCGCATTTTACTTCTTCATCCGCCACAGGCAGGGATTGCGGTGGCCTGCGGCACAGATGACGTGCTATGAGCGTTACAGCCGTAAGCAAAACAAAGAGTAGCCGCGAACGGGTCCTTCTCCTTACTTTCGAGGGTACGTCACAGGTCACGTGCGCCGTAACGAATCGAAAGAGCTGGCGGTGAGCTAGACTGCGCAGCGCAGACTTCAAACCCTTCGCGACTATTTTATTATGACTGTACGGGAAAGAAAGGTCGCTCGGCCAGAACGAGACTGTCACGTCGCGATCACTGCCGAATATGATCGACTGCCGTTAGAACTAATGCGGTGTGGGAACGGACGACTTGAAACGGCAAAGCGGAATGCCAAAGCTATCGCCGACCTGGCGAACATGGTCCGGTAGTGATTTCTGTGACGCACACCGTGTTCCGCCACGCTTCTGCTGTTCGCAGCTTGTTTGGTGCTGGATTATTATTCGCACGTAATGTGCGGGGAAATGTTTTTTTCAAACATGCAACGTCCGGCACTGCGTCAGACTATTACGAAGACTCTCGCGGAAGAATCGAAGAGCTTGTTCTTAAAATTGAAACCGGCCATTCGATGCGCAAGGTTGACAGTAAAGGTTAACTCTTCCTAAGGGGACCAGTTATTAGAGACGAAACAACTCACTTCAGTTGAACTTGCTTGCGCAGTTCGGCCATGGACTGTTCCAACTTCTTCAAGTCTTTTTTAGAATCTTCTTTTTGATCAAGTAAGGGGCGTTCGACTTCAACACGCAGCTGAACACATCACGGAAGAGGCTAGTCATGCATATTAGGATCGCACAAAACGCAGACAGGGCGCTTCGAAGGCAAAGTGCACAAATCGGAACACACAAATTAAAAGCGCGATGCTCTCGGTCACCAAAAAAAACTCATTTAAAGTGGGAGAGCACCGCGAACTGGTTCATATTAAAAGCTGGTTCGCCAAGTCGCGTTTCCACTGCAGCAGCCGTTGTCGTGCACGGTCGGAGGCCACCAGTCGGTGCTATTTTGAAAACCTTAGTAGGAGCAAGCGAAGCATGCTGCTCCGGGAGCTT